>LSQX01366931.1_pt1 | contig 19182 bp, 16 predicted proteins | sample 654561 | NCBI WGS metagenome assembly LSQX01 (sample SAMN04489861, study PRJNA283612) | anaerobic digester metagenome | isolation source: 4 biogas reactors fed with cattle manure at either 37C or 55C with and... | place: Denmark: Kongens Lyngby | collected 2014
CGAGGAGGTGAAGGCCTGCTTGTTGACCTGCTCGACCTCCTCCGGGCTGAGATCCGGCGGGAAGACCTGCTCGATGGGCACGAGGGTGTCGTCGGTGGTCAGCCAGCGGCTCAGCGCCTGGGCCAGGGTCATGCCCGACCGCACCGAGACGGTGGTCATCCGCAGTTCCCCGGAGGTGTCGTCGACCTCGGTGCCGTCGATCTCCACGACGGGCGCCCCCTCGACCTGGCCGAGGGTGTCGAACATCGGGCCCGGCCCCTCCGCGGCATACGGCACGGTCAGCGAGATGTCGGTGCCCGGGATGTGGTCCATCGACACCAGTGCGGTCATCGCCAGCACCGGCACGGCACCCCAGGCGAGGGTGCGGAGTCGACGGTTGGCGGGGGTCGAGGAATCGTTCACGGAGAATCAGGGTACCTGTGTTCGCTGTCAGCGTTGCCCACATCATGGCTTATGGTTGCCGCCCGCCGGTAGATTGGATGCCATGAACACAGGTGGATTCGGCTTCTCCTTCGGACCAGGCGACGATGACGACGACAAGTCACGCCGCGACCAGAATCCCTTCGGCCCCTTCGGCTTCGGCGGGGCGGACGGATCCGGCGGGCTGGGCGACATGCTCAGCCAGTTCGGCCAGATGCTCTCCGGCATGGGTTCCTCGATGAACTCCCCCGAGGGCCAGGGCCCCGTCAACTACGCCCTCGCGGAACGCATCGCCCGGCAGCAGATCGGGCAGGTCGCGCCCGTCCGCGACCAGGACCGTGCCGCCGTGGAGGAGGCCGCGCGCCTCGCCGAGCTGTGGCTCGACGACACCACGCAGATGCCCACCGCCGGGGGCCGCGTCGTGGCGTGGAACGCGGAGGACTGGCTCACCCAGACGCTGCCGATGTGGAAGCGCCTTGTCAGCCCCGTCGCCGAGCACATGAACGAGGCACAGCTGGCGTCCCTGCCGGAGGAGGCCCGGGAAATGGTCGGCCCGATGCTGCAGATGATGAACCAGATGTCCGGCATGAACTTCGGCATGCAGCTGGGCAACGCCCTCGGTGACCTGGCCAAGCAGGCGCTCACCGGCTCCGACTTCGGACTGCCCGTCGCCCCGACCGACGTCACCGCCCTCCTGCCGACCAACATCACGGCCGCCGGCAAGGAGCTCACCGTCGCCGGCCAGGAGCTCATGGTCTACATCGCCGCGCGTGAGTCCGCCCGCCAGCGACTCTACCGCCATGTGCCGTGGCTGGTCGAGCGCCTCGTCTCCTCCGTCGAGGAGTACGCCGCCGGCCTGGTCATCGACACCTCCCACATCGAGGAGGCCACCCGCGAGCTCAACCTCGAGTCCGGTGACCCCGCCGCCATCCAGGACGCGATGCAGCGCCTGCAGGGCATGGACCTGTCCCCGAAGATCTCCTCCCGCAACGCCCAGGCCGTCTCCCGCCTGGAGACCCTGCTGGCCCTCGTCGAGGGCTGGGTCGAGTACGTCGTCGACCAGGCCATGAGCGAGCGCATCCCCTCCACCCGGACCATGACCGAGGCGTGGCGTCGCCGCCGCGCCACCGGTGGTTCCGCCGAGCAGGCCTTCGCCAAGATCGTCGGCATCGAATTCGCCGCCCCCAAGGTCGCGGAGGCCGTGGAGCTGTGGCGCCGCGTCGACATCGCCGTCGGCCAGGAGCGCCGCGACGGCATCTGGGAGCACCCGGACCTCATGCCCTCCGCGGAGCAGCTGGACAACTCCGCCGACTTCATCGACGGCCTCCTCGGGGAGGGCGACTCCGATGAGTTCGACCGCGAGTTCGCCAAGCTCGAGGAGATGCTGCGCGAGCAGGACACCGACCCTGAGGACGACTCCGGTGAGGACACCCCGACCGAGACGTAACCCTCCCCTCCCCGGGAGGCGGGGGGTGCTCGGCGCCAGCCGGACAAGTGGACCTGACAGTGGTCCCGCATTTCCCCAGGATGCGACTGATCCCGGGGTTTAACGTCAGGTCGAAATGCGCAACCGCGCTCACCCGAAGCGCTGGTACGCCTCCAGGTAGCCCTTCGCGCGTTCGGCCTGCGGGGCCCGGTCGGCCCACTCCCAGAACTCCGGCCCGTGCCCGGGGATGAAGGTGTGGACGAGTTCGTGGAGGATGACGGCGTCGAGGACGTAGTCGGGCACCTTCCGCAGGCGGTCGGTGATGCGGATCGTCCCGGTCGAGGGGGTACAGGATCCCCACCGGGCGTGCTGGTTGCCCACCCACCGGATCGACCCGATCGTGGCCCGGCCCTCCAGGTGCCGGGCGTTGAGCTGCTCCGCCCGGGCCTGCAGATCCTCGTCCGAGGTCGCGCTGGCCACTGACTTCCGCCGCAGCTTGGCCAGGATGTCGGCCACGGCCTTCTCCTCCTCGGCGGCGCTCATCCGGGCGGGGATACGGACCTCGACGGTGTCGCCGACGAGCCGGGCCTGCACCGTGCGGTGACGGCGAGCGGAGCGGATGACCTCAACGGCGGGCGGGTGGGACGGCATGACACGGCATTGTATCTGTGGTCAGATAGGCGCATGGGGGATGGCAACACGCTGCGCCTGGCGGATGGGGCGCACGTCTACCTGCGGGGGCGCGACGCCCTGCAGTTCGGGGTGGATGCGACGCGTGCCGGGGTCGTCGAGACGGCGCAGGCACCGATGATCATGTCGACGCTGCTGGCGGCCCGGCGCGCCCGGCCGCGCATGGAGCTGCTCGACCGGCTGGTGGCGGCCGGGCTGGCCCGGACGGCGGCCGCGAGCCTGCTCGACGATCTGGTCGCCTACCGGATCCTCGTCCCACCGCGCGACGCCTCGGTCATCGTGCTGGGGCGCGGTCGGCTGGCGCAGCTGCTCACGGAGATGCTCACCGCCGCGGGGGTGACGGTGCGGTCCCCGGTGCGGGGTGAGTCCGAGTACGCCTACCTGGCGGCCGCGGAGATCACCGTGCCGGTGGTGGTCGTCGACCGCCTCGCCCATTCGCGGGCGATGGCGCCGATGCTCACGCGCTTCGCCCCGACGTCGGTGCCGGTGTCGGTCGTCGATCATCGGGGCGTCATCGGCCCGTTGCGTATCGACGCCGCCGGTCCCTGCCCGTTGTGCCACGACCTGCACCACACCGACCGGGACGGCCTGTGGCACCGGGTGGTCACCCAGCTGCCGGGCGGCCCGGTGCGCCCCTCCCCCGCCACGCTGAGCATGGTCGTCGGGCAGGCCACCGCGGTCATCGCGGAACTGGCGGGCGGCACCACGCCGCCCGGGGTGTCACCGTTGTCCCCGGTGCCGGGCGAGATCCTCGTGACCGACCCGTGGGCGGGATCCACCCGCGAGGTGATGGACACCCACCCGCGGTGCCCGGTCTGTTTCGGCCGGGATCAGCGGAAGGCGTCGATGACGGCGAGCAGCTGCGCGCCGTAACGTTCGACCTTGACGGGGCCGACGCCGGGGACGTCGAGAAGCTCGTTCCGGTCGGCGGGCAGCGCCTCGGCGAGCGCCATGAGGGTGGCGTCGGAGAAGACGATGTAGGCGGGGACGCCGGCCTCGCGGGAGGCCTCGGCGCGCCAGGCGCGCAGCGTCTCGAAGATCTCCTCGTCCGCGCCGGAGGGACAGTCCTCGTGGCGGCCGATGACCTTCTCCCCGGGGGTGGACAGCGGGCCACCGCACACGCGGCAGCGCCTGGGTCGGACGGTGCGGGCGGGGACCTTCTCGATCTCCAGCTGCGGCACCACCCCGTCGAGGAAGCGGGAACGGCTGCGGGACTTGCGGCCCCCCTCCTGGCGGGCCAGGGCCCACGACAGGTGCAGGTGCTCGCGGGCGCGGGTGATACCGACGTAGAACAGACGGCGTTCCTCCTCCACCTGGTGCGCGCCGGCCTTGATGGCGTGGGAGATGGGCAGGGTGTTCTCCACCAGGCCGACGAGGAAGACGGCGTCCCACTCGAGACCCTTCGCGGCGTGGAGGCTGGCCAGGGTCACCCCCTCGACGGTGGGCGGGTGCTTGGACTCGGCGCGCTGACGCAGGGCCTGCAGCACCCCGGTGAGGGTGAGATCCGGCTGGGCGCGGACGAGTTCCTCGACGAGGTCGACCAGCGCGACCAGGGACTGCCAGCGCTCGCGGGCCTGCGCACCCTCGGGTTCGGTGGGGGTCAGGCCCAGCGGGGCGAGGGCGGCGCGGGTGACGGCGACGGGGTCGTCGGGAAGATCGGTGCGCTGCGCGACGCGGACCAGCTCGGAGACGGCCTGCCGGATCTCGGGGCGGTTGAAGAAGCCCTCGCCGCCGCGGACCTGGTATACGATGCCGGCGTCGGCCAGCGCCTGCTCGAAGACCTGCGACTGGGCGTTGATGCGGTAGAGCACCGCGATCTCACTGGCCGGCACCCCGCGGCCCAGCAGGGTGAGGATCTGCCCGGCGACCTCCCGGGCCTCGGTGGGTTCATCGTCGTAGGAGTGGAACGTGGGCTCCGGGCCGTCCGGCCGCATGCCCTGCAGCTCCAGGCGGGTGCCGGCGACCCGGCCGGTGGCCTGCCCGATGACGGTGTTCGCCAGGTCGGTGATCTGCGGGGTGGAACGGTAGTCCCGCTGCAGCTTCACCAGGGTGGCGTTCTCGTAGGTCCGCGGGAAATCGAGGAGGTAGTTCGGGGTGGCGCCGGTGAAGGAGTAGATGGTCTGGTTGGCGTCGCCGACGACGGTGATGTCGTCCCGGTCACCGAGCCAGGCCTGCAGCACCCGCTGCTGCAACGGGGTGACGTCCTGGTACTCGTCGACGACGAAGGTGCGGTACTGCTCGCGGAACTCGTCGGCCACGCCGGGGGCGTTCTCCAGGGCGGCTGCGACGTGGAGGAGGAGGTCGTCGAAGTCGAGGAGCATGCCCTCCTCGGTGGTCTTGGCGGCCTCGTACCGGCGGTACACCTCGGCGACCTTCGCGACCGGCACCGGCGGGGTGCGGTCGGTGCCGACGATCCGCTCGGCGTACTGGTCCGGGGTGATGAGGCTGGCCTTCGCCCACTCGATCTCACCGAGCAGATCGCGGACGTTCTCCGTCGTCGACTCCACACCCACCCCGCGGGCGGCACGGCCGACGAGGGGGAACTTGTTGTCCAGCAGCCGCCACGGCAGGGAGCCGGCGACCTGCGGCCAGAAGTAGGACAGCTGGCGGCGCGCGGCGGCGTGGAAGGTGCGCGCCTGGACCCCGCCGATGCCCATGAGGTGCAGGCGGTGGCGCATCTCGCCGGCCGCACGCGCGGTGAACGTCACGGCCAGCACCCGGTTGGGGCTGACGAAACCCTGACTGATGAGGTGCGCGATCCGGTAGGTGATCGTGCGGGTCTTACCCGTGCCCGCACCAGCCAGGATGCACACCGGCCCGCGCGGGGCGGTGGCGGCGACGCGCTGGTCGTCGTCCAGATCCGACAGGTTGATCACCGGGCGGTCCATGTGTTCCTCCATTCGTCCCACTCATCCCTCCACTGGGTGATCATCGCATGTGCGATCGAACCCGGGCGGGCCAGGGGTAGGTCGGCCAGCTCCGGCCGCGACACCCACCGGGTCTCGATGAGCTCCCCGTCGGTCTCCCCCACCGGGTGCTCGTCCCCGGTCACGGAGGTGAACCCGACCATGAGGGACCCGCTGACGGCCCAGGGCTGACTGCCCCAGTAGCGGACGTCGGACACGCGGCGGCCGGTCTCCTCGCGGACCTCCCGGGCGAAGGCCTCCTCGAGGTTCTCCCCGTGCTCGACGTATCCGGCGATGAGCGACCAGTAGCTGCCGCGCCGCGCGTTGCGTCCCAGCAGGATCCGCTCCTCTCCGTGCAGCTCAACCAGCCCGATGACCGCCGGGTCGACGCGCGGGAAGATGCGCCGCCCCGCGGCTCCCACGGCGACGACGCCGTCGGCCTCGAAGTACAGCGGGGAGCCGTCCGCCGGGTCGAAACCCGACTGCTCCCGGTGCCGCAGCAGCGCCACCGCCCGGGAGACCACCCGGTCGCCGCCGAAGGCACGCGGATCCACCACCCGTCCCCCGGGAGGCAGGAGCGACTCCAGCTCCGCCAGGCTCATCCGCACGGCGGACAGGTCGGCGGTGACCCGGACGGTCAGGTGCGCGTTCGGCGGCCCGGGTGGGCGGGACAGGTGGAGCGGAGTGCCGGACGCGTCGACGGGAACCTCACCCGCGGGGCCGATCGGCAGAAACACTCTTCACGTCCTCCCCGGTGACGTGGCGGATGAACAGCAGGCGGTCGCCCGGTTCGACGGTCTCGGCCTCGGGCGAGTCGATGCGGTACAGCTCGCCGGAGCGGACCAGTCCGAGGGCGATGTCGGCGAGGTGACGCGGGTTGGCGCCCACCTCGTCCTCTGCGATGGGGCGCTCGGCGACGGAGAAGCCCTCATCCGGGCTGAGCAGATCCTCCATCATCTCGACGACGGAGGGCGTGACTGTGGCCAGTCCGAGCATGCGGCCAGCGGTCTCGGAGGAGATGACGACGGAGTCGGCGCCCGACTGCTCGAGGAGGTGCTGGTTCTCCGACTCGCGGACACTGGCGACGATCATCGCCGACGGCGCGATCTCCCGCACCGACAGTGTGACCAGCACGGCGGTGTCGTCCACGTTGGGGGCGACGACGACGGCGCGGGCGCGGGTGACGCCGGCGATCTTGAGCACATCCGCCTTCGTGCCCGACCCGTAGACCGTGACCAGCCCCTGGTTCTCGGCGCGGGCCAGGGCCTGCTTGTCGGTGTCGATGACGACGATCTGGTTCGGCGCCACGCCATCGGCGAGCAGGGCCGCCACCGCGGAACGGCCCTTCGTGCCGTAGCCGATGACGATGGTGTGATTGCGCACGCTCTTCCTCCAACGCTGGATCTGCAGGGTCTTGCGGGAATTCTCCGTCAGCACCGACAGGGTGGTGCCGACGAGCAGGATGACGAAGGCGATCCGGAGCGGGGTGATCACCACGATGTTCATCAGGCGGGCGGACTGCGTCACCGGGGTGATGTCGCCGTACCCGGTCGTCGACAGTGACACCGCCGAGTAGTAGAACGCGTCGATGAACGTCAGGTGCTCCGAGTAGCCGTCCTTGTCCAGGTAGACGATGAGCGCCACCAGGAACAGCAGCAGGAACGCGTAGAGCACCCGCCGCCCGATGAGGGACCACGGGCTCGCCGCGATGGCGCCCGGGATGTTGATGATCCCGAGCAGCGCATGGTCCGGCAGACTGCTGAGCTCCGTGTCCCCACGGAAACGTTCGCGGATGCGGTCGCGCATGCCCGTCGCTCCTTCCTGTCGTGGACCTGACTTTACTGCTTATCGACGACGGCGTCCGCCAGCAGTCGCTCCAGTTCCTCCCGCCCGGGCAGGTCGTGCGGCTCGAGCGTCTCGCCCCAGCCGACGTAGTGGAAGGCGGCGCGCACCGGGGCCTGCTCCTCCCCGAGAATGCGCAGCCACGCCTCCCGGTAGACGGCCAGCTGGATGATGGCGGCCTTCCGGTCTGCACCACTCGGCGGGCGGCCCGTCTTCCAGTCGACGATGAGCCACCCGTCCGGGTTCTGCGGGTCACGGAACACCGCGTCCATGCGGCCGCGCACGATCGCGTCGCCGATGCTCACCTCGAAGGGCTGCTCCACGAACTCCGGGGTCCGCTCCGCCCACTCACTGTCCAGGAAGCTCTCCTTGAGGCGGGCCAGCTGGTCGGCGTCGACGGGGACCTCGTCGATACCGGGCAGCTCATTCTCGTCGAGCAGCGCACTGGCGCCGAAGCGGTCCTCCAGCCACTCGTGGAAGGCGGTGCCGCGCTTGGCGTACTGGTTCGGCTTGAACGGCACGGGGCGGCGCTGGCGGCGGGCGAACTGCAGGGCGTCGGCACGCAGGTTGACCAGGTCGGTGGCGGTGAGCTCACCGGGCAGCTCCACCTCGACGACCGGGGCCTGCGCGGCCTCCCACTCCTCGATGAGCGCGGTGGTCTCCCGCTCCCAGAAGTCGAAGGTCTCGCCGCTGGTCTGCGCGGGCAGATCGGCCATGGCTCGGCGGACCAGCTCCGCACCGGACAGAGCGTCCGGGTCCGGTTCGAGCTGGGGGAAGGTGCCGGTCTCCGGCTCCGGGATCTCCGCCGTGCCGTCCGTCTCTTCAGTCTCCTCAGGAACCCCTGTCTCCCACGCGACGACCGACTCGGGGGCGGCCTCCTTGAGGCGCACCAGGTGCTCGTAGGGGTCGGCGGTGGAGATCCGCCGGGAACCGGTCACCGAGAGCACCCGCTCGGAGCGGGTGATGGCGACGTAGAACAGGCGCGAGGCCTCCTCTTCCTCCGCCTTCTTCTGCTCCTGCAGCCAGCCGACGACCTCGTCGCGGGTCTTGGTGGCCTTTGCACCGGTGACCAGTCGCTCGAAGTCCTTGCGGTCGGCGGCCTCCTCCAGGGCGGTGAAGCTGGGGTCGGGGACCTTGGTCACATTGGTGAGGAACGTCGACACCGTCGCCTTGTAGGTCGACGAATCCGCGTGGACGACCGCGACGACGTCCCACTCGAGGCCCTTGGCCTTGTGGGCGGTGAGGATCTGCACCTGGTCCTCCCGGACGGTCACCTCACCGGGTTCGAGCCCGTCCTCGTGGGTGAGTGCCAGGGCGAAGAAGTCCAGCAGGCCGCTGAGGCTGTCACCGGAGTAGGCGGCCACCTCGTCGTGGAGGCGGTCGAGGTGGACTGCGCCGGCGAGGTTGCCGGAGGCGAGCACCTCGGTGCGGACCCCGAAGACGTTCTCGATGTCCGCGAACAGGTCCGGCAGGGACTTCGCCAGGCTCGTCGTACGCAGCTGTCGCAGGCGGGAGGACAGCAGCTCGAGGCGGCGCACCCCCTCCTCCGAGTAGCGCCCGCGCTCGCCGAGGTCGGCGACGGCGTCGGTGAGTCCCGGCACCTGGTCCGGCGGGTCGGCGGTGAGCTCCGCCAGCTGGGAGGCCAGTCGCTCGATCGGCTCCTCCGGGTGAATGAGGCGCTCGCCGCGGCCGGCGAGGTTCTTCGCCCGCTGCCCCAGGGCGACGAGATCGGTGAGGCCGAGCCCCACCACGGGGCCGGTGAGCACGCGCAGCGCCGCCGCGGAGTCCTGCGGGCGGATGAGCATGGTGGCCAGGGCCACCATGTCGGCGACCTCGGGGGTGCGCAGCAGGCCGCCGCGCCCGACGATCTCGAAGGGGATGCCACGCTCGTTGAGGGCGTCGGCGATGGGCTGGGAGTGTTTGTTGGCACGCACCAGCACCGCACCGGTGAACTTCTCGCCCGCCTCCTTCCGGGCCCGGAACTCGCGGGCCATGAGGTCGGCGACGGCCGCGATCTCCTCCTCCTGGTCGGCGTAGAACCCGAGGGTGACCTCCCCGGGGTCCGCACCGTCGCGCGGTTCGAGGGCAGCGACGGCGCGGTCGGCGCCCCGGCCGAGCACACTGTCGGAGACCGCGTTGGCCAGGGTGAGGATCTCCGGCGGGTTGCGCCACGAGGTGGTCAGTTCGCGTTTGACGGTGGCGTCCTCGCCGCGACGGAAGTCGTCGACGAAGGCCTCCAGGTTGGCCGCGGTGGCCCCGCGCCAGCCGTAGATCGACTGCATGGGATCGCCGACGGCGGTGATGGTGGAGCCCTCGTTGACGTCACCGAACAGGCTGGACAGCAGGATGCGCTGGGCGTGCGAGGTGTCCTGGTATTCGTCGAGCATGATGACCTTGTAGCGGGCACGCTGGCTCACGCCGATGGCCGGGTGCTCGGCGGCGAGGCGGGCCGCCACGGACATCTGCTCGTTGAAGGTGACGACGTCACGGCGTGTGAGCTCGGCCCGGAGGGACTCGATGAGGGGCAGGTACTGCAGGCGCAGGCGCTGCATCTCGGGCCACTTCAGGGTGGCCTTCGTGTAGTCCTTCGTGCCGTCGAGGGGCAGTTCCTCCATACCGAGGAGGAAGGCACGGGTCTCCTCGACGAGTTCGTCGGGGCTCATGACCTGGTTGTTCATCTCGTCGATGAGCTTGAGCAGGTACTCGGTGACGGTGGCCACCTGCTGGGTCGCCCCCAGTTCACCGGTGTGGTTGGTCACCACCTCGTGGGCGATGGCGTAGAGGTCGGCGGCGGTGATGATCTGCGCCGCGGGCTCCACGGGGACCAGCAGCCCGTACTCGCGGATGAGCTGCCCGGCGTAGGAGTCGTAGGTGGACACCGTCGGGGCGATCGTCGTGAGGTTCTTCTCCAGCTCACCGGAGGGGTCGATGTCCCGGATGGCGGGCACCCCGGCGAGGGTCTCCAGCCGTTGGCGGATGCGGCGGCCGAGCTCCTGGGCCGCCTTGCGGGTGAAGGTGAGGCCGAGGATCTCGTCGGGGCGGGCGAGCCCGTTGGCCACCAGCCACACGACGCGCGCCGCCATGGTCTCGGTCTTGCCGGCGCCGGCCCCGGCGACGACGAGCAGCGGGCCCGGGCGGTCACCGATGATGGCGGCCTGCTGGTCGGTCGGCGGGAACTTCTGCCCGAGGTACTGGGAGAGCAGGACGGGGGAGGTCTCACGCACGGGTGATCACCTTTCCTTCGGGCTGGATGGGGCAGATGCTCCGCACGGGGCATCGCTCACAGTGGTCGTTGGCGCGGGCAGTGAGGATGGGGCCGCGCATCTGCTCGAGGAGCGGGGGCAGGAGCTCGGCGAACTCGGCCAGATCCTCGCTGCTGCGGGGCATCTGGTCGCGTTCCGCCACGCCGTATTTCGCGGTGACGTGGGCGGGGAAGACGAGCTTGCCTCCCGCCACCTCCAGGGGCTGCTCCCCGGGGGCCGGGTCGGTGACCTGCCCGTCGCGGAACACTCCCCTGCTCAGGGCCAGCTGGTAGGCCATGAGCTGGAGGTGGGCCTCCGCGTCGTCGTGGCTGACGGCGGTGCGGGAGGTCTTGAGGTCGACGATCCAGTGCCGGTCGCCGCTGTCCTTGTCCAGTAGGTCCATGCGACCACGGATGCGGACCCCGTCGGTGACCTCGACGTCGACGCCGACCTCGACTCCGACCTGGGTGTAGTTGATCCGGCGCGAGCGCAGCCAGCCGGCGGCCTCGGTGAGGAGGGTGACGAAGGCCTCCTTCTCCGCCGCCCGCATCCACGCCGGCGACTTCTGCAGGGACTCCCAGGCGGCGACGGTGAGCGCCGTCGCCTCGTCGGCGTCGGCCCCCCGTCCGAGCGCCTCGAAGAAGGCGTGCACGAGCGAGCCCCGCACCATCGCCTCGGGGGTCTCCTCCTCGACCACGAGGCGCTGGATGACCTCCCGCAGCGGGCACGTCAGCAGCCCCTCGATGCGCGAGGGCGACAGCGCCGTGACCGCCGGGAGGGCCTCGCTTGTCGACGCCGCCGTCGTCGTCCACCACCCCTCCGGGTCGGCCCCGGGCACCCCGGCCCGCGCCAGGCGGGCGAGCTGGCGGGCGGCCTGCGCGCGCTCGTCGCCGCGGGCGGCGGGATCGCTCACCACGCGGCGCAGTTCGGCGAGCAGCCCCGGCACGGAGAGCAGGCGCACGTGGAGGGGGTCGTACTCGGCCTTCTCGTCCGCCGGGTCGGCGGCGAAACGCTGCACCTCGATGCCGTGGGCGGTGCAGAACTCCCCGAGGAAGCGGGAAGGTTCGGTGGGTTCGTCCGCGTTCGGGGCGTGCACGGCGCTGAGCAGCAGCGACGTGGTGGCGCGTGAGGTGGCGACGTGGAAGAGGCGACGCTCCTCCCGGAGGCGGTCGGCGGTGTGGGAGACGGGCAGGTCGGGGTCGATCCCGGCGTCGACGAGCTCGACGAGCTCCTCCTGACCGAAGAGCGATCCGGTGGACCCCAGCGAGGGCCACGCCCCCTCCTGGGCACCGGCCACGACGACGTGGCTCCACTCCCCGCCGACGGTGCCGTGGGCGGTGAGCAGGGTGACGGCCTCCGGGGTGGCGGTGCGGCGGTCGCGGACGCCGGTGGGCAGCTCCTGTTCCTCGATGTGGGTGAGGAAACCGCGGACGGAGCCGGTGGGGCGACGCTCGGCGTAGTCGCCGGCGGCGTCGAAGAGCGACATCATGGCGTCGAGGTCACGGTCCGCCTGGGAACCGGTCGCGCCGCCACGGAGAGAGGCCGCCAGGAGATGGTCGGAGAGCCCGGTGGCGGACCATACGGCCCACAGGACCTCCTCCACCCCGCCGCCCAGGGCCGCGCGGCCGGACTCGAGCACGCCGCGGATGCGGCCGAGGATGGCCTGCTCACGGTCGGTGAGCAGGCCCTCGAAGTCGGGCAACGGGGCGTCGGGAAGCAGCAGGGAACGCAGGGTGTCCATGCCGCGGGCGGTGGGGTCGAAGCGGCGCAGGCCGCGGACGAGGCGGCGCAGGGTGACGGGGTCGGCGCCGCCGACGGGGCCGAGGAGCAGCTCCTCGAGGTCGGCGGGGCTCAGTTCCTCGGTGAGCGCGCGGACGCCGAGGAGGACGTTGGCCACGATGCGCTGCTCGGAGAGGACGACGTCCGTCGGGTTGAGGTGGACGGGCACGCCGGCGGCCAGCAGGGCACGGCGAACCGGGGCCAGCTGACCGGTGGAGCGGACGATGACCGCGATGTCGGAGTAGGCGACGCCGTCGAGCAGGTGGGCGCGGCGGATGCGGTCCGCGAGGAAGGCGTGCTGCACCGACGGGGAGTCGACGATGACGACCTCGCGGTCCGGCTGCCGCCGGGACTCGGGGAGGCGGATCTCGTCGTCGACGTCGAGGCCGGTGAGGAACTCCGGGGTCGCGCCACGAAAGCGGAAGATGGACTGCTCCGGGTCACCGCCGATGACCACCAGCTCCGTGCCCGGGATGAGGCGGCGGATGAGCTCCGCGGAGGTGGGGTCGATGTGCTGGGCGTCGTCGACGACGAGGGTGTGCCACTGCGAGGTGACGGGCTTCTCCAGCACCGCGCTGACCAGTTCGGACGCGGAGTAGCTGGTGTAGCTGGAGGCGGCGGACAGGGCCATCGTCTGCTCGTACTCGCGGAGGAAGTCCCCCGCGGCGGTCCATATCGGGCGGCCGTGCCGCTGCCCGAGTGCCTCCAGGTCCTCCGGGGACAGGCCGCGCTCGGCGGCACGCAGCAGGAAGTCACGCAGCTGACGGGCGAAACCGACGAAGGTGAGCGCCGGGCGGTGCTCCGCCGGCCACAGGCCCCGCCCCTCCTCGGCGTGACCGCGCAGCAACTCCCGGATGACGGCGTCCTGCTCCGCGCCGGTGATCAGCCGCACCGGATCGGGGGAGGCGTCGCGCAGCAGGGCGAAGGCCAGCGAGTGGATGGAGCGCACCAGCGGGGCCTCGGAGGCGAAACCGGTGCCGGCGAGGCGGTCGGTGAGTTCCCGGCGCAGCAGCGCGCCGGTCTCCTTGGAGGAGGCGACGACGAGGATGCCGGTGGGGTCGAGCCCGGCGTCGATCCGCGCCAGGACCGTGTCCACCAGCAGACTCGACACCCCCGAGCCGGCGGGGCCGGTCACCCGCCACACCCCGGCGGACGGGAGCTCACCCGGCCAGGAACGGGTGGGCAGCTCGCGTACCCGGGAGACCAGGCGGACGTCGGGGGTCGGGGCAGGTGAGGTCATGCCCTAGTTTGTATCAGGTGCCTCCGACATGAGGAGGTCCTCGACCCTCCGGATGTGCGATCGGGCGTTCGACGTCGACTCCGGATGCAGGTCATTGACGTGGCGACGGTAGCTCACCGCGCGCAGCAGCAGCTGGTCCATGTCGGGCAGGTGGCGGAAGCGGTCGATGATGCCGTCGTCCACCGCCCCGGCGATGAGCCCGTCGACGATGACCAGCGCCGCGGTGTACGCGGCGGGGCGGGGTGCGGCGAAGGGCACGAGATCGGTGACCACCGGGGCCTGCGTCCCGTAGTAGAGAGTGCTGGCCAGCAGGTCCGCGTGGCCGACCTGCAGCGGGCCGGTGACGGGCCGGTACTCCGGGGCGTCCTCCTCCCAGGCGCGCTGGTCGGCGAGCACAAAGGGATCGGCCTGCTCGGGTTCCGGCGGGGCGGGCTGTGCGGCCAGCGCCTCGGCCAGGCGCAGGGCCACGAGCACCGTCTCATCCACCCGGCGCGCCAGCTCCCCGTCGATCCACGTCGACGCCTTCCACCCGGCGACGACGAACCGGCCGTCGGTGGAGCGGACCGGGCGGGCCAGGCGCACGCCGTCGACCTGCAGGGTGCCGCGCAGTTTCGCGGACCAGCCGGCCGCCACCCCGGAGGCCCGGGAGTAGACGTAGGGGCCGATCCGCCAGCCGTGGTCCCAGCCGTGACCGGCGGGCTCGGGCAGACCGGGCACCCCCTGGAAAGCGTCGACGACGTGGGCGGGAACGGTCTCCTGGTACACGGTCAACCTCCTAGAGGACTGCGGGGCGCGGGTACGGCCACGGGTTGTACAGGCAGGTCGTGGGCTCGTCGGGGTAGACCTCGTCCGGGTTGATCGAGTGCAGCTCCGCGTTGTTGAGAGACAGGGTCTGCTGCATCATGATCGGAGCGAGCTCGCCCTCGCCGCCGCAGGCCTCGTGGGCGGCGTAGCCGAGACCGTGGCCGACCTCGTGGTTGACCAGGTACTGGCGGTAGGAGCCGAGGTCACCGTTGAAGGGGGCGGCACCGCGGACCCAGCGGGACTCGTTGAGCACGACGCGGCTGACCCCGTCGATACGGATGTGGCAGCTGGTCTCCATCTCGAGGTCGAGGCCGCCGCACACCTCGCGGGTGGTACCCACGCTGGTGAGCTGGATGCGCATGTCGGGGTTGTCGTCCGGGCCGACATGCTCGAAGCGGAAGGCCCGGTCGTTGGTCCAGCCCTTGGGGTTGGACAGGGTGGCGTCGATCATGGCGGACAGCGCGTCGTCGCCGCCGGAGCCGGCGGTGTCCACGCCGTCCTCGACCTCGACGACGAACCGCACGACCATGTCCTCGCCCTCACCGGCGGTCATGCCGGGGGTGCCCACCGTGCGGAAGGTGCCCTCCCCCTGCTCGGTGTAGGGGCCACCGGGCGGGAGCTGGTTGAGCGGCAGCTGCTGGTCGGGGTCGTCCGCCGGGTTCGGGCCGGAGCGGCCCTCGTCGTCGTTGCTTTCCGACGCCGTCTCGTCTTCCGACTCCGTCGCCGTCGTCTCCGTCGCCTGCCCGGCCGCGCCGGTCTCCCCGGGGTCCGCGGGCGCGGTGAAGACGTCGACGAGCACCCAGATGGTGATGACGAGGAGAACCGGGATGGCGTAGGCACGCCATCCCAGCTCACGGGCGTAACGGGCCAGTACCGACGGGGCGGGGCGGGAACTCATGGGGAGTGGTCGATGAACCTTAGGCGCCGGCGAAACCGACGAAACGCTGCGTGGTCGTACCCAGCTCGACGTAGGCGATCTGGCGGGCACGGACGATGTAGCGGACCCCCTTGGCGTCGGTGAGCTGCAGGGTCGCGTGGTCGTTGTTCAGGGCCTCGGCCACCCGGTTGGCGACGTCATCCTGGTTGTCCTCCGTGTTGATGACGAGTTCACGGGGCGAATCTGCAAAACCGATCTTGATATCCATGGGCCCCATCATAGACCGGGGACGTTAGTATCTAGGTTGTGTCCGCATCTACCTCGTCCTCCGGCCCCCGGTCCGCCTCCCCGACTTTCGCTGAACTGGGTGTGGCGGTGGAGATCTGTGAGGCCCTGGCCGCGCAGGGCATCACCCGCACCTTCGCCATCCAGGAGCTGACGCTCCCGCTGGCGCTCGACGGCACGGATCTCATCGGCCAGGCCCGCACCGGCATGGGCAAGACCCTCGGTTTCGGTGTGCCGCTGCTGGACCGGGTCTTCGACTCCGCGGACGTGGAGGAGCTCGACGGCACCCCGCGCGCCCTGGTGGTCGTGCCCACCCGCGAGCTGGCGGTGCAGGTCGGCGAGGATCTGGCGCGCGCCGCGGCGAAGCTGCCGGTGCGGTTGACCACGATCTACGGCGGCCGCCCCTACGAGGAGCAGATCGAGGCCCTGGAGAAGGGCGTCGACGTGGTCGTAGGCACCCCGGGCCGTCTCATCGGCCTCTACCAGCGCGGTGACCTGCAGCTGGACAAGGTGGCCATCCTGGTGCTCGACGAGGCCGACGAGATGCTNNGCGACGATGCCGGGGCCGATCATCACCCTGGCCCGCAGCTTCCTCTCCCAGCCGGTGCACATCCGGGCCGAGGACGTCGGCGCCGCCCAGACCCACTCCACCACGGAGCAGGTCGTGTTCATGGCGCACCGCATGGACAAGGCCGCCGTGACCGCCCGCGTCCTGCAGGCGCAGGGCCGCGGCCGGACGATCATCTTCGCCCGCACGAAGCGCACCGCTGCGGAGGTCGCCGAGGAGCTGGCGGGCCGCGGTTTCGCCGTCGGCGCCGTCCACGGCGACATGGGGCAGCCGGCCCGCGAGAAGTCCCTGGGTGCCTTCCGCGACGGCACGATCGAGATCCTCGTGGCCACCGACGTCGCAGCCCGCGGCATCGACATCGACGACGTCACCCACGTCATCAACTACCAGACCCCGGACGACCCGATGACGTACGTCCACCGCATCGGCCGCACCGGCCGCGCGGGCCATTCCGGCACCGCGGTCACCCTCGTCGGCTACGACGAACTGCCGAAGTGGCAGGCCATCAACGACGAGCTCGGCCTGGACATGCCGGAGCCCCCGCAGTGGTTCTCCACCTCCCCCGAGCTTTTCGACGCCCTGTCCATCCCCGAGGGAGCCCAGGAATCGGTCGGCAAGCCGCGCCGTGTGTTCGGTGGGGCCGCGGCCGCCGTCCGCGGGCGCACGCCGCGGGGCCGCAGCCCGCGCGGTGACCGCGGTGACCGCGGTGGGCGCGGGGACCGGGGCGAGCGGGGCCGCCGTCGATGAGTCGCCCTCTGCGCCGCACGCGCGGGGACCTCATCTCCACCGCCCTCATCGCCGCGGTGTCCGTCGTCGCGGTGGGTGGCGTGTGGCTGACGGCACCGATCCGCGAGTCCGAGCTGAGACCCGCCGAGTCCGAGTTCGCCGCCGCCACCCCCATGGAGACCGTCCCCACTGCACTCGCGGAGACGTGGTCCGCTGACGCCGGGGTCCTGCCCGGCGTGCACCGCCCCCTCGTCGTCGACGGCCTCGTCGTCGCCCACGACGCCCACACGGTGCGGGCCCTCGACCCCGCCGACGGCACCGAGGTGTGGTCGTACACGCGTGACCTCCCGCTGTGTTCCCTCGGCGCGGCGTGGGGGCGGGTGGTCACCACCTGGCGCGCCGCGAACGGCTGCGGCGATGTGGTGAGCATCGACGCCGGCACCGGGCAGTACCACCGCACCCGCAGTGCCGTCTCCCCCGACGAGGTCGTGGCGGTCAACTCCAATGACCGGGTGGGCACCGTCGGTGCGGAACGCCTCGAGCTGTGGCGTTCCGACCTGGTCCGCACCGTGGAGTACGGGAAGGTCGAGGGCATCCAGGAACCGCACCTGCAGCCCCACCCCGGGTGCCGCCTCACCAGCGCACTCACCCGTTCCGAACTGCTGGCGGTCACGGAGGTCTGCGGGGACGGCACGTGGTTGCGCTTCCAGGAGGCCACCCCGGAGCAGTCCCGCGAGCCGGAGATCCGCTCCTCCGTGGAGCTCGACTCCCCCACCGCGTATCTGGTGGCCGTCGGGGAATCCGGGGCGACCGTCATCGACGACGCCGAGATCGTCTCCTACTCCGACGAGGGCACCGAACTCCACCGCCTGGGCGTGACCTCTCCCGCCGTCGAGGAGCAGGAGCTGCCCTACGCGCCGGTCACCGCCGACCAGCCGCACCACATGACGTGGTTCGACGGGCGCCACCTGGTGTTGTTCTCCCCCACCGAGCTGGAGGTCCAGCATTCCTTCGATGATGCCGTGGGCACCGGTGTCGCCGCGGGTGGGCGCCTCCTCGTCCCCGTGGTGGAGGGCATCGCCGTGGTCAACTGGGAGACCGGGGAAACGGAGAACACCATCCCGGTGGACCGGGGGGACCACGTCGGGATGGTGATTTTGGGGGTGGCGGGTGAGACCGTCGTCGAGAAGCGGGGCGACCGCCTGTACGGACTCCGTTAGCTAGAAGCCGTGCGTGGCCTCCGCCCACTCCAGGGAGCGGCGGTGGAACAGGAAGACCAGTGCGGCGAGCGCGGAGGCCGCGGTGAGCAGGCCCGCCCACCACACGCCGGCGGAGAACATGAACCAGGACAGGCCGAGGATGATGATCTCCAGGAAGACGATGAGGCCGCGGCCCCACTGGTGACCCCGCATCATCCAGATGGCGGCGAAGATCGCGGCGCCGAAGATGATCCACAGGAACACGGCGGTGCCGGTGCCGACCCAGTTGATGTTCGCGCTGTCGGAGATGAGGTCCTCCTCGACATGCCCCGTGACGTCGCGATAGACGAGCACCGAGGCGAAGGCGAGGATGATCACCGACTGGACGATGGCGATGAGACCGGCCCAGCGGATCGGTGCGGGCGGGCGGGGACGCTGGGGGCGGGAGTTCACGTCAGTCACGGATACTGAGTCTATAGCGGTCCCGGCGGGATACGACCCCGGGGGCCGCCCAGGGGCCGGAAGATTTGACGTTTTGTGGCGGAACATGCATCCGGGCAGGCACCCATTTCCGCAGGTCACGAGAGTTGTCTACACGACCTCAAACAGTGACACAGGCCACTTCACAATCTTCACAGGGGATATATTCGTGTGAGTTCCCTCACTTTTAAGGGTTTACCCCTAGCGCACTTTGTGTTCACGTGTCATTATTCTCGGGTAGCAAAAACGGCCGGACAGTTAACCGGCCCTTAACTCTGACACACCACAGAGTTAACGCCATGTGAACCGAGGTAGGGCCCCGGCCCAGACCCGACACCGTGGAGATGCAACTTTTTCTCTGGCCACTTTCTTGTGGCCTGCCCTTGGTGTGCACATCTATGCCCGCGTTTCACCAACTGTGTAAGGAGAATAACCCATGTCTGATTGGCGCCATGAGGCCGTCTGCCGCGACGAGGATCCGGAGCTGTTCTTCCCGGTCGGTAACTCCGGCCCGGCCCTGACCCAGATCGCCAAGGCCAAGATCGTCTGCAACCGTTGCCCCGTCACCTCCCAGTGCCTCAAGTGGGCCCTGGAGACCGGCCAGGACGCCGGCGTGTGGGGCGGCATGTCCGAGGACGAGCGTCGCGCACTGAAGCGCCGCAACTCCCGCGGTCGTCGCACCCGCGTCGCCGCCTGAT
>LSQX01371837.1_pt1 | contig 19182 bp, 21 predicted proteins | sample 654561 | NCBI WGS metagenome assembly LSQX01 (sample SAMN04489861, study PRJNA283612) | anaerobic digester metagenome | isolation source: 4 biogas reactors fed with cattle manure at either 37C or 55C with and... | place: Denmark: Kongens Lyngby | collected 2014
TAGTTTTAACGGAATTTCGGCTCCGCCAGGGATGCAGACCTGTTTATCAATTACCCCGCTGGAGGAAAGTCCGCTTTTATTTTTCATAGAAGTTGAAGTCAGCTGGATGGACAAAGGGGTGCCGCGGCAGTTGGAAATAGCCAGTATTTTTCGAAGGGAACCTATGTGATATGGATGGGGAAAAAGGCATGACAGCCGTAGAAGTTCTTCTTACACTGGCATTATGGGTCATCATCATGGCATTGCTTTTAGCCATCCTTTTTTTTATGGCCCGGGGATATGAAGCCAGTGCCAGGGGGCTGGATGCCCAGTACAGTGCGCGCATGGTAGTTTTTAACATCAACAGGGATATCAGGCAGACTGAGACCATAGAACTCATAGGTAATGAAAAAATTATTTGCCGGGGAAAGGGCACCAGTGTTTCTTATTATATGGAAAAAGGAATCGTATACCGTCATGGCCAGGCTAAAATACCAATTGCGGAAAAAGTACTAAATTTGCGCTTTGATTGTCGGGATCAGTTAATATATTATTCTGTTGCCACGGGTGATACTGATCACCAATATAATCTGGAAATCGTCTGCTGTCCCAGAAGATTGTTAAATTGATGGATATTGGGTGGTTTTAATGCAGTTAAATGACCAAAAAGGTAGTATTCTAGTTTATTCTCTGCTGCTGCTGGTCTTTATGATCGCAATCTGTCTGGCCATGCAGAACTCTGCTATTTTGGAATATAAAATGAGTCTGTATGAACATCGGGCCAACCAGGCCAGGGAACTGGCTGAAGCAGCTGCCTGGATGACTCTGGAAGAAATAAACGAGATTTTACTGGCTGATTTTATTTATGAAAAAGAATTGCCCCGGCAGATCTCCCTGGCAGACGATTATCTGGTTTTGGCCGGGGAAATAAATACTACTATCAGCAAAATTAAGCTTGAAGAGCAAACTCTTGATTATTGCATTTATAGCTATTCCAGCCAGGGTAGTTATAAAGGGGCGCAGAAAAATCTTTTTGTTGAAGTGCAAATATGTTTTGACGAATATTATGTCATAATCCCTGACCAGCCGATGGTCTTTGTTTTTCGTGAATTTACCGATCGGGGCAGGTTTGTTTCTTTTGAAGAAGTAAAGGAAACATGACATCGTGCTAATATGGTGTTTTACTGGACAGGCTGGTTTAAAAGCCCGGAGTAATTGATGTTTTCCTGTCGGTTCATGCCTCGGCCGGCACCTGCCGGCAAACCAAAGAAAAGTTTTTCATTCAGCAAATACATATCCGGGTAAAGAATCTGCCGGCAGATAAATCAGACCGGAGATTTATTTTTCTGCCGATAATTTTTAAATATCTGCAGGTATTAGACTTATTATCGGCAGTCATGATAAAATGAATAAAAATTATAGTTAAAACCAAGGAGGACAGACATGCTGCGCCTGGAAAATCTATCATTTTCTGTTCACAACAATGGTGAGAGTAAATTGATCATATCCGATATCAATCTGGAGTTTAAACGGGGGAAATTGTACGGCATCACCGGTCCCAACGGCGGGGGCAAGACGACCCTGGCCAAGGTTATCATGGGGATCCTGCCACATAGTTCCGGACATATCTATCTGGATGACAAAGATATCAGTCTGACCAATATAACGGAACGGGCCAATCTTGGTCTGGCTTATGCCTTTCAGCATCCCCCGCGTTTTAAGGGATTGACAATTGAAGACCTGGTTAAGATTGCCCAGCCTAAATTGAGTAATCTTTCGGTCCGGAAAAAAATGCGTGATGTGGGTTTATGCCCCGAAGATTACCTGGAGCGGGATATGGGATCCGGCCTCAGCGGCGGGGAAATGAAGCGGATTGAAATTCTGCAGGTTTTAGCCCGTAATGCGAAATTGGCTATTTTTGATGAGCCGGAAGCGGGTGTTGATTTATGGACGATTCAAAGGCTGGTGGATATTATTGTGAGCAAGTATCATAATAATCCTGAAGCGGCAGCGGTTTTGATCACTCACAACCGCAACATACTGCCCATGTGTGACGAGATCCTGGTAATTGAAGAAGGCAGGATAAAGCACCAGGGACAGAGGGATCTGATCTGGCCGCTGATCAGGGATGACATAATATGTCAGGTACAAGATACATGTGGAGGGGAAGAAATTATATGAAGCTGGAAGAACTGGACCAAAATTTACTCCATACCGTTAGCGATTTTAAAGATATCCCCACCGGGGCAGTTAATATTAGAAAAGACGGTAAGCCCATATATAGACATTCATCGCCTAATATAGAAATAAAGACCGGTGAAGGCGGTGGGTTGGTGGTAGAAATCAAGCCGGGGACCAAAAACGAGACAGTCCACGCGCCGGTGATTCTTACCCAAACAGGAATTGATGACAAAGTTTTCAATCAGTTTATTGTGGGGGAAAATGCTGATGTGACCATAATAGCTGGCTGCGGGATCCATAATGACAGTCATGGACGCTCGAGTCATGAAGGCCTCCACGAGATCATTGTCAAGGAGGGTGCCCGCCTGAAATATGTGGAAAAACACTATGGTGAAGGCGGCGGCACCGGGGAAAAGGTCCTTTATCCCACCACCAGGATCGAGGTAATGAAAAATGCGGTTGTGGAAATTGAAACTGTGCAGATCGAGGGTGTTGATGATACTGTAAGGGTGACTGAAGCCCATATCCATGAAAAGGGCAGCCTGAAAGTGATGGAAAGGTTGATGACCAGCGGCCGGCAGAACGCAGTGTCCGATATCAAAATCTTTATTGAAGGGCAGGGGGGCAGCGGCCAGATCTTATCTCGTTCAGTGGGGAAAGATAACTCGACCCAGGTGTTTAAAGCTGCATTAGTAGGCAGGAATGAATGCCAGGGCCATGTGGAATGTGATTCTATTATCATGGGCCAGGCGGTTATCAAGGCGGTGCCGGAATTGATAGCCGAGGATTCAGAAGCTGTCCTGACTCATGAAGCTGCCATCGGAAAGATCGCCGGGGAGCAGCTGATCAAGCTGATGTCACTGGGATTGACTGAAGAACAGGCAATCGATACGATTTTGGAAGGCTTTTTAAAATAGCATTGAATGGCGGTATAAGTGATGAATATCAATTTGTTTAAAACCTATGTGCGGGTAGTGGAAACGCAAAATCTATCCCGGACCGCAGAAGAGTTTGGTTTGTCACAGCCGGCAGTAACCAAGCAGATCCAGGCACTGGAAGATATATATGGGATATTGCTCCTGGAACGTTCCGGACGCAAGCTGAAACCTACCGAGGCAGGGGAAACATTGTATGAACATGCCCGGGAAGTACTCAAGGTGATGGATCGCACCGCAAAAGCCATGGAAGAGATGTCGGACAGCCGCAAAGGCAGTTTATGCCTGGGTGCCAGTACTATCCCCGGCCAATATATATTGCCCTATATCATTAAAAATTTTAAAGACCGGATGCCAAATATTGCCATCAGTATGGATATAGCTGATACGGATAAGATTGTTAATCTGGTGGCAGAACGGGAAATTGATGTTGGAATTGTGGGGGGCTGGGTCAATAACCGTAAAATAGAAGGTTATAGCTGGCTGGAGGATGACCTGGTGCTGATAGTGCCTGACAATCATCGCCTGGCGGTGGAGGAAAACAGCGGCAAAGGTGTCAAAGTGACTGATTTGCTCCATGATAGATGGATCTTTCGTGAAAAGGGTTCGGGGACCAGAAAAGCTGCGGAAGAATTGCTCCTCAGCAATGGCGTCAGGAATGATGCTTTAAACATTTATCTCGAAGCAGGAAGCACGGAAGCGGTACTGGCAGCAGTGGAAGCAGGGATGGGTATTGCTATAATTTCCAGCTGGGCGGTCAAAAGGCTAGAGGGGCAGCGCAGGATTAAGGACATTAAAATCGATGATGCTGCCGCCAAAAGGTATTTTTACGTGATATACCCCAAACAGAAATCCCGGCGGAAATCAGTAGAGGCCTTCCTCGATTATCTGCAGCAATTAGATGGGATTCCCGGCCCATAAGGCAAATCACATATTTAAAGGATATTGCTGATGACTGGTGTCACTTAAATGGAGCTAATGCTGATCAAATAACGGCCCCGTCTGCTAAACGTACTCAAGGACGTTCCAATGGCGGGGCTTTTTGGCTGCATTGATCATCGGTGAAGGTATTATCAAGTTTTATCTTTAGTGACGCAGCCTCTTTCAGCTCCCGGTTAAACAGCCTGGACCGCATATATTACGGCTATGGGAAGGGAAATAAAAGGAGTTTTTATTTTTCTTGATTTTATAAACCGAATGGATATAATAAATCTATTGTCTGCAAATAAATACGCTGGGGGTATCGATATGTTGCCATTACCGAAAAAATTTTTTGTTACTGCTGCCTCAGCAGAAGGAAGAACAGAATTGACTGCTTTTGATGGAGCTTTGCTGAAAGCCCGGGTGGGAAACACCAATTTGCTCAGGGTCAGCAGCATACTTCCGCCGGGCTGCGAATTCTGTCCCGAATTGGTCATACCTGAGGGGTCATTGCTGCCCATTGCTTATGGTGCCATTACCAGCACCGAGCCGGGACAATTGATTGCCGCCGCCGTAGGGGTGGGGATAAAAAAGAATAGTTTTGGTGTAATAATGGAGTATTCCGGCCATTGCAGCAAATCCGAGGCTGAAGCTGAGGTCAGGCAAATGGTTGAAGAGGCTTTCCAGATCAGAGGCCTGGAATTGGATGAAGTCAAAATTGCCAGTACTGAACATATAGTGGAAAAAATCGGCTGTGCCTTTGCCGCTGTTCCGCTGTGGTACTAATATCCGGTTCCTGAATGCAATCCGTAAAAGGAGGAAATCAAATTGGATTTATGGGTAACTGAATATCAAACCCCCTCACTGGGCTTTGCCTGTAAAGTGAAAGAGACTCTGGCAGTAGAACAGACCCCCTTTCAGTTTTTGTCCATCGTGGATACGGAACAGTTTGGCCGGATGCTGCTTTTAGACGGCATGGTTATGACAACTGACAAGGATGAATATGTTTACCATGAAATGATCACCCAAATTGCGCTTAATTCCCATCCTCGCCCGGAACAGGTTTTAATCATCGGCGGCGGTGACGGCGGTGCCTTAAGAGAGGTTGTCAACCACCCCCTGGTGGAAAAAGGGACACTGGTGGAAATAGATGCCCGGGTCGTGGAGAATTCCAAAATATATTTTCCGGAATTGTCCTGTTCTTTTCAATCTCCCCGGGCAGAAGTGATCATTGATGATGGGATCTCCTATGTAAAACAGCAAAAGGACAAATTTGATATTATCATCATTGACTCTACTGAACCGGTGGGACCTGCTGTACAGCTTTTTCAGCCCGAGTTTTACCAGGCCGTTTATGGGGCCCTTAAGGAAGATGGGATGCTGGTGGCCCAGAGCGAGTCACCTTTTTTCAATCAGGATATAATCAAAATGGTCAACGAAGGGATCAAAATGGTTTTCCCTCTGACTAAACTCTACCTGGCTGCTGTACCCACATATCCCAGCGGACTGTGGAGCTTCACAGTGGGATCCAAAAAACATGACCCGGAACTGGTAGTCAATAAACCCCAAAAACCATTAAAATATTATACCAGTGAAATACATCAGGCGGCTTTTAAACTGCCGGCTTTTGTGGGAGAGATCATTGGATAGGGATGGAAGAAATGGACAATATGGAACAATATTTTGAAAAAAAAGCCTTGTTCATGGACAGCAGTCCGGATATTACTGCATGCAGTAAAGTATTATTCGGCATACCCATGGATAGTACCGTCAGTTTTCGTCCTGGCACCAGAATGGCTCCCTACAGGATCAGGGAAGTTTCCGAAGGGATAGAGGAATTCAGTGTTTACCAGAGAAAGAGCCTGGCTGAACTGGGGTTTTATGATGCCGGCGATTTGATCATCCCTTTCGGGAATGTGGGGGAAACTCTTAAAAGGGCCGAAGCAGCAGCAACCGATTTATTACAGCAGGGGAAAAAATTATTTGTCATGGGCGGGGAGCATCTGATTTCATGGCCCCTGATCAAGGCCTGCCATAAATTTTTTCCTGATTTGGCCGTTATACAGATGGATGCCCACGCTGATTTGCGGGCAGATTATCTGGGGGAAAAAATGTCCCATGCCACAGTCATGCGGCAGGTGGCCGAGCAACTGGGGGAAAAACGGGTTTTTCAACTGGGTATCCGCTCAGCCACCCGGGAAGAACTGGAATACGCCGAACAAAAGACCCATCTTTATTTGGACCAGTTTGTTTCCGTTATTGCAGCAGTAAAAGAAAAATTGGGGGATCGCCCGGTTTATATATCAGTTGATATTGATGTACTGGATCCTGCTTTTGCCCCGGGCACCGGCACACCGGAAGCAGGGGGGATAACCTCCCGGGAACTTCTGCAAGGATTACTGGAGCTGCGTGATTTGAATGTGGTGGGATTCGATCTGGTGGAAATATCTCCGCCCTATGATCCTAATGATAATACTGCCATCCTGGGGGCCAAAATAATCAGAGAAGCATTGCTGGCTTACTGATCTTTGCCCCAGGATTAGTCTTATAAATGTTGTTAAATCGCGAAGAAACAGGTTGCTTAATCTATAATGCCGGGGCAGCCCTGCAGAAAGACAGTTAATAAATGAAAAGAAGGTTGTGGGCAGGAATCCTGATGATGCTGTTTTTGCTTCTGGCTGGCTGCAGCCGGGGGCAATAATAAAACGGCGAAATTTAAATCACGGCAGGAAGCAGCCTTGTTGTGCAGCATTTTGACTGAGGGCGGGCAATAAAAATACAAATCAGTTTTTTAAGACCGGGTATTCCCGGTCTTTTCTGTTGCGGTCAGGGATCAATAGGCGGTGAGACCCTGGGGATAAATATAAATATCATTGCTGTCGGCCTTATTCTTAAAGGTAAATAACTGCTTTAAAAATTCCCGGATGTTTTCGTGATCATCTTCACTGGCATCTTCAGGCAGGGATAGGCGGAAAAGTGCCACGGGGACTTCCATCCAGTTTAAAAGTCTTAATTCCTGCAAACCTTCGTCTAAAAAAGCCAGTTCTGATAAAGGCAGGGAAAAAGGGGCCCTTGATTTGCTTTTGATATGGGTTTCCAGCAAGTCGATGAAAGTTTTGAGCTGCTCTTCTTTTTCCGGGCTGATGACATATTGAAATAAAACATCGTATAAGTTTTGGGCCAGAATAATCGAGGTCACATTGGGAAGCAGCAAATGGGTCTCGCTTGTTAAAAACTCCAGTGTAAATGGTTTGATCTGCATTTTATTTCACTCCGTTTGTTAATATAGATAATCAAATTCTATCTGTTTCTGCCGGGACAGACAACTCTTAATCAGTTTCCCGCTTTTTTAAACAAATCGTAATTATAAATACCGATACCGGCCATTATAACAAAACTGCCCAGTACAAAGGACAAAGTAATCCCTTCCTGTAAAAACAGGAAGGCCCATAATATGGCCAGGGGCGGTTTGGCAAAAAAAATCAATGAGCCGGCGCCTGCGGGCAGGAATTTCAATCCGTAAAGAAACAAGACATAGGCGGCAATGGTGAGCATTATAGTAATATAAAGCATCTGGGGCAGAAGGGAAATGTCAAAGCGCAGCAAGGGGATTTTCATTGCCAATAAAACCGGCATCAAAAACACGGCACCGATTATAAACGAGAAGCAGTTGACTACCATGCCCCCCAGTTTATCGGCGGTGGATTTAGCCAGAACAATATATAAACCATAACCGGCTGCTGACAGGAGGGCGGCTAAAATCCCGGTCAGATTGGTTGACTGGAAAAATATCTCCGTATAAAAAATGGACAGGATGCCGGCAACACCGAGGAAAAGCCCCGCCAGTTTCAGTGGTGACAGGTGCTGGCGGTAAATGAGACGATCGAATAAATTGGCAAATATGGGGTTGGTGCAAAACAATACTGCCACCAGGCTGGCATTGATATACATCAGACTTAAATGCAGCAGGGAAATACTGAAGGTGACATTGATTATGCCCAGCAGGGCGATTTTGAAAAAATCCCCGGTGGATATGACCTGCTTTTTTTTGGACATCGAAGCCAGGACCAGGGGCAGCATTATCAGCCCTGCGGCTAAGAAACGCACAAAATTGATCTGCAGGGGATGGATGCTGTAAGTTATGGTTTTGCTGACTAATTCCAGGGTGCTGAACAACAAGACCGTAAGGGCCAAGGCCAGATACCCCAGCCGGGGGTTGTCAGATAACATGTAGGATTTTCCCCCTTTATTTACCAATTATTTTTTGATATCAGACTGATACTAAAGCATTGTCGAGCATTACCAACAATTTGGCCCGCTTATTCCTGGTGAGTATGCCTGACGCTGTTTAACAGCCATATGTTAAAGGATAGCACTTTTGAACTATAAACCAAAGAAAGCATATAATTATAAGGTAATAAAATATAATCCATGATACACATTCTCATAGGCTTAATCCTGGATTACCCGTCCAGGAACGGGGGAACCACTTTTGGGGTGAATCCAGTATGAACTGGTAGGGCGCCCTGGCCCAAATCCGACAGCTAACCTCGTAAGCAATTCACAAGGGGAGAATGGGGATCATAGCTTTCTTCTTAATCGTAATTCTTAGTTTAAAGCAAAAATGCATCCTCAATTTTCTTTATATGTAAAACCTTTGTGTATCAGCCCAGATGCCAGGCATTTTATGGGCTTTTATTGTCATGGGTTTAGATGCAGTCTCCAGTGTATTACCGATCTTCTAAGGGGGATGGAAATGACAAAAATAGTAATCAATAATCTTACTAAAATTTATGGGAACAACCCCGAAAAAGCCCTTGAAATGATGGATAAAGGTTTTAGCAACAGTGAGATCCGCCAGGAAACCAAACAGGTGGTCGGGGTCAGGGAAACCAGTTTTTCCGTTGATGAAGGGGAAAGCTTTGTCATCATGGGTCTTTCCGGCAGCGGCAAGTCGACCTTGCTCAGATGCATAAATATGCTTATCGCTCCTTCCCGGGGTGAGATACTCATCGACGGTGAAGACGTTACCCGGGTTTCTGGTGACAGATTGATGCAATTGCGCCGGAAAAAAATGAGCATGATATTTCAAAAATTTGCTTTACTGCCTAACCGGAGGATATTAGATAATGTCGCCTATGGTCTGGAAATCCAGAATCTGACCCGGACCCAGCGTTATGAAAAAGCCCGGGAGGCTATTGCCATGGTAGGTTTGCGGGAATGGGAAGATGCCTATCCCCATAGCCTGAGCGGCGGTATGCAGCAAAGAGTAGGTATTGCCAGGGCGCTGGCCACTGACCCGGATATCCTGCTGATGGATGAACCTTTCAGTGCTCTTGATCCATTGATCAGGCAGGATATGCAGGATGACCTGCTGGTATTGCAGCAGAAGCTCCGCAAAACCATTATTTTTATAACTCATGATCTGGATGAAGCCCTTAAAATAGGGGATAACATTGCCCTGATGAAGGATGGAGAGATCGTGCAAAGCGGCAGTCCGGAAGATATATTATTATCACCGTCTTCTGATTACGTGGCCCGTTTTGTGGAAAATATCAATTGGACCCGGGCTCTTACCGCTTCAGCGGTAATGGTCAAACCCCGGGTAGTAATGTATCCCAAAGATGGTCCCATGATGGCCCTGCGGAACATGGAGAAACATGGCATTTCCAGCTTGTTTGTCACTGACCGTTCGGGGGGCTTAATCGGTTATATAACAGCCGAGGATGCTTACAACGCGGTTGAAAAAGGCATCAAGCAGCTTGATGGCATCATCCAGAAGGATATGCCTGTTTCTTCCCCGGATACGGTCTTGTCTGATTTGCTGGAAGTGATGGCCAATACCAAAGTGCCGATGGCCATAGTGAATGAGAGCAATGAATTAAAAGGTGTTCTGGTAAGAGGTTCTGTTATTGCCGGCCTGGCTGGGTCCAGAAGGGAAGCAGGTGAATAGGATGGTGGAGAATATTATTTTTAGTATTACCGCTTATTTTACTGATACAATTCCCCGGATCCCTCTGGGCAGATGGACTGACCAGGCCATTGAATTCCTGCAGCTTCATTGTCGCGATTCGACCAAGGCCATCTCGGATTTTCTGGAAATAATGATCAAGGGTCTCCAGGAAGGTTTGATCAGCATCCCGATTTTGCTGATGATTTTAGCGGTGGCTGCCGTTGCCTGGAAGTCAGCCGGCAGGAAAGTTGCTATATTCAGCCTGGCGGGGCTTTTGTTCATCTGGAATATCGGCCTGTGGAATGTTACCATGCAGACACTGGCCATGGTTTTAGCCGCTGTTTTTATGTGTATTTTATTGGGAGTGCCCCTGGGGATATTGATGGCCAAAAACTCGACTGCTTATCGAATCATCGCACCAGTCCTTGATTTCATGCAAACATTGCCGGCCTTCGTTTATCTGCTGCCCGCCATTCCCTTTTTCGGTCTGGGGGTAGTGCCGGCGGTCATAACTACTTTGATTTTTGCCATGCCGCCTGTTATCAGGCTGACCTACCTGGGACTCATACAGGTCCCGGAAGAACTGATGGAACTGGGGAAATCCTTTGGCTCTACTTTCTTCCAGATGCTGTTTAAAATAGAGCTTCCCCTGGCCAGGTCAACTATCATGGCGGGGATCAACCAGTGCATCATGCTGTCACTTTCCATGGTGGTCATTGCTGCCATGATTGGTGCTAAAGGCCTGGGCGGGGTGGTCTGGACAGCTATTCAAACCCTTAATATGGGTATGGGCTTTGAAGCTGGAGTAGCTATCGTTATTTTAGCTATCATTCTGGATAGGATCACCAGCAGTCTGGGTAATTCACAAGGAAAGGAAGGGTAGGGAACACAAAAAAAGGAGAAAACGAAAGGATGGGGAAAAATGAAAAAATTCTTTAACCGTAAGTTTGTTACAGCTATTGCTGTTATTACTATTCTGGCCTTCGGCATCGCCGGCTGCGGGGATAGTTCTGGTGTGACTTCTGAATCAGGGCAGCAGGCAGATAAAGAGGTCCGTCTGCTCTATGTGCAATGGGCCTGCGCCTCTGCAACGACACATATTGCCGCCGATATCATGGAAAATTATATGGGTTATAAGGTGGAAACCATGGACGTAGCAGCTGCTGCCATGTATCAGGGCCTGGCCAGCAAGGAAGCAGACGCGATTTTCTGTTCCTGGCTGCCTTTGACCCATGGTGATTACATGAAACAATTGGGTGCCCAGTTAGAAGATCTGGGGCCGAATATGGAAGGGGCCAAAATCGGTCTGGTGGTGCCGGAATATGTCACCATCGATTCCATAGAAGAAATGAATTCTGTTAAGGATAATTTCAAGGGTCAAATCATCGGCATTGATCCCGGAGCTGGTATCATGCAAGCTTCTGAAAATGCTTTGACAGATTATGATCTGGATTACGAATTGGTGGAAGGCAGTGAAGGGACTATGATCATGTCACTGAAAGAAGCCATTGCAGATGAAAAATGGATCGCCGTAACGGGATGGACTCCCCATTGGAAGTTTGCCCGCTGGGATTTGAAATATTTAGATGACCCCCAAAAGGTCTATGGTGAGGCAGAAACCATCAACACAATAGTCAGATTGGGATTAAAAGAAGATTTGCCCGACGCGTATGAGTTCTTCGATAATTTTGCCTGGACACCGGACGATCTCAGTTCGGCAATGGTTCTGGCAGAAGAACTGGGCGACCCGGTCAAAGCTGCCCGGCAATGGGTGGAACAGAACCAGGATCTGGTCCAAAGCTGGCTGCCGGCAGAATATAAATAAGAAAACCAGGATCTAAATCAAAAAAAAGGGGGCATATGCCCCCTTTTTTTTTAATATTTAAAGGGTCGGTTCAAATAGTTGATCTCCATAGCTTCTCTTACTTCGTACATGGTATCCTGGGCAACTGCCCGGGCTTTGCTGGTTCCATCAAAGAGTATCTCCTTGACCAAGGGCATATTACCGGCAAATTTATTTCTTCTTTCCCGCATGGGCTCCAGTAAATCGTTGAGCTGGTTGAACAGTTTATTTTTGCAATCCACACAGCCTATGGAACCCTGGCGGCAATGGGCTTCTATTTCAGGAACCTGGTCCTGGTTGAAGACCTTGTGGTATTCAAAAATAGTGCATACTTCCGGATGTCCGGGATCGTCTTTCCTTATGCGGGCCGGGTCGGTGACAGCACTCCTTATTTTGGTTTTCAGAGTTTCGGGGCTGTCAGCCAGAAAAATGGCATTATTCAAGCTCTTACTCATTTTGGCTTTACCGTCCAGACCTACCAGACGAGGAACATCCCCTACCAGTGTGTCGGGCTCGATCAAAACCGGTTTATACAGGTCATTGAAACGGCGCACTATTCTCCTGGCCAGTTCCATGTGGGGAACCTGATCCTCACCTACTGGTACCAGGTGGGCTTTGAAAATAGCTATATCGGCAGTCTGGCTTATCGGATATCCCAGGAAACCATAGGTCATGTCCTTGAAACCGTGCTGGGCGGCTTCGCTTTTAATGGTGGGATTATGACGTAAAACATTGACAGAGGTGAACAGGGAAAAATACATGGTAAGTTCACATAGTTCCGGGATCATACTTTGTATGAAGATGGTGGATATTTCCGGATCAATCCCGGCGGCCAGATAATCAAGTGTTATGGTATAAATATTATCGGTTAAATTCTCTTCTTTTTCCCAATGGGTGGTTAATGCCTGCACATCAGCAATAATAATGAAACTGTCATATTCCTTCTGCAGTTTGACACGGTTGGCCAGACTGCCCACATAGTGGCCCAGATGCAGATTGCCGGTTGGTCGGTCCCCGGTCAGGATCCTTTTTTTATCAGACATATCGTCTCCTCCTGTGACATGGCTTTATCTAATTAAATTATCATTATAGACCTTGAAGTTCAAGACTATTGAATCGGGGAAAGGATTTATTAGTAATATTAGATTATAATAATATTAATAAATATAATTTCATCTGTTGTAATATATGAGATATTATAATCGTGAAAGGGGTTAATGAAATGATAGATTTGAATAGTTTTTTATGTTTTAACATGCGGGCGGCCATGAAAAAGATAGATAAAAACCTGGGCCAGCAGCTGGAACCCTTTGGTGTCAGCATTCCCCAGTCATTTATACTCAAAAGCCTGCTGGAGGAGGATGGCACAACACTTAAGGAAATCGGCACCCGCACACTGATTGACAGTTCATCGATGACAGTTTTGGTGGATAAACTGGAAAAAGATAAATTGGTGGAAAGGCAATTGGATGCTCAGGATCGTAGGGCGATCCGTGTGTTTATAACAGAATCCGGCCGGGAACTGGCGGAGAAGGTACTGGAAACTGCTGATGCTTTCAACCAGAAACTAAGTGAACTGGTGGGGGAGGAAAACAAGGATGGCTTCTGGGAAGGGGTCAATAATATAATCAAGGGAATGGAATAATAAACAGGGGCCGCTTTTGATGTTGCCGGCATATATTGATCTTAGCCCGGTCATGAATGGTTCCAGCTTTATCCCGTCATTTTACGAGGATAAATTCTTACCCAATATTTATTGACATGGAAAAGAAATATGCTAAAATTCTACATGTATCTTTTACGATAAAGGAGGTTTGGGAAACCAACCGACAATTTAGGAGGGAGGCGACATTATTGCAGTCTTTAGGGCGACATGTGTTAGCAGAGATTTATGGATGTCGATTTGATGTGTTGAATGATGTCAAACAGGTGGAGGACATTATGGTCAACGCAGCTTTGGAGGCTGGCGCCGAAATAAGAGAATTTGTGTTTCACAAATTTAGCCCCCAGGGGGTAAGCGGAGTAGTTGTCATATCGGAGTCGCACCTGGCAATTCATACTTGGCCAGAGTTGGGTTATGCTGCAGTGGATGTATTCACCTGCGGTGAAAAAGTAAACCCATGGGATGCCTGCAATTATCTGGCGGAAATGTTTGGCGCCGAGCATGTGGATGCATCCGAAATCATCAGAGGGTTACAAACGAGCACAAGTGAACGCCTGGTGGTAAATATTTAGGAGGGATACTATTTTAGTAGACCGAAAAAGCTCAAACAGGAACTATTATTAACAGACCTTGCTTTTTCTACGAGGAGCAAGGTTTTGTTATTTATATAAGGGCTTAACCATTATTACCCCTCCTTTTTATTACCTGTTTGTCTTTAAATATAATAATGTTAAGATAATGTTAAGATACGCAGACAATACAGTTTTAATAATCGAACCAGCTATTCATGACGATCTCAACTTGGAGAGGAAGAGAGAAATGAATTTACTTGGTGCCCCTTTATTTTCAGATCATCAGCCACTGGAAATGGACAAAGTGTTTAAAACAACAATTGGGCCGTGGTGGGATTACATTGATCCCTATTATCAGCAAATACAGGAGGAGACGACCTGGAAAGCTCTGCCGCCGGTGATTACTGCTGCCTTCAAATACCTGGGATGTGATGAGCACAGTCTGACATTTATCAATATCTATCGCATGGCTTATTTTGCTGGCTATATCCATACTACTGTCCAAGATGTCGAAGAAGGGCAGGAGCATGACCGGAAAATGCAATTTTCCGTATTGATCGGTGATTTGCTCTTTGGCCGGCTTTTGCAATTATTGGTGGAGGCAGACAAGAAAAAAATAATGATGCCCTTTGCGGCAATGATTTGTACCATTAATGAAGGCCGGGTTATGAAACATAAAATGAATGCCGGTGCCGAAACGGCAGTAGAAAAAATATATGCCTCCCTTTATGAGACGATTTTTCTGTCGGCAGCAGTCATCGCGGGACGGGAAAAAGAGTTTCGTGATATGTACCGGCGGCTGGGCTTAAATCTGGGTATGGCCATTGAACTGACTAATGTCCCGGACCTGCAGAACAAGGCTGACAAATATCAGACTGCCGCCCGGGATATATTCAAACAAATAAACCAGCAGTCCCGGCTGCAAAACAGTATGTTGGAAAAACTGATTAAACTTATCAGCCCTTCCAATGATAATGGAAAAACTGCCGTAATATAGAAGGAAATTATGGGGATACAACTGGAGTGGAGGTAAATCATTTGGCTTACAAGGATCTGGGAGAATTCATCAGCAAATTGGAAAAAGAAGGTGAACTGGTCCGCATTAAAACCCTGGTGGACCCTGAATTGGAAATCACGGAAATCACCGATCGGGTCAGTAAAATGCATGGCCCGGCATTATTGTTTGAAAATGTCAGGGGCTCATCCATGCCGGTCCTGATCAATGCTTTTGGCAGTGAAAAACGCATGGCCATGAGCCTGGGAGCTGAGAACCTGGATGATATCGGTAAGGAGATCTCTGATTGGCTGGCCCTGAAGGACAATTTGCCCAGTTCCATGATGGAAAAACTGAAAATGCTGCCCAAGCTGGCAGAATTATCATCCCTTATGCCCCGGACGGTCAAAAAGGCTCCCTGCCAGGAAATAGTACAAATGGAGCCTTCCCTGGACATACTGCCGGTTTTAAAATGCTGGCCCGGTGATGCCGGCCGATTTATTACTCTGCCCCAGGTCTATACCAGGGATCCGGTTACCGGACAAAGGAATGCCGGCATGTACCGTTTGCAGATATTTGACCGGCAAACAACTGGCATGCACTGGCATACTCATCATGATGGGGCTGAAAATTATAGGAAAAGCCAGGCGGCCGGACAGCCCATCGAAGTAGCTGTAGCACTGGGGGGGGACCCGGCGGTCACCTATTGTGCTACTGCCCCTTTGCCGCCCGGTATTGATGAACTTATTCTGGCGGGTTTCCTGCGGAAGAAACCGGTGGAGACCGTAAAATGCAAAACTATCGACCTGGAAGTTCCGGCCGATGCGGAAATCATTATTGAAGGCTTTGTCGATCCCAGCGAACGGCGCATCGAAGGCCCCTTTGGTGATCATACCGGCTATTATTCCCTGGCCGATGAATACCCGGTTTTCCATGTCAAATGTATCACTCATCGTAAAAACCCCATATATCCGGCCACAATAGTGGGTAAACCCCCCCAGGAGGATTGTTATATGGCACTGGCTACGGAAAGGATTTTTCTGCCTTTGCTGAAATTCCAGCTGCCGGAAATCGTGGATATGCATTTGCCCATGGAGGGGGTTTTTCATAATTGTGTGTTTGTTTCCATCAAAAAGACCTTCCCCGGGCAGGCCAAAAAGATAATGAGTTCTTTATGGGGCACGGGACAGATGATGTTTGCCAAATTTATCATCGTAGTTGATGAAGACGTAAATGTTATGGACGCATCTGAGGTCATGTGGAGGGTATTTAACAATGTTGATCCCAAAAGGGACACTATGATTGTGGAAGGACCACTGGATGTGCTGGACCATTCTGCACCCCTGGCCCTGGTAGGGTCCAAGATGGGCTTTGATGCTACCAGAAAACTGATGGCTGAAGGGCATCCCCGTCAATGGCCCGAAGATATCGTCATGAGTCAGGATATCATTACAATGGTTACGGAAAAATGGAGAGATTACGGCATTGAATAAAGTTAAGCATTTTTTGTCCCTGATCGACTTTGGTCATACTTTATTCGGCTTGCCCTTTGCTTATATGGGAGCATTCCTGGCAGCTTTTTCGCTTTATCGGGGATGGCCCACCATATATGTTTTATTCTGGATCACGCTGGCTATGTTCGGTGCCCGGACAGCGGCCCTGTGTCTAAACCGGATCATAGATTTAAAAATAGACAGAGCCAACCCCCGCACGGCCGGCTGGATATTGCCGGCCGGCAAACTGCCGATAAACCTGATCTGGGTGGCTGCTTTTTTATCCCTGGCCTTGCTGGTCTGGGCGGCGGCCCGGCTAAACCCGTTATGTCTGGCCCTTTCGCCTCTGGCAGTGGCGATTTTATGGCTTTATTCCTATACTAAAAGGTTCACCTGGCTCTGCCATCTCTTTTTAGGTGGTGCCATCGGGATCGGGCCGGTGGGAGCATGGCTGGGGGTTACCGGTTCTTTTTCATTTCTGCCTTTTTTGCCGGCGGCAGCAGTAATGTTCTGGGTGGCGGGATTTGATACCATGTATGCCTGCCAGGACATAGAATTTGACCGTCGGCAGCAATTGCATTCCATCCCGGCCCGCTTTGGTGAAACCGGTGCTTTGTTATTTTCAGCGGTCTTTCATTTATTGACAATAGTCTTTCTCATCCTCACCGGCATATTTTTTAAACTTGGTTTCTGGTATTATATCGGGGTAGGGTTTGCCACGATTATATTGATTTATCAGCATCTGATCGTAAAGCCTGGTGATTTGACCAGGGTGGGCTTTGCCTCTTTCAGTATTAACCGCTATATGGGAGCGATTATTTTTGTTATGATGCTGTTAAATATTTATTTGCTTATTTAAAGGGCAAGATAATAAGTAGCCGATCACGGGAAGGGGAACAGAATGAACAAATACATCATTGCCCTCACCGGGGCCAGCGGAGTTATATATGGAATCGAACTGACCCGGCAGCTTTTAGAACGGGGCGTGGAAATACATCTGGTGGCCAGTGATCCAGCTTGTATTGTACTTAAGGAGGAAATGGACTGGACTTTTACCGGCACGGTGGAGGAAACTTTTAAAGGACACCTGCCCTATGATAATTTGATTGTTTATGATAATCAGAACATAGCTGCCCGGATAGCCAGCGGGTCCTTCATAACGGATGGCATGGTGGTGATCCCCTGTACCATGGCGACCCTGGCTGCCATTGCCCATGGAAATGCCCGCAATCTGACGGAAAGAGCAGCAGATGTGGTACTGAAGGAAAAACGGCCTTTATGGCTGGTGCCCCGTGAAACACCGCTCAGTGCTGTACATCTTCGCAATATGCTGGTACTGGCAGAAATGGGGGTTAGCATTATACCTGCCATGCCGGCTTTTTATAATCATCCCCAGGTGATAGATGATATGGTATTGTTTATGGTGGGCAAGGTTTTGGACGGGATGCATATTGAACATGACCTTTATACTCGTTATGATAAATAGGTAGGTAAACAGCTGCAATTTGAGGGGAGACAAATGGCCGATATACTTTTCTTTGATAGTATTTCAACTGAACTCGATTTAGTGGAATCAGGCTTGACCAGACATATAAATAGCAATGTCAGCTTAATCAATGAGGCGGCAGCTCATTTGATCAAAGCCGGGGGGAAGAGGATGCGTCCGGCATTTGTTTTGCTGGCAGCCAAGTATTTCAAAGAGGATATAATTGACGCTATTCCTCTGGCCGAAGCTCTGGAACTGATCCATGCTGCCACCCTGGTCCATGATGATTTGATAGACAATTCGGACCTGAGGCGGGGGGCGGCAACGGTGAGGAGCAAATGGGGCAACCGTACCTCAATTTATACCGGCAATTATATTTTTGCTCATGCCCTGACTCTTTTGGAAGGATATGACCGCACCGATATGATCAGCATACTGGCAGATACCAGCATGAAGATCTGTGATGGTGAAATCAATCAGATGCTGAGTTGTTATAATACTGATCTGGGCCTGAAAAATTATCTGCGCCGTATTGAACGTAAAACCGCCCTGCTTATTTCCGTCAGCTGCCAGCTGGGAGCCATGGTCAGTAATGCTGAAGAAAAATATGTCCGGGTCCTTAAGGAATATGGTTATTATCTGGGGATGGCTTTTCAAATCACTGATGACATCCTGGATCTGGTAGCCGATGAAAAAACCCTGGGCAAGCCTACCGGCAGTGATATCAGACAGGGGGTCATTACTTTGCCGGCCATCTATGCCCTGCGCTGTGATCCTCGCCGGGAGGAACTTAAAAGGCTGCTGGGCTCTCCTGAATCATGCCTGAATGATGCGGAAAGTATTATTGATATCATCATTGATTCTGATGGTGTTGATTATGCCTCGTATGCCGCCGATCATTTTGCTGCCCGGGCACAGAAAAAGGCCAGGGAACTGCCTCCTTCACCATTGCGCCAAACCTTTATCGATCTGGCTGATTTTTTATCAGTAAGGGAATATTAAAGGGGGATCACTGTGGCATTCAAGGATCTGAGTGTAGAAGATAAACAAACGATAATCCAGCATCTGGATGAGTTGAGAAAATCATTGATAATCAGTGTGATTGCAATTATCGTTGCTTCTGTCTTTGCTTTCGCCTTCAATGAGCAGATCCTGGCTTTTA
>LSQX01162558.1_pt1 | contig 19181 bp, 17 predicted proteins | sample 654561 | NCBI WGS metagenome assembly LSQX01 (sample SAMN04489861, study PRJNA283612) | anaerobic digester metagenome | isolation source: 4 biogas reactors fed with cattle manure at either 37C or 55C with and... | place: Denmark: Kongens Lyngby | collected 2014
CATAGCCTCAAATCCCCAATTGTAGTATTATATTACTATTATGACTGATTCAATAACCAATCTGGTTATATTGGGTTCCACCGGCTCCATCGGCAGGCAAACACTCGACGTGGTGCGTGCCCTACCCGAAAGATTCAGGATTATCGGGCTTGCCGCCGGCGAGAATACCGAGCTCTTAAAAGAACAAATGGAAGAGTTCAAACCGCAATATTATTATCATTCCGCTAAAAAAGGACAAACTAAACTCCCGAACCTGCGTTATATTAGTATGGAAGAAATGGCTGCCCTGCCCGAGGTGGATACAGTGGTGGTTGCCACCCCCGGAGGCGCCGGCTTGAAGCCGACACTGGCAGCAGTCAGAGCCGGCAAAAAAGTTGCCCTTTCCAACAAGGAATCGCTGGTTTCCGCCGGAAGCATCATTATGGAGGAAGCAGCAAAATACAAAGCATCCATTCTGCCGGTGGATAGCGAGCACAGCGCCATCTGGCAGTGCTTGGAGGGAGAAGACAAGAAGTGCGCAAAGGTTGTTTTAACCGCTTCGGGAGGACCGTTCAGGGGTTATACCAAAAAACAACTTGAGGGAGTTACCCCCGAGCAGGCGCTGAAACATCCATCGTGGACAATGGGTAAAAAAGTGACTATCGATTCGGCAACTCTCTTTAACAAGGGAATGGAGGTTATCGAAGCACACTGGTTGTTCGGTATCCCCTATGAAGATATCAGAGTGCTGGTGCATCCGCAGAGCATTATCCACTCGATGGTGGAGTTTAGAGACGGTTCTACTAAGGCACAACTGGGAGTTCCCGATATGCGCCTGCCGATTCAATACGCTCTTACTTATGGACAACGGGTGAATAACCCTGAAATACCCGGAATCGACTGGACTAAAATTGATAAACTGGATTTCGAACAGCCCGATATGGAGGCTTTCCCCTGCCTGAAACTGGCAATCGATGCCGGGAAAGAAGGCGGGACTGCTACCGCGGTGTTATGCGCCGCAGACGAGATAGCCGTATCGCTCTTTTTATCGCACCGTATAAAATTCAACCATATCGCGCAGCTGATAGCAAAAACACTGGATAAACATCGGATTATAAAACAGCCGGCACTGGAAGATATTTATGCAGCCGATAGCTGGGCAAGAGAAGCGGCTGCCGATTTTGCAAATAGTTTGGAGAAATAATGAGTATTTTAATTGCTTTTTTGGCGCTGCTGATTGTAGTCGCAGTGGCAACGCTAATCTATAAATATAACATTTTCAACCGTCGGGAACTGCCTTTAATGGTTGTGATTGTTGCCACGCTGGCATATTTTTTACTTGCCATAATCGCAGTCATTGCCGGCGAACTTGCCGGTTCGAACGTGGTAATCCCGGGGATCGGCGCACTGACCACAATAGTAGCCTTTTTCTTTGTGCTTGCTATCGTGGTTATTGCTCATGAACTGGGGCATTTCGCAACTGCAAAAGCCTGCGGTGTTAGAGTAGATGAATTCGGCATCGGCTTTCCGCCGCGTATTATCGCCTTAAAATACGGCGAGACAGAATACTCGCTAAACTGGGTGCCGCTGGGCGGTTTTACCAAGATGGCAGGCGAGGAAGACCCGAACATAGAACGCAGCCTCGCCAGCAAGAGCATCGGGAAAAGGCTCTTGGTGCTCAGCGCCGGTTCAATTATGAACTTTATCCTGCCGTTTTTACTTTTAACGATGGCTTTTATGATTCCTCACGATATCGTTACCGGCAACGTCAGCGTTGTCGAAGTGGTTGCAGACTCACCGGCAGAAACAGCCGGTATTCAAGCCGGCGATAAAATTTTGGAAATAAATGATAAAAGCATCAACAATACCGCAGATATCAGCCGCTATATACAAATGAATCTGGGAAACGAAATGACTATTCTGCTGGAGCGCAGCGATGGCTCTAAAGATACCGTAACCGTTGTTCCCAGATGGAATCCACCTGCGGGTGATGGCTCGGTCGGTTTTTCTATCAGGACGGATAATGCCGCCATAGAGAAGCGCAGCTACAATCCGTGGGTAGCTTTTCAGAAAGGAGCCACAGAAGCATTCGAAACAATGGTTCTTTTCAAAAACGGCATTTTGAGCATGTTTATCGGTACCAGCACTACGGCAGATTTGGTAGGACCGGTCGGCATTGCACAGATTACCGGCCAAGTGGCACAAGCCGGCATCAGCCCGCTTCTGGAATGGACGGCTTTCTTCAGCTTAAATCTGGCAATTATTAACCTTTTACCCCTGCCGGCGCTGGACGGCGGCAGAATAATTTTTGTTCTTTTAGAGTGGATTCGCCGCGGTAAAAAGGTGGCTCCCGAAACAGAGGGGAAAATACACTTTCTCGGCTTTGCCCTGCTGATTATGCTGATGGTCGCTATCACTTTCCAGGACATCGGGCGTATAATAGGCGAATAAAGGATAAAGATGATACAACGCAGAGTTTCAAAAGAAATCAGAATCGGTGATGTTACAGTCGGCGGCAATGCACCTATAGTTGTGCAATCGATGACCAAGACCGATACGCGTGATGTGGCTTCGACTGTCAGGCAGATTAAAGAGCTTGAGGATTGCGGCTGTGAAATCATCCGTTCGGCTGTTCCCGATATGGAAGCAGCGTTAGCTCTTTCTAATATAAAGAAGCAAATAAAGATTCCATTGGTAGCGGATATTCACTTCGATTACAGACTGGCGCTGCAAGCCATTGAATCCGGCGTGGACGGATTGCGCCTCAACCCCGGCAACATCAGCGAGCCGGATAAAATAGCTGCCGTCGTTACTGCCGCCAAAGAGAGAGAGATTCCCATTCGCATCGGTGTAAATGCCGGCAGCCTCCCGCAAGACCTGGACCCAAAGCTTACGAAAGCGCAAAAGATGGTCGTTGCCGCGATGAGGCATATAAAACTGCTTGAAGACAGGGATTTCGATTTAATAAAGGTTTCGCTAAAAGCCTTCGACATACCGACCACTATCGAAGCCTATAAGGATATCGCAGAAAAAGTGCCCTATCCGCTGCATATTGGTATTACCGAATCGGGTCCGGCAAAAAGCGGCGTTATCCGCAGTGCCTGCGGTATCAGCCTGCTGCTTTATATGGGTATCGGAGATACCGTACGGGTTTCGCTATCGACCAATCCGGCAGAGGAAGTAATTACCGCTTACGAGATTCTGAAAAGCCTGAACTTAAGGCAATACAGCCCGGCACTGATCAGTTGCCCCACCTGCGGCAGAACCGAGGTTAATTTAATCGAGATTGTTAAGCAGGTGGAAGAAAGACTGGCAAAAATCAATAAACCGATTAAAGTAGCTGTTATGGGTTGCGTCGTAAATGGCCCCGGGGAAGCCAAAGATGCCGATATCGGCATCGCCTGCGGCAAAGGCAAGGGAGTGCTTTTCAAAAAAGGCGAGAAAATCGGGGTTGTGGATGAAAAGGACTTCGTTGAAGTATTGATGCGAGAGGTGGAAAAGTTCGAGGTATAAAATTAATTTCCTCATCTGCTATCCCGATAAGCCGGGACAGCGCACCCCCCAGGGAAGGTGTTTTTTCAACTTTAACGTCATAATTCGTAGGGACGGGCATTGCCCGTCCGCCCCGTGCGGGCGACCAATGGTCGCCCCTACTGTTTTAAAAACGACAGGCACGCTAAACTGTCACTCTGAGCAAAGCGAAGAGTCTAAGAGTTATCGATATGAGTCTTATCGAATTGCATCAGAGCCTGTGCGTTGCCCAAAATGACAAATAAGGTCGTCATTGCGAGTCTCCGATTTATCGGGGCGAAGCAATCCCTACAATGCTGATTAATTACCCCGTTTTGCACTTATTATTATATAAAATCATTGGGCGAGATTGCCACATCGTCCCTACTTTATCGGAATTCATCACAAAGACGGTTTTGTAAATCCTTGATCGTCTCAAGTATTATCTGATTTCTGCGCATCCTGAGCCTGTCGAAAGACAAAAATGGCTTTATTTCTTCCGTTCGCCCAGAGCTTGCCGAAAGGTCGTAAGAGCGGAAGAAAACATACTTGCCAATTACCGCCGTTATGGTTCGACAAGCTTCCTTCGTCAAGCTCAGGACAGGCTCCACGAACGGCTTGCTTGGTTCCGAGCATCCTGAGCCTATCGAAGTACACGAACTCAGTATGGCAATAAGTCCAAGTACTCGCGGACAACAAACTGGCAACCCAACCGGAATCTATTTACTAATTCCGAAAATTTTAACTGATTTTCTCTATCGGGGACTGGCAAATTTTAATGCAATGTGGTTAAATGCATATCTGATAGTTTATAATTATAGTAACAATCAAATGGAAGAAAATACAGCGACAAAAGTTGAACAACCTTCGTATGGCTGGATGCCGTTAGCCGCGGGAATACTCTGCATCCTTTCGGGGATTGTCGGGATTATCGCTACGGCTTTTGTGATTACAGTCGGAATCGCTTTCGGTGCCGAGATAGCCGCCGAGGTTATGTCTTCGTTCGGTGTATGGAACATCGGCATTCCCTTAACCGTAATCTGGCTGGTCGCCATACCGCTATTGGTTGTCAGCCTGCTTTCTATCATCGGAGGTTCTTTTGCCATCAACAAAAAAAACTGGGTACTGGCGTTAATCGGAGCGGTTTTTGCCATCATACCAACTCAAATAATCGGCATAGTAGCCTTAATTCTGATAGTGATTTCTAAAAAGGAGTTCAATTAAAACCATATGCGCCTATCACAGTTATTCGGAAAAACCCAGAGAGAGATTCCGGCGGATGCTGATACCATTAGCCATCAATTGATGATGAGAGCAGGTATGGTGCGTCAGTTGACGGCTGGCGTCTATTCATATCTGCCTTTGGCCTTGCGTTCAATGCGCAAAATCGAGGACATCATAAGAGATGAAATGAACAAAGCGGGCGGGCAGGAAATATCTATGCCGGTACTGCAACCTATCGAGCTGTGGGAGAAATCCGGCAGAGGAGTAAGCTTCGGTAAAAATCTGTTCCGTCTTTTTGACCGCAAGGAACGCGAGCTGGCGCTAGGTCCTACCCATGAAGAAGTTGTAACCGACCTGGTCGGTCGCAGCGTCCAGAGCTACCGCGATTTGCCGCTGCTTTTATATCAAATCCAGACCAAGTTCCGCGATGAACCGCGTCCCCGCGGCGGTTTGGTACGCGTGCGCGAGTTCGTTATGAAAGACCTCTACAGCTTCGACACCGATGCAGAGGGGCTTGATATAAATTATCAAAAAATGGTTACCGCCTACAAGAATATCTTTTCAAGATGCGGTTTGCCGGTCATTATGATAGAAGCCGACAGCGGCGCTATCGGAGGCAAGGATTCCAACGAGTTTATGGCTATATCTGAAATGGGAGAGGATGAAATTATCTATTGCGAAAGCTGCGGCAAGGCTGCCAATGCCGAAAAGGCAAAGAGCATTAAAGCCAAAGCCGATAACAGCGAGCCGTTGCCGATGGAAGAGGTTTCTACTCCCGGATGCAAGACTATCGATGAAGTGTGCCAATATTTAAAACTTGACCCGGTTAATTCTATAAAAGCCGTCTTCTATATGGCTGACGATGAATTTATTTTTGTCTGTATACGCGGAGACGTGGAAGTTAATGAAGTGAAGTTAAAGAACCTGCTGCATTGTGCTGATTTAAGGCTGGCTACCGAAGAAGAGGTTGCCGCCGCCGGTATTACTGCCGGATTTGCCTCCCCGATCGGGTTAAAGAATATAAAAACAGTAGCTGATGAATCGATTGCTTCGGGCACAAACTTTGTAGCCGGCGGCAATAAAAACGATACCCATATTAAGAATGTCAATTACCCGAGGGATTTCAAAGCTGATATAATTGCGGACATCGCACTGGCGGCAGCCGGCGACGGCTGTATAAATTGCGGCGCCAAACTGCTGGCAACACGCGGAATGGAATTGGGACATGTGTTTAAGCTGGGAACTTTCCTCAGCGAAAAAATGGGGGCATACTTTATCGATGCCAACGGAGAGTCCAAACCAATCGTAATGGGCTGCTACGGTATCGGTATCGGCAGGCTGATGGCAGCCGCTATCGAGATAAATCATGATGATAAAGGCATTATCTGGCCAAAAAATATCGCACCATACCAGGCTTACCTGTGCCCGTTGTTTTTGGAGAATCCTCTAGTAAGCGAAAAAGCAGAAAGCCTCTATAGGGAACTGCAGGATATGGGAATGGAAGTGCTGTACGACGACCGCAACGAATCAACCGGCATCAAATTCAACGATGCCGACCTTTTGGGTATTCCGCTGCGCATTACTGTCAGCCCACGCTCTCTGGAGAAAGGTTGTATCGAAGTAAAGTGGCGCTCGGAAAAGCAAGCCGAACTGGTTGCTGTAGATGAAGCAATCGAAAAAATTAAGGATATGATGGCCGAAAAATAAATAAATATTTTTTTTAGCTATACTTTGCTGCTAGAATTATAATGATAACTTTAACAGAACAAAGAAGGATGGTTGAATATGTTTTCTAAAATGCGAAAAATTATTATGTCATCTCTGGTAGGAGCTCTCGGAATCGGCATTGCCGGTGTGCTTTTTGGTTATCTGCAGTCAGACGAAGAGACTAGTACCTGGTTATGGATACTCGGATGGCTTTTAATCGGACTGATTATCAACGTTACCATCGGATATATCATCGGAAGCAAAAAAATGTCCAATTTCGCAATGTGGGGCGTAATAGCAGGTGTCGTAGGTGGTTTCCTATCCGTTGACCCTGGCTATGAACTTTGGATGAAAATCGGAATTATCGGACTGGCACTCGGTATCGGTATGGGCGCAGCCGGCGCTTCATACACCCCGGAACCCCCTAAAATAGATAGTAAAAAGCAGGAAACTAAAAAAACAGATGACAGAACCATTACCTGCGACGAATGCGGCGCTCTGGTAGCCGAAGACGATTGCTATTGCCACGAGTGCGGCACCGAATTCGAGGAATAACACCCTAATTATTATACAATTCGATTTATAAACAGAGAAGCCGCTAAAATAAGCGGCTTCTCTGCATTGAAAAAGGAACAAGCATATAAATATGCCGTTCCTATCTTATTATATCAGAGTAATACTGAAAATGTCTTGCTAATACAATCCGATATTTGCATTGGCTATTCTCTCCGGGAAAAAGAATAGCTGCCGGTATGCTTCTCGGCATCGACACGGACTGTATAACTTCCCGGTTGCGAAAGGCTAACCGTAAAAGATGAGGTCGAAATATCATTCCCTTCATAACTGCTGTTTGCGATGTCGTCATTATATTTTCAATAGCAATTACGGTTGACTGTAAAGTCCTTCCCGGGCTTTCAAGTTAAAACTTGTGGTGTGTAGAAAATCTATAGCAATATGTTATACTTAATATTATGTCTAAATTGCTATTCGGCACAGCCGGCATCCCATTAAGCACCCCACCCGCTACCAACGGCGACCTTCAGACCATTAAAGGAATTCAACGCGTAGCCGAGTTGGGCTTGGATTGCATGGAACTTGAATTTGTTAAGCAGGTTTATCTGTCGAAGCCCAATGCAGAAAAAGTAGCGAAATTCGCTAAAGACGCTAACATAGCGCTCTCAGCACACGCTCCCTACGCCCTTAATTTCAATGCCAGAGAAGCCCAAAAAATAAGAATCAGCCAGAGCTATCTGTTTTCCGCCGCCGAGATTGCCTATATATGCGGAGCGAAAAGCGTCGTCTTTCACCCCGCTTACTATATGGGAGATACTTCCGAACAGGCATATCAAACGGTTAAAACGGCTCTATCGGAAGTGCTTGAGAAAATGGACGAAAAAGGAATAGATATTACCTTGAGGCCTGAAGTCAGCGGCAAGGTCAGCCAATTCGGCACCATTACCGAAATCACCGATCTATGCTCCGAATTGACTAATGCAATGCCCTGCGTCGATTTCGCCCACTGGCACGCCCGCACCGGAGCCTATAATTCATATAAAGAGTTTGCTTCCGTTCTCGATGAGATATCATCAATATTGGGTAAAGAGGCTCTGGATAACATGCACATTCATGTTTCCGGCATCGAGTACACCGCTAAAGGCGAAAAAAGGCATCTGCCTTTTGAGGATGCTGATATTAAGTACGTGGAATTACTGCAGGTTTTAAAAGACTATAATGTCAGCGGCATTGTAATCTGCGAAAGCCCGGTTATGGAAGAAGACGCTCTCCTTATCAAAAATGTCTATAATTCTTTAACCTGACACGATTAAAACTATTAATTTACTGCCTGCGAATTCTATTATCATTTATGTATACGGCTATTTCTGTTATAATGGTATGACATGAGGTAGTCTTATTACTACTTTTACTCCCGTTGAAACATATACAACATCTTTACTATTATTTTTCGAGGTAAATTATGAAAATAAATTGGAAGCGTACAATTATAGTTTATGCAGCTATAATTTTAATTGCTATACTTTTCTCCACTTTTATACTGCCGGGTGAACCGAAACCGGAAGAAGTTTCCCTGAGCGATGTTATAGTAATGTCGCAGGAAGGTAAAATAGACAGTATCGTAATAAGTGAAAATCAGCTGACTATTATCGATAATAGCGAAATTAAATATGTTACCTATAAAGAATCCAATGTCAGCATCTATGAGATAGAGGGATTTATACTTGAAGGAGTAGAGGTAACCGTGGAACGCGGCGGTTTTAACTGGGGAAGCCTCTTGATAAGCTTTCTGCCGCTTTTGATATTCGGACTGCTGATATTTTTCCTGTTCAGCCAAGCCAGGGGCGCCAATAACCAGGCAATGAACTTCGGTCGTTCCAAGGCAAGAATGTTAACGGCAAGCACACCCACCGTCACTTTCGATGACGTTGCCGGTGTGGATGAAGCCAAGCAGGAACTGTACGAGGTAGTCGATTTTCTCAAGATGCGTGAAAAATACCAGTCGTTGGGAGCACGCATTCCTAAAGGCATTCTGTTAATCGGCCCTCCCGGAACCGGTAAAACCCTGATGGCAAAGGCCATCGCCGGGGAAGCCGGTGTACCCTTCTTTTCCATCAGCGGAAGTGAATTTGTCGAAATGTTTGTAGGTGTCGGCGCTTCTCGTGTTCGAGACCTCTTCGACCAGGCAAAACGCAATGCTCCCTGCATAATCTTTATCGATGAAATAGATGCTGTCGGCCGTCAGCGCGGAGCCGGCATGGGTGGCGGACACGATGAAAGAGAGCAGACTCTCAACCAGATTCTGGTAGAAATGGATGGTTTTGATACCAATACCAGTGTCATCGTTATTGCTGCTACCAACCGTCCGGATATTCTTGATGAAGCCCTGCTCAGACCGGGACGTTTCGACCGCAGAATTACACTGGACAGACCTGATATCGTCGGCAGAACAGCTATACTGAAAATACACAGTAAAGGGAAGCCGCTCGATGAATCGGCAGACCTGCAATCACTGGCAAAGCAGACTGTCGGCTTTTCCGGTGCCGACCTTGCCAATCTTGTCAATGAAGCGGCAATTCTGGCTGCCAGGCGCGGCAAGAAAACTATCGGTATGTCAGAGCTTGAGGAATCCATCGACAGGGTTATTGCCGGTCCGGAGCGAAAAAGCCGTAAAATCAGCCCTAAAGAAAAGGAGATTACTGCTTACCACGAGGCGGGGCATGCATTGGTTGCGAGGATGTCTCCCAATGCCGACCCGGTTCATAAGATTTCCATCGTGGCAAGAGGGATGAGCCTGGGGCATACCAGGCAATTGCCGACTGAAGACCGTTATCTTCTAACGCGTTCTCAATTCAAGGATATGCTGGCGACCTTGCTCGGAGGGCGCATTGCGGAAGAAATCATCTTCGGGGAAATCAGCACCGGAGCTTCGGATGATATACGGCGTGCCACTTCTCTGGCTCATAAAATGGTTACGGATTACGGTATGAGTGACAAGCTGGGGACACGTACTTTCGGTAACAAACAGGAAATGATTTTCCTCGGACGTGAAATCTCCGAGCAACGTGATTACGGTGACGATATCGCCAATATCATCGACGAAGAAGTACATAGCATAGTGCAGACGGCTTATAATACCGCCAAAGACATATTACTTAATAATAAGGACAGGCTGACACATATCGCTCAGCGCTTGATGGCTAAAGAAACCATAGAACCGGATGAACTGGAAAAACTCTTTACGGAGCCGGTCGATAAACTGGAGGCGGAGTTGGAGGAAATGATAACTGCCAAACCGTCATCTGAAGAAGTGCCCGAAAAAAAACCTGCCAGGCAAACAAAAAAAGGCAAGGTTTCGGACTTAATAAATCAGCCTAAACAGGCGCCGGGGACAGCATAGTTTAATAATGGAAAGAGGAGTAACATTATATGGTAGAGATTACTAATGATGTAATACCAATCGAGGAAGTAATCAATAGCGTCAGGAACGATGCCAGCGGAGGTATTATCTCGTATATCGGATTGATTCGTGATAATTCGTATGATAAAAAGGTCGTTTCCGTAGAATATGGCGATGATGGCAGCGCCGAAGCCAGGCTTCAAAAGATAGTTGAAACTGCTAAAGAACAATGGCCTGTAAACGATATGGCAATTGTCCATAGGGTTGGAAAGCTGAATGTCGGTGATAACAATGTGGTAATTGCCGTTTCCACAGGGCACAGGCAGGAAGGCTTCGCCGCCTGCCAGTATGCCATCGACAAGTTCAAGGAACAACTTCCCACCAGTAAAAAGGAAACCTATACCGACGGCACATGCCTCGATTATGAACTGAAGTGCTAGTTTAAATAATTAACTGATCCACTGACTTTACAATCGCCCGTTCTGAAAAAAGGACGGGTGATTTTTTATGGTTAATACCGGTCGTAGGGATGGGCATTGCCCTTCCGCTATATTCGTATAAGGGCGGGCGACCAATGGTCGCCCCTACGGTTTTTATTTGTCATGCTGAATTCGGGAATGACGGATGAGGGTGGAATTAACTTAAAGATATGTATTTTTACTTGTTGCGCTTGACCACAAAATCGGCCAGTGCCGTAAGCGCCTGCCGGTTTTTAGTATCCGGCATATTATCAAGATTACGGCGCGCCTTTTCGCTATACTCCGAAGCCATCTTGTAACAATCCTCTATAATATCGGACCCATTAAGCAAATCTATAGCTTCTTTAACATTTTCACGGCTGTCCCCTTCGTTGTTGAAGATACGCCGGACGGGATTATCTTCACCGGGGAAGCGTTGCAAAAGCATCATAGAGGGTAGAGTCATAGTTCCCTGTATAAGGTCGGAGGCAACCGGTTTCCCCAGTTCTTTTTCACTGGCGGTAAAATCAAGGATATCATCTACAATCTGGAAAGAGATACCCAGATTGATTCCGTAATCCCTCATCGACTGAATGTTTTCCTCCGATGCCTCCCCCAGCACCGCCCCACCCTCGGTTGCCAGCGCGAATAAGGCTGCCGTCTTGCCGGTAATGCGCTCAAGATAATCATCGAATGTCTGATTGATTTGATATGCACTGAAACCCTGCCTGAGCTCTCCGTGAGAAATCGCCTCCAGCGTTTCAGCGAATAGACCTACCACGCGTAAGCTCCCGGTAGCTACGGCAAACTGCGCCGCTTTGGCAAAGAGGTAATCACCGAATATTATTGCCCTGTCCACTCCCCAGATGCTGTTAATGGTAGCGCGTCCACGGCGGACATTAGCTTTATCAATAGCATCATCATGAACAAGTGTGGCGATATGCATCAGCTCACTGGCTGAAGCCATATAGACCAGTTTTTCATGCTGATATTTATAAAGGCTGCCGGAATGCAGAGCAAGTAAAGGACGCACAACCTTTCCTCCACCGCATAAAATATGCTCAAGCATCTTGTGCAATTCGGGGAAGGCACCACTTTTATCGGCGGCAAGAGTTTTAAAATTTTCCTCTACTCCGACAAGCCCTTCTTTAACCAGTGAATATACCTGTTTTACATCCACGACGATGTTTCTCCTATCTTTATATATTGTCTTTTCTACCCAGCCTGGCAGTTTCCTGCTCGATGATTTCCTCATCCAGCTTGGTAAAGAGCGGCTGCGGCGGTAATAGTTTTTGCCCCGGCGACGGAAGACGCAGTTGCCACCCATCGTCTTCCACCCTGCCCTCATAACCCAGATACTCGTGCAGTTTTTGAGAGCTGAACGGAAGGAAAGGGTAAAACGCCGTTCTAAGACCGGAAATGACGGTTAGTGCTACATACAGAGTAACCGCTGCCGCCTGTTTATCGATTTTGATAACCTTCCATGGGGATTTATCTTCGAGATAACGGTTGGCTTCCTGTGCCAGTGCCATAGCGGCGCGGATTGCCTCCCTGAAGCGACAGGCAGCTATCAGCTCTCCCATCTTTTCCAGCATCTCTTCTGTTTTCCTTAAGAGCACCTTATTTTCTTCATCTATATCAACCGGGTCGGGAACACACCCGTCAAAACTGCGATAGGTAAAAGTCAGCACCCGCTGGGCCAGATTGCCATAGGTCGCCACCAGTTCGTCATTATTACGGCGCACAAATTCACGCCACGAAAAATCGGTATCGCTTGTTTCCGGCATATTAGCGGAGAGCAGATACCTGAGCGGGTCGGGGTCATAACGGGACAGATAATCCGGCAGCCAGACAGCCCAGTTTAAACTGCTGGATAATTTCTTTCCCTCGATGGTCAGGTATTCATTGGAAGGAACATCATAGGGTATATTGAGGCCGCCGTATCCCAGAAGCATTGCCGGCCATATAATAGTATGGAAAGGAATGTTATCCTTTCCGATAAAATAATAACTTTTTACATCATCACCCGTCCAAAAGTCACGCCATTTATCGGGATTGCCGCTGTTTTTAGCCCATTCCTTGGAAGCTGACAGATAACCGATAACCGCCTCGAACCAGACATAGATGCACTTGCCTTCATACCCTTCGAGCGGCAAGGGAATGCCCCAACTGATATCCCTCGTAATTGCCCGGTCTTTTAGCCCGGATTGCAGATATTTAATGGTAAAGTTGGCAACATTTGAACGCCAGTGTTTTTGTTTTTTCACCCACTCAAGTAATTCATCTTCAAAAGCGGTCAGTTTAAGAAAAAACTGCTCGGAATTGCAAAACTCAGGGGTTGTGCCGCAAGTTCGGCAACGCGCTTCCTTGAGCTCATTCGGATTTAACGGTTGTCCGCATTTATCGCACTGGTCGCCGCGGGCACCCTCATAACCGCAGAGAGGACAAGTCCCCTCTACGTAGCGGTCCGGTAGATAGCGCCGGCACTTTGAACAAAAAGGCTGCAAGACGGTATCTTTATAGATATACCCTTTGTTTAAAAGGGTTGTAAAGATATCCTGTGTAACTTCTTTATGATTTTCGGTTCCGGTATTTGTAAAAAGGTCGAATGTTATACCGAAATCTTTGAACGATTGCAAAAACTGCCTGTGATATTTCTCGGCGATTTCCGAGGGCTCCACCCCTTCCTGTTCTGCGCGTATCGTTATCGGAGTGCCGTGCACATCGGAACCGGACACCATTAAAACAAGGTTTCCTTTGGTACGATGATAACGGGCGAAAATATCAGGTGGCAGGTAGGCTCCGGCAATATGGCCTAAATGAAGCGAGCTGTTGGCATATGGCCAGGCTACACCGATATATATCTTTTCTCTCATAAAGCTTTATACCTGATTGATATCCGATTCGGTAAAGAAAGTGAGGATTTTTTCACCTTTTTCTTCCTTATAGTGAGCATATCCTTTTTTAAAGGCACATTCCACACAGTAGCGCACCATCTTGCCTTTTTCCGCCTCTACCCCGTCTTCCTCATCTACACAAAGATACCTCTCCGGATATTGGATAACCCGATTGCAGATATCGCAATTAACTCTTCCTGACGAGATACATCCCCTTCTCATGATTAACTCCTTCTGACAATAAGTAACATATTAACAGGCGGCTTATGATAACAGCTTAAGCCATGCCTGATAGACCTCTTTTTTTGATAAACCGGTTTCCTTAACAACTTTTGCCACCGACTCCCTGGCTCCCATCCCCTCCAGTTGCAATGCCTCCAGCTTTTTAACCACGTCATCCGTAAGGCGCGGCTTTTCCTTAGCCCTGCCTTCGATGACAATGGTAAACTCACCTCTCGGTTCGGTAAAATGATTTAACGCCTCGCTTACCGTACCGCGAAAAACCTCTTCATACATCTTGGTAAGTTCACGGCAAACAGCAACTCTCCTGTCGCCTAAAACATACATTATATCATTTAATGCCTCTTGTATGCGATGAGGCGCTTCATAAGCAATGATGGTGCCGGTTTCGGATGCAACAGTTGTAAGTGCCTGTCTTCTTTCTCCGATTCTGCGCGGTAAAAATCCAATAAAGGTGAATCTGTCGGTAGGCAAGCCGGAAACAGCCAGAGCGGTAGTTATTGCTGAAGGACCCGGTATCGGTACTACATTAAACCCTCTGCCAACGGCAGCGGCAACCAGCTCATAGCCCGGGTCGGATATACCGGGCATCCCTGCTTCCGATACAACGGCAATATCCTTCAGTTCAAGCTGCTCCAGAATATAATCCAATTTGTCTATTTTATTATGTTCGTAATAACTCGTTAAGGGCGTTTTTATCTCATATTTATCCAGAAGTATCCTGGTTTTGCGCGTGTCTTCGGCGGCAATAAGTTTTACTTCACGCAAAATCCTGATAGCTCGCGGGGAAATATCTTCAAGGTTTCCTATGGGAGTCGCCACAATATACAGGCTAGGCATTTATTTTTTGTCTTCCTTATTTTTCATATTATAACGTAATACCTTTTTAGAGTCTAGAAAGCAACATGCAGACCTGTTGCTGATTGTGATATAATAACCAATTATATTTAACAAACCATCTTATTTTATTTTTCTTTTAACCCGTTTATCTATTACCGTATATTTCTATAAGGAGGAAAAGTTATGAGCACACCAGAGTACAAAGAATTACGCCGTGCTTACGGTTTCGATGAAGTTGCCATAGTCCCCGGTGATGTATCGATAAACCCTGACCAGACCGATTTGGATTTCAAAATCGGGGACATTACATTCGGCATTCCGGTAATTGCCTCAGCTATGGACGGAGTTACCGACACCAAAACATCCGTTATAATGAGCAAGTTCGGCGGACTGTCGGTTTTAAATCTGGAAGGTATTCAGACCAGATATGAAAGGCCTGATGAAGTACTGGAAGAAATTGCCCAGGCGCCCAACGACCAGATTACTGCTTTAATGCAGAAAATATATTCCCAGCCGATGAGAGATGAATTGGTTGCCAAACGCATTAAAGAGATTAAACAGGAAGGCGCCGTATGCGCCGTTTCGGTTACTCCGGCCAACACCAAGAGACTGGCAAACATTATAGTAGAGGCAGGTGCGGATATACTGGTAGTAGCCTCTACGGTAACTACCGCCCGTCACATTTCAAAGAGTTACAAGGGACTCAGTTTTGTAGAACTATGCAATACTGTCCCCATTCCGGTAGTTGTCGGTAACTGTGTCAGCTACAGCGCTTGTCTGGAACTGATGAGAACCGGCGTTGCCGCAGTACTGGTTGGAGTGGGACCCGGCGCCGCCTGCACCTCCCGAGAGGTACTCGGTATCGGCGTTCCTCAGATTACAGCCACTATGGATTGCGCCGCCGCCCGCGACGATTATGAAAAGGAATCCGGCAGATACGTCCCAATTGTAACCGACGGCGGTTTCCGCAAAGGCGGAGATGTCTGCAAAGCCTTTGTAGCCGGAGCTGATGCCGTCATGCTCGGTTCAATACTGGCACAGGCAAAGGAATCACCGGGCAGGGGTTATCACTGGGGAATGGCAAATCCTCATGCTTCCCTTCCGAGGGGTACCAGGATTAAAGTCGGCATAAACAGCTCATACGAGCAGATTCTGTTCGGACCGTCTTCAATCACCAACGGCAGCCAGAATCTTATCGGCGCACTGCGCACCACTATGGGTGTCTGCGGAGCGGCAAACATTAAGGAACTGCAGCAAGCCGAAATGGTAATTGCCCCGGCTATCACCAGCGAAGGCAAGTTCTACCAGATGAGCGGTCTGGCTTCCAAGTAACCCGGATAGATTTAGATTAAATACCAAAGCCCTCGTAGTTTACGAGGGCTTCATTTTTTTGTTCTTTTTATTATGCCGAGTTCGTGATGAACAAATGAAGCGTCCGATGTGGAGGGATAAAATCCGTTCGCACTGAGCTTGTCTAAGGGTCAAACAGATTTTAAATGCGATCAATTTAAAATCAACGCGGTTATGGTTCGACAGGCTTCCTTCGAGAACCTCAGGACAGGCTCTACGAACAGCTTTTAGATTTTTTTCCGCTTATCCCCTGATTTCCGATAAATCTGCATATCATATGCAGTATAAAACCCTACTCGTCGTCATCTTCGTCATCATCATCGGCAACCGCCGGCGCTTCGGTGCGAACCTGTGGGACTATAGCTCTTGACTTTCCGCGTTTACGCCTTGACGGAGGAACCAGTGTTTCTACTGTCTTTCTCAACTTTTTAAGCTCTTCGAACGATTCGACATCAGCTATTCTAACAATCAAGCCGTTAACACCCATATCCCATATCGCCTGCAATTCATCGGCATTCAGACTTGCGGGAACGGATATTAACAGCGGCTTCGAAGCGACTGTTGAAAAACGCTTATAGACAGTAAGTTTCTGCCACGTGAGGGATAATTTATCCCCTGCCCGGTCATCCAAAAATACGGCATCCTGGGGCATGTTATCCAGAATCCGTATGATGTCCGGAGACATCGTATCCTCTACCGTTACAATTCTGCCTGTCTTTTCCGATTTTAATAAAGAAGCGACCGGCATTTCATCCGAAAATACAACAAAATCAATGGTAGTCTTCTCAAAATCGATATTAAAATTACCGCTTATACAGCATCCGCAGGGTATATTCTTAATTGATTTAGCGATTTTCTCAACAGATTTGTATTCGGCGGCTTTCTTGGTATCAAACAGACAGGCATCTGCAACATCTGTTATGTCAACCGTTTCCAATAAATCGGGGTTTTCTAAAAGCGCTATTATCAGCAATCGCGGCTTAATAGCCTTTTGCACCGTCCTGAACCCAAGCGGCGCAGGCTCGGATACAGACGCATGCTTTAATTTATCAATGAAGTCACTCATCTCTCCTCCAAGAAATAGACAATAATGGAGCCAGCGAGAGGATTCGAACCCCCGACCCGCGCTTTACGAAAGCGCTGCTCTACCTACTGAGCTACGCTGGCTTTAGCTAAAGTATAGCATAAAACAGTATTTTTGATAAAAATAGCCCGGGCAGATTTTAATCGCGCTTTGGTCGCTGCAACAGGAACGAAATCAGGATAGCATCATCCACCTGACTAATACTGTGCGACACTATCAGCCAGCCTCCGCCGTTGAGATTGGGCAATGATTTGCTGATATTGTTTAATGTTTTTGAGACTTTCATTGCAAAAGCCTTTTGCAGCTTGGGGTCTCTATAATCGGGACCATCGGATAGAATGTCAGCTTCCTGCTTTTGAACCACAAACTCGGTTGCCATTGCATATTCGTAAGGATTTTCCAAAAGTCACCCCCTAATCCGCTATGATTATGATTGTTATGATAATAGTATGTCAATATCCGTTATTTCTCTTCAACATGACAGGAGATAACGTAAAATATCCAAAGTAAGGCGTAATGGGTTATAATTAGAATATGAATAATACGATGAAGCTCAATACAAAAATTACACTAAATAACGGTGTGCAGATACCGATACTGGGATTGGGTACATGGAAAATCGGTGACAGCAAAGTAGAAGAAATAATTCCATCCGCTCTTAATATCGGGTACAGGCATATAGATACCGCAGCCACCTACCAAAACGAAGTTGGTGCAGGAAAAGCCTTATTAAAAAGCGGCATTGCAAGAGAAGATGTTTTTATTACCACAAAATTATGGAATACAGACCATGGCTATGATAAAGCAATAGCCGCCTGTGACAAAAGCCTGCAAAATCTGGGGTTATCCTACGTCGATTTATATTTGATTCATTGGCCGGTTGCGGATTTATTTATCGAAACGTGGGCGGCAATGGAAGAACTTTTAGCTTCGGGCAAATGCCGCGCAATCGGAGTCAGCAACTTCACCATCAAACATCTGGAATCCCTGATGAAACAATCGACTATTATTCCTGCCGTTAACCAGGTTGAATTCAGCCCGTATCTCTACCAGAAAGAACTGCTGGATTTTTGCATATCACAAGGCATTCAATTAGAAGCATACAGCCCGCTTACCAGAGGCAATAAACTGGCTAACCCAAAGCTTGCTGAAATTGCCGAACGGTACGGAAAAAGCACTGCTCAGATTCTTATCCGCTGGTCGCTGCAAACCGGCCTGGTGGTTATTCCTAAGGCATCTTCGCCGGTACACCTGAGGGAAAATGCCGATGTCTTTAACTTTGAAATATCCGCAGATGATATGCAAATACTCAATTCCTTCAATGAAGACTTGCATATTTGCTGGAATCCGGAAAAAGAAGCCTGAAACCAAATCATTGTTTCGATTCGAAAATAGTCGCCACTCTTTTGTATCCTGAACTCTGCAGACACAATAAGGCATTTATTCGCTTGATTAGATACATAAACAAAGGGTACAATTATCTTAGACAACTAAAGGAGTTATTTTGATGGAAACCGGTACCTGGAAAGTTAAAACTGGGCTCGCTCAAATGCTAAAGGGCGGCGTCATTATGGATGTCGTTACACCCGAACAGGCTAAAATAGCCGAAGCCGCCGGAGCCTGCTCCGTTATGGCTCTCGAAAGAGTCCCCGCCGATATCCGCGCCGCCGGAGGCGTGGCTCGTATGGCTGACATCTCCGTTATCGAAAATATTATGAAATCGGTAACCATCCCCGTTATGGCAAAGTGCCGCATCGGGCATTTCGTTGAAGCCAGAACTCTTGAAGCTATCGGCATCGATTTTATCGACGAATCGGAGGTTTTAACACCTGCCGATGAAGCCCATCATGTCTACAAACACGATTTCAAAGTGCCCTTCGTCTGCGGCTGCCGCAATATCGGAGAGGCTTTAAGACGTATCGCCGAAGGCGCCGCTATGATTCGCACCAAGGGCGAAGCCGGCACCGGCAACGTCGTAG
>LSQX01197610.1_pt1 | contig 19180 bp, 17 predicted proteins | sample 654561 | NCBI WGS metagenome assembly LSQX01 (sample SAMN04489861, study PRJNA283612) | anaerobic digester metagenome | isolation source: 4 biogas reactors fed with cattle manure at either 37C or 55C with and... | place: Denmark: Kongens Lyngby | collected 2014
CAATTTGCACAGCCGCATTGTGCACGACGGCGTCCAGCGATGACGTCACCGCGGAGACTTTTTCATAAATCTCCGCTTGCTGTTCGGGAAGGGAGATATCTGCCTGGATGTAAACGCCATCATCAGGAAATTCAGCAAATTTCGGGGCACGGTCGACACCGATCACCTTCCATCCCTCTTCAGCAAAAACGCGAACGGTTGCCCGTCCAATGCCGCCGGCTGCGCCTGTCATCAACAAATATCGGTTTTTATTTTCTGACATTTTCACTTCTTTCGCAGTAATTTTATCTGTTCAACTTTTCGACCTGAGTCAAATTCACGTGTTAATCATATTTAATATAAAGTTTTTGACTCTAGAAAATCATTTTTGTTAACTACAATCTTGACCAATATTATATCATTTCGTCGTGGCAGACCCTCGCGAAGCACTCCCTGTGCCCTGAAAGGGCATCGAGCCATGTCTGCCCATCCCGAAGTGCTCTTTGGGCAGGGCAACCACAAAGGGTTGCCTCTACATTTGACGCCGAACAGTGAACGAACCAATTTTTAACACGTTCCATAGCTTTGGTCTTTTGTTCATCGATCTTAGAATTTGCTCTTTAATTGATCAAGAGATTGTGCAGGGATATCCAACCCGATCAACAGGTTTTTAATGGTATTCCAGTGGACCCTCTCCCAGAATCTGGGACTCGAATTGGAGTTATGCGGCGCCAGCAGGACCTGAGACATCGTTAACAAGGGGCTGTCCTGGGGCAGAGGTTCATCTTCAAACACGTCAAGCCCGGCGCCCGCCAGCTGCCCATTTTGCAGGGCATGCACCAGGGCAGGTTGATCAATGACCGGGCCGCGCGCTGTGTTGATCAGCACCGCTGACGGCTGGCAAAGTGAAAGACTCTGCGCGTTGATCAGATGATGACTGGTGGGATTCAAGGAACAATTGATGCTGATAAAGTCAGAACGAGCTAAGAGATCCTCCAGGGATGTCATCTCAACGCCATATTCCAGCAAAAAATCGGGCGCGATCTCAACAATATCGTTGCCCAGCAAGGTCATTCCAAACGCCCTTGCTCGCCGCAGAACGGCGCGGCCCACATCCCCCACACCGATCACGCCCAGGGTGCTCTCACTGAGCGTCTTTCCATTGATCTTGTTCCAGTTACCTGCTTTCATCTGGCTGTCCAACCAGGGTATGTTTCGAGCAAAAGCCAGCATATATCCAATCACACTCTCCGACACAGGCACGGTAAAAGCATTCGGCGTGTTCCCAACCATCACTCCCATTTCCCGTGCGGCGTCTTGATCGATTGAATCGATCCCGGTGCCCCATTTGGAAATGACTTTCAGACGGGGGATGCAAGCCTGAATGACCCTGCGCGTATAGCGATCGTCACCACAAATCGTCCCATCAAATTCACCCGCATAGCCCAGGATCTCTTCCTCCGATAGGCGTTCATTCACACTTGCAACAAGCACCTCTAATCCAAAAGATTCAAGGATAGGTTGAAACCGATCCATTTCAGGCAAAATATAAGGCGCAGTCACCAATACAGTTTTTGTCATAATTGTCTCCTACACAGGGTTGAAATAAGTGCGGTTGTCAGGATTGTCCATAAAGCTGGCGGAAGAGCATATCTGCCACTGTAAAATCAAGTTCTTCATCAATATCCCAGGCTTCAATGGCTGGAATTTCGTACATCAATGGTCGTTCTCCCAAACGGTTTCGTCTGCTAAGCAGCGTCTGTTTTGAAAAAATATAAATACAAGAGTTTTCTTCATAAACAGGCGGCAAATCCTGGGTGCGCAGCAAAACCTGAGGATTGTGATTGATGGGGCGACCAAGTTGATCAAACAAACGCGTCTGCAGTCGGGTCACGCCAAACAGCGAATCATATTCAGGCATATTTTGAAAAAAGGTTTGAATGGCGTCCTTGATGGTTTCAGGGCGCAAAAGCGGGTTGGTTGAATGCGTTTGCAGGTAAAACTGGGAATCAATCTCACCCATATCGTGCAGCAGAATCTCGTTCATTGGAACCATATCACCACGCAGATCTTCCGGGCGAGAAATCGTAAGAACGCCCGGATAGTCCTTTTCTATAAGCTCAAGGATTACAGGGCTGTCCGTATCCACCAAAATGCCGTCCAATTCGGGAACATCAAGCAGGGCGTTCAGAATATGATAAAAAAGAGGTTTGCCAGCAAGATCGCGATAATTCTTGCCAGGCACACGCATCGATTGATGGCGCATGGGAACCAGCGCAATAATCTTATAAGTCATATTAAGACCTTTTACTGTGTAATCTTCCAGTCTGTTATTATAACCCCGATTGCGCTGGCTTGATAATAGCCCTTGCTTTCGTTACATTTCAGGGAGGCTAAAAACCTCAATCTACAGACTTGATCAGGGATAGATTATAATGACTCATGTGCGGAGTACAAGCCAATGACACAAAAACAAAGAACTTCCATTCTGATGGCACTGCTTCCATTACTGATCGCTGTGATAATCATGATCCCGAGACTTCGTTCACCCCAATTTGGGTTACTGGATGATTTTTCAATGCTTTCTAACGCCAGGAATATCCTCCAGGGTGATTGGAGCATGAGTCATGACCTGCAAGCAGGGCGTTTTCGCCCGGTTTACTGGTTATATTACACGGTTATCTATGCAGCTGCAGGGTCACGCCCTTTTTGGTTCTTCTTTGCACAAATGACGCTGTTGCTCATCCTTGTGCTCGAAATCAGGGCATTGATGAAAATGTTTGGGGCAAATGATGTGCAAATTCTGATCGCTTCTCTGGTTTTTGTGCTATCAATGCCCGTCATCGAGAATTTTTACACGCTCTCGAAGGGTGAACCACTCCAGCTGGTCTTTTTATTGGCATCCCTTCTGTGTTTTGAAAAAATCACATCTTCTCAAAGCAATTCAAGGAAGTTTTTGTTCACCACCTTAGCTTTCTTTTCTGTTTTATCCGCCATGCTTGTCAAAGAGACCGCCATCATCATGATCCCGATCGTTGGGCTTTGGCTGGGGTATGCGCTGCTTTTTCAAAAAAGAACGCCCTCACAGAACAGGTTGGCGCTGTTGCTGTTTTTGGGCGCTGTCGCCCTGGCGGTTGCGGCGTATTTTGGGTTGCGGTCGGTCTGGGGAACAGCGACGATCAGCGGGGGCACCTATACAAAGCGTTACGACCTGAACGTGCAGGACATGATCCCAAGGGTCTTACGCTGGGCAACGATGTATGCTTTTTATTTTCACTACCTGCTGCCGCTGGCGATTCTATCTTTCGTCGCCATCGCCGCAAATAAGGTTAAAGAACAGCAGCAGCAGCGCCTGTTTAACTGGGCTGCGTGGGTTGCTCTCTGGATGGCCGTGCTGCTCCCCTGGGAGTATGCCGAGGTCTATTATTTGCTGCCCTTTGGCCTGGGAATTGCCGTGCTCGTCGGACACCTTTCGCCATCCATCTTTGCGCTCTTCAAGTCCGCAAAACCAGCGATTCGTTGGGTCAGTTTCCCCCTGGTCGCGCTGACACTCCTGCTCTTCCTGGCAACGCTTCCAAATTTCCTTACCCATGGTCGTATGCAGCTCGCGTTTGATCGTGCCAATGCAATGATGTTGGAAAGTGTAGTTCAAATTGTCCCTCAAAACGGCGACCTGTTTAACGGCCTTGATTCGAAAAACGAATACGAGCGGATGATCCAAAAATATTTTCAAGATTTCGCAGGGCGAAGCGACATCTCTTATGCTTTTATCGAAAATGAAGTTTTCGAAAACCTGCCCCGGTCATCCAAGGGAATCGTCATCCTGCCCTTTATCGAAAATCAACCCAATTTGACGGTGAGAGCAGGCACAGAAGAGCGATATTCTATGGAACACCGCAGGGTGATCTTCCAGAAAATGGATCACAACCTCATCCCGATAGCAGAATTTATTAAAAATTTTCGAATTTTTAACATCAATTTTCCCGTCCTGCTTTGCCCGTTTTTGAATCGTGCAGGATTCTGTGAAATTCCAGACCCGGTGATCGACCTGAACATGTTCAGCTACGGATGGGAGGTTTACCAAATTCCATGAATTCCAAACCCTTACCCGAGATTGCCGTCATCATCCCCCTCTATAACGAAGAAAGCGTCCTTCGCACCTTTCACCAGCAGCTCGTCGAGGTCATCAACACCCTGCCCAACAGGACCAGGATTTATTATGTGGACGACGGCTCGGTTGATGAAACCTCAAACCTCCTGACTGACCTCCAAAAGGAGGATGAACGCGTTCAGGTGTTAACGCTCAGCCGCAATTTTGGGCATCAGGCAGCGTTGACCTGCGGGCTTGACCACGCCATTGGGGACATTGTGATCACCATGGATGGCGACGGGCAAAACCCACCGGAATTGATTCCTGAGATGCTCAATCTTCATGCAGCCGGGTATGAGATCGTCATTGCCCAGCGACAGGAGGATGGCGCCTTACCCTGGTTTAAGCGTCTCTCCTCCCATCTTTTTTACCGTGTGATCAACACAGTTGGCAATCTCAATATCACACCGAATGCAGCCGATTTCAGGCTTTTATCCCGTCAGGTGGTGGAAGCGCTCAAAGCCATGCCCGAGTACCACCGCTTTTTACGGGGCATGGTCAGCTGGGTTGGCTATCGTTCTGTCATTTTGCCCTATCAACCCAAACAACGCCTGGCTGGAGAAACAAAATACACATTGGGAAAGATGATCAAATTAGCAGAGGACGCGATCTTCTCCTTTTCCCTGGTTCCGTTGAAATTTGGGCTGGCGATTGGTGGGCTGTTTTATCTGCTGGCATTGATCGAAGTCATCTATGTTCTCAGTTTTTGGGTGACGGGCAACCAGAAATCGCTTGAACCTGGCTGGAGTTCGCTCATGTTCATGCTTCTGATCATCGGGGGGACATTGACCACCGTCGTCAGTTTTATCGGGATCTATATCGGTTATATCTTCCAGGATATCAAAAAACGCCCCATTTACCTTCTCAAAGAAAAAACCGGTCAGGACTGATTCCAATAACCCTTCATTTTAAAACTCATTCCCCCATTCACGGTCCGCTTTAGCGGAAATCCTCATCCTCTGGCAGTAAAAATTCTTTGCCTTCCAACATACCTTCCGAAATCACCCTGAGTGCGTTCGAATGTTCAGGTAAAAGATCCTGCCAGGCAAAGGGCTTCAGACGCACAAAACCCGGCCAGATGCCATCCGGTTCAAGATAATCATCAAAGGGTAACGATGTTCGATAAAGCTGGTAGTACAAAAACCGGCGGGCGTTATTTTGATGGACTGGTGAAATCTCAATTCTCTCTGCTGAGAGAAATTCTTCCAGTTGCGCCATATACGCGTCCTGTGTGGCAGGAAAGAACACCGTTTCCAATTGCGTAAAGCGCGCCTTGCCCGCACAGAGAACGGGCATACCCATAATTGAAGATTCCATTCCAATGGTTGAATTGTATATCATCACGAATTTTGCCCGCTGGATCATTTCATACGAACTGAAGTATTCATCCGGGTTCACAAACACCAGGTTATCCAGCTGATCGGCGCCTTGATCCTGCACCCAGGCCGTGACCGATTCGCGGCTGGCTTTTCCCGGTCGCGATTCATCGGGATGCGCCCGGATCACAAACAGCGTTTCAGGATGCTGCTTGATCGTCTCAAGGATTTTGTCCAACCAGTCAAACATGTGCGGAAAAAGGACATTGGCGTGCGGCTGACTTGTGTCAAAGATCACATTGGTGAAGATCGGAACCACCTGCTTGAACGTATTCATTTTTTCAATGAACGCCTCGCCCAATCCACTCATCTCGGGCCAGAACTGGACACCCGCCATACTGAAATCACCCTTAAACCGTTTTGAGAGGTAGGCGTCCAACCTCTGGTTTTGTGCATCGGTTAGCTGAAAATCGGCAGGGATGTTGACGGGATAGGCTGTTGCATCGCCTTCGGTGAAAAAAGCCGAAAAGGGCAGAAGCCCAACCTCATGAGAAACGACCGGCAATCCAAATCGGCGAGCGATAAATCGGGCAGTCGCCTCAGGGAATTGCATCCCGTTAAATACCAGCACCGTATGAGGATCCTTTTCCAAAAGCATCCGTTCAAATTGCATAGCAACCTTAAAAGCCGAAAGGATATAGTGACGGTAAAGAATACGTGTAGGTTCATCATCGATCAGGTGATGCCTGCGTAAAATCCAGCGCATCGACGGCAAACACAGGTCGCCCAGCGGCAACCCTTCGTAATTAAAATGCCTTAGCACTGAAAGATCAGCATCCTGGAGCGCTTCAGCAAGATCAGGACTCGGGTAGAAATCACACCGGACCACATTGGCATGGCTGTAGATCACAGCAGACTGCTTGACACACTGTCGGCAGGGCGGCAATTTTTTGACATCGTTCTGATCCGTCCCCAATACGCAGCGGGTCATCCCCCGCTGGCAGACAAAATTAATCACCTCAACACCCTGCAATCGAAGTGACCAGCCGGTCAGCATGGCGAATGCGGCGTTCAGGCTGAGGCCGGTGATCCTTGTCGACGCATTGAATGAGACAATCTGCTTGCCGCCAGTCTTGGGGGATGCTTTGGCGACAGCTTTTGCCGTCCGAAGGATATCCGCATCAATCGCCTTCCGGGACTGGTGCAGTTTGAGTCGGTCACTTGCACGGTTGAGTAAATTCATCTTGAAATGAGGATCAAACTTAGATACTGTACCTGCGGAGTTTGCTTAAGGCTGATTTTTCGCTGTCATAAACCTGCTTTTCGCCATCACCCAGGGCTTTTTCGGTCACCCGAATATATTTCACAAGGGTACGCACGCCCTGAGGTTCAATGGATGCCGCCTGATCCGATCCCCACATCGCGCGGTCCAGGGTCACATGGCGTTCCACAAGGCTGGCGCCCATCGCCACCGCCACCGCAGAGGGTATCAGCCCGACCTCGTGCCCTGAGTAACCAATCGGGCAGGGGAATTTTTCCATCAGGGTCGGGATCATTTTTAAATTCAATTCATCGGGCGGGCAGGGATAACTGCTGGTGGTATGGCAAATGATCAGATTATCCATCTCCAGGGTTTCCACAGCCTGTTCGATCTCCTCCATCGTGGACATGCCGGTGGAAAGGATGATCGGGCGACCCGTCTGCTTCATCGCGCGTAATAATTCATGATCCGTCAGGAGGGCGGATGGGACTTTGTGCGCGGGTGGGGCAAATTTGTCAATAAATTCCAGGGAAGGGATATCCCACGAACTTGCCATCCAATCGATCCCCAGTTCTTTGCAGTAAGCATCAATCTCTTCGTAATCTTCCTGGGTGAATTCGACTTCATAACGGTATTGAAGGTAAGTGATATAGCCCCAGGGCGTGTCCCGCATTTGATTCTTTTGGTGCTCAGGCACGCAAATTTCAGGAGTCCGTTTCTGGAATTTAACCGCGTTCACACCGGCTTCATAGCCGGCTTTGATCAAATCTTTGGCGCCCTGTACATCGCCGTTGTGATTAATTCCAATTTCTGCAATAATATAAGTTGGGTGTCCTTCACCTACCCATCGGTCACCAAGTTTGATTTCTCGGGTCATGATCAACTCCTTTAATTGGTTATTCTTTTTCTTTTCTGTTTTCTTCCAATCGGCTCAGCAAAATATCACAAACCTCACGCACTGCTCCGAAACCGCCTTTGCGGCTGAGAACCTGGTCAGCCTGACGAAGAACTTCAGGCTGCGCATCGGCAACAGCAACCGCGCAGGCAACAAGGGGAAAACAGGGCAGATCGTTGATGTCATTGCCAACATAAACAACTTCCGATGAGGCAATCTGTTCCTGTTCAAGATAGTTATTCAACAGCCGGGCTTTGTCCCTGATGCCATAAAAATGGGGTAAGCCCAATTTTTGGGCACGAGCAGAAACAACGGGATTTTCCTCTAAAGAAATGATGACAGCTTTGATGCCCGCTTTCAATAGAATGTCAATCCCCATCCCATCGCTCCGACTGGCAGCCACGCTCTCAATTCCATTTTGATCGATCCACACCCGATCATCTGTCATCACCCCATCAAAATCAAACACCACCAGGCTCACCTTATCGGGCCATGGACGAGGGCGCGCACCCGGATATACCATCTCCAAGTCGCCCCTACGCACCCGGGCTTCATACCAAACCCAATCAGCACGTTGATCGATATCCACAGTGTATGCCGGGTCAATGTGGACGGGCAAAATCAAGTCGCCGCTCATCGATTTTTTTTCAAGGATGACACCCGGACGCACGACATCAATATGCCCCGTCTGCCAGTAAACCGCAGGGAGAGCCTGGCGGGGGGCATTATAGGGCTCAGCAATCCCCGCCACCGACAGCAGGGGCTGCATTCTGCCCTCCGGGTCGATTCGCCACATCTTATGCGGGTTCTGTCCGGCTGGCACAACGCCTCGCACTGAATCGGCATGCGGGTGCTCTAAAAGCAATTTCACTGCCTGATCGATGAGATCGACAGGGCGGATGGGCGAAGTTGGGCGCAGTTGAACCACCAGATCGGGTTGATAGCCCTCATTCGCTTCCAACCACTTCAGGGCATGTTCAAAGACCGGCAGGTCAAGCGTATCGTCCTGCGCCAGACTTTCCGGGCGCATGAAAGGTACCTCCGCACCCCATTCCCGGGCAATATCCGCTATTTCAGCATCATCTGTGGAAAGGATCACCCGTGTCACAGTTTTCGCCTGCAACCCCGCCGCAATCGAATAGGCGATCAATGGGTACCCGACAAATTCAAGGATGTTTTTTCGGGGGATACCTTTGGAACCACCACGAGCCGGGATGATCGCCAAAACTTCAGCGTGTTCTACCATGCCGTCCATCCCCCATCCACGACCAGGTTCGCCCCGGTCATATAAGATGAAGCGTCCGACGCTAAAAACACAATTGCGCCGTTCATCTCATCCTGATTTGCCATACGATCGAGCACTGTGCGAGCCGAATAACCTTTCAGAAAGACATCATCATGCCGATTAAAAATTCCTCCCGGTGTGAGGGCGTTCACCCTGATCGGCTTGCCTGCGTAATAGGTCGCCAGGTAACGGGTCAGCCCCAGCACACCGGCTTTGGTGACCGAATAATAAACGGGCTTAAACTGCTGCGGTCCATCCGGACGTTCATACAACCGCTGGTCCGGACCGACCAACCCGTATGTCGAACAAATGTTGATGATCACACCGCTGTTCTGCCGCACCATCTGTCGTGCCGCCCCCTGGCATGCCAGGAACATACCGGTCAGGTTGACATCCACTGCTTGTTGCCAGGCTTCGAGGGGGAACGTTTCAAAAGCATTTGCAGATTGTGCATCAAGATTCTCAGGATCAAATTTTGGGTCCATCGCGGCGCTGTTCACCAGAATATCCAGTCTGCCAAATTCAGCAACAGCGCTGGAAACCATCGTTTCAACAGAGTGCGGGTCTGTGATGTCCGCCTTCAAACCCAGGGCAGACATGCCCTCTTCACGAAGTGCCTGTGCCTGCTGTTCTGCAGATTCCATGTCCAGGTCTGCCGCCACAATGCTGGCGCCTGCCTGTCCAAGCGCCCGTGTGAACTGTCTTCCCAAAAGCCCCGCAGCGCCGGTCACCAGGGCGGTACGCCCATCCAAGCTGAATTGATCCATTACATTTGCCATATTTTTTCCTGTTTGTCACGCATCGTGCTGGATATTATACCAGCGTGAACCTGTTTTATCGCAAATTATCCAATCGTCCAACCTTCATATCAGGTGACTCATCCTGCCTGCATGATCAGGGAAATCAATCCATTCTTATTGCAAATGCACCCATTGACGGCTAGCACTTGACGTATGGACGGCTTCCGTCAGATTAAGCGCGCCAATTCCATCACGCAAGGTACAGCGCGATTCCGCTTCGCCTCGCAGCACTGCCAAAAAATGCCGCATCTCTGCCAGAAACAGGTCATTTCTTTCAAAGTCCGCAGGTGGATGAAGGGTTGTCCATCCCTGCTGTTCAACAAGGAAAATCTGCGCCTCCCCGGTATCATTATCCCAACGAATATGACCTTTTTCGCAGTTGATTTCCAACCAGTGGGCGGGTGGACGCTGGTAGTAATCGAGATGGATCGACCCAACACAGCCACTTTCAAACTTCAGGATAATTTCTGCTGCGTCCTCCACATCCAGTTCAAGATCAGAGACTTTCCCGGTCCATGCGGATAAGGCATTCACCTCACCAAACAACCAGCGGACATAATCCAGGGGATGGGAGAGCGTATTGACCACCCCACCACCCATACTTTTGCGGGCAGCGTAACTCTGCCGGTAATCCTCCCAGGGGTGCCAGTCGGGCAGATATTCACCCCAGTGCGCTCTGAAGGAATAGGGCCAGCCCAGTTTCCCCGAGGCGAGGTACTCTTTGATTTGAACTAAAACGGGATGAAAACGGAATTGAAATCCGATCAAGACCTTGCCGCCCTTTTCAGTCACAGCCTTTTGCAAGTCCGCAATCCGGGGTGAGCTGCGCCCTGTCAGGGGTTTTTCAATCAGGAGATTACAGCCAGCCTCCGCTGCCAGGATGGCGACCTCCAGATGGTTTGCTGTTGGGTTGGCAATGATCACGGCATCCGGCAAAAGCGCGAGGGCTTCCTTCAAGTCTGCCATCACCTGATAGGGCGCCAATTCTGCATCGGGCAGTGTGCTGCGGTGCGTCCTGTAAAGAATAATATCTTTCTCGCCGAGTGCGGAAAGATTGCGTAAGTGGCGCCTGCCAATTGAACCCAAACCTGCAATTAAAAATTTCAAAACAACCTGCCTGTGCAAACGACCAATCGATTGAACCTGGGTTTCATATCATTAAAAATTAAAATTTTATAAGAACTCATGGATGCAGCCAGCGGTAGATCCGGTTAACGATACCCTGCAAAATAAAACGGATCCCTTTAACCTGTGCCAATCGCTGCATCAAGGAGCCCGACGGGACGGATGGCAGCGCGGCGGCTTCTACGGAGAGCCCCGATTTGCTTGCCAGGTCGGCAACTTCTTCAGAAATCGCGTTGCCCATCAAGCGAACAGTTTGCTGTCGGGTGGTCAGGCGTAGATACCCTTTCCTATCCATGAGATCGTCCATCTCAAGCATGCGTCCCATAATCCGATCACTCCACCCTTCGGGCATCATCTCACCCAATATTTCCTGAACGTCCGCTTTCGGGCATACCATCTGGAAGTGATGTGCGGAGACCCATGCTTCAAGATCATCATATTTTACGATCACATCCTCAATCCCGGCGACCTCCTCCGCATATTGTTCCGGCGATCGACCGGCATTGATCATATACTCCTCTTCCCACTTGTGGGGCATCAAGAGCCCCTGCTGGCTTTCCACACCGGGTTGATTGGCAAAGGCCAGGGTGCTCTCAGAATTCAGAGCGACCCTCACCCGGATATAAAAGCCCGTCACCGCCCCCACCCTGGGAAAGGTATCCAAAACTTTCAGATGCGCCTCCAACCATCCTGGAAGGTGAAAAACGTCATCGTCGGTATATGCCACGATCTCACCCGGGGCAGAATTGAAAATGATTTTCAAGGCATTTAATTTGCCAATATTCCGCTTTGAATGGATCAGATAGTCGATCGAACCCTGATCATACAGCGATTGGAGGTAGTCGCTGATTTCGGAACAGCTGCCATTATTAAAGACCAGCAGGTCAAAGGGTGATTTTGTGTTGGCTAAAATGCTTTCAATGGTCAGCCGTGTCACATCCATCCGGTTTTCAAAATAGCCGGCTTGATGGGGGGCATACACAAGCACCGCAACCGTGGTGCGCGCGGGGGTAAAGTCGAGACTCTGTCCCCGGGATGGGTTTTGACCGATACGCGGCATGGGTTTATTCCTGTATTCTCAATTCCTGTTTCTTTTTCAAGGCGTTTATCTTGTACATCAACCAGCCCCTGATTTCCATAAAGGCTTTGATGGGGTGAAAAACGGCAAAGGACAGCCATCCCAAAAACTTTGAGTGCAGCCCAATCAGGGGGAAAATCTCAACCTCACGCCAAAACCGTTTCCAATGACACGGCTTCTTTTCAAGCTTTCCATCCCGCAAAGTGTGGGTGGCATCGGTCAACTCAAAAATCGTCCGCCGTCCACCTCCCAGATAAACATTGACCCACGTTTCGGGTTGGTGATAATGTTTGATGCCGCCTGCGAGATGGGCATAATCATGGTTCTGGTGGATGATGGTCAGCATTGGCGTCATATCAACCACCGGCCAGTGTTCCCAGCGCGCCTTGAAGATCATCCAGTTGTCCCAACCCGCCCTGCCGACCATAAAATCCGGTATCTCCTGAAAACATGCCCGGGGAAAGATGAAATAATCACTCCCGGTTTGCGCGTGTAATTCACCTTCAGTGAGGGCGCGTTCTCTCAATTCATCCGCCCAATCTCCGGCAAAATCCATCGGCGCATTTACATCCAGGTCATAGCGCTGTCCCACGCCCAAAAATCGCGGTTTTTCTTCCGCGATCGCCCTGACCGAATCCACAAGCGCTGGCAAAAAGAGAATATCCGCGTTTGCATAAACAAGGAAAGGCGAGTTGTTCACATCCCGTGCCCGTGAGAAAATCGAGCTGATCAGCGGTATCCCCTGTGGACTGTTTTTGACGTCAGGTAGATGGTGAAGGCCAAATTCCTCACAGACTTCAGCAATGCCGGGGTCGTCGCCGATCACCACCACTTCAATGTCGTCATCCAACTTCAACCAGTTTTTGAGGGTGTTGCGCTGGATCATTGTGACGTGCGGGTCCACAAAGGGTTTGGGTGCGGTGAACAGGGTCAGTAAGGGCATCGGGTCAGCCTATCTTTTCTCCTGGCAGGGGCAGCCAGGCTTTGTGAGGAAATAGCCTTTGAACAAATCGACGATAGAGGAGCCCAACCTGGCGTCTTTGAGGGACAAGCCGATCAGGCCGTATCGGGGGGAGCAAGGGAGAATCACCTGCTGGCTGTGCAACGGCGGTGACATACAGGTTCAGCAGGGTTGAGCGCGGCGACCCATGCCGGCGCAGGCTCTGCACTCGAAAACCTGCCTGCCTGAGAACTTCAACCAGCGTATGCGGGGTGAAGCAGGTCAGATGCGCCAGCTCATAACTATCATGCGCGTAAAAATTGGGCGCTTCCACCAAAATCAGTCCGTTGCTGGTCAGCAAGTTTTCCCGGATTAATTTCAGAGTTCCAACCGGATCTGGAAGGTGTTCGATCACATGAATCATGCTGACAAGATCAAATTGCCCGGGATGCTCGCCGATCAGGTCATCCAAAGCGGGCGCCATCCTGATCCCTTTTCCTTCAGCATAGGCGCGATAGGCATCACCCGGTTCAACGCCAACCACCTCGCATTGGAAAGCGTTGCGGAAGGCTTCCAGAAGGATGCCGGTGGATGCGCCAATATCCAAAACCCTTTTTGGAGGATGGGGAAGATAATTCTTAATCCATTGGATCAGAAAAGGCGCACGTTTTTCCTGCACATAAATATCCTTGGCGGTTGGTTCCACATGATCCTGGTAAATCTTACGATAGGTTTCGGAATAAAATTCCGGATCGGCTGCCTGGCTTTCTTCAAGCAATTGATAGACCAAACCGCATTGGTCACATTGATAGTAAATCAGAGGGAATCCAAAGGAGTCCACCCTGTTAAAAACCCTTTTACTGTCCGATCCGCACAAATAACATCTCATAAAATTTTTCTCAAATCGTATTGCGTTTGAATTATAACATCCAAGAAACTTAACCCAACCCTGATCATCCGGGCTGCCAAACTCTGTCAGCCCCGTGAATCGACTTCTGTAAATGATTTGTGATGAATGTTGGCGTTGATCTTCAGCCAACCGGGGTTGTTCTCCAAAAGATCAAGAATTTCGTTAAGTGAAATTTCATCAGAATTATTGAAAACTCTAAAAATATTGCGTACCAGGGTCAGGTCTTCGGGTGTATCCACGGTCAAACGCAAATGCCCAAGATCAGGTTCGTGATCCACCAGCAGCGTCTTAAATCGCCCTTCCTGATCATAGAAGTAAGGCATCACATGTTCCCGTTCATATTTTTCCTCGGCCTCTCGCCAGGCGCGTTCCAGGGCGTCAAAGCGAACAACCTCCGTATCCATCCCAATCGGGGTAGTGCGCTTCCAGGGTGGCGGTAAGCGATTGGCAGCAAAATCAACCTTGCTATCAAAGAAGGCTCGAAGGGTTCGATCAATTTCAGAGGGATCAATCAGAGGGCAATCCGCTGTCAGCCGGACAATCGTCTTCCCGTTGAAGGCGCGTGCAGCCTGATAGTAACGGTCCAGTACGTCCATCGCATCACCACGAAAACATGGGATGCCTTTTGCGCGACAAAATTCAACAATGGGATCATCCCCGGGATCGGTGGTGGTCGCCACAATCACTCGCCCAGGGGTTTGGGCACGTCGCGCCCTGAGCACAACGTGCAAAAGCATGGGCTTACCGCCAATATCAGCCAGCACTTTGCCCGGCAAACGGCTTGAGCCCATCCTTGCCTGGATGATGGCTAAAACAGAGGGGTCTCTCGGGTTCATCATCAAATTTGCACAGTCCTATTAAACTTGTCTATCCAACTTAAATTTAAATTGTATCCAATTTACAAAATACACCTTAACCGACCGCCATTTCATAAGCCGTCAGCAGTCTCTGAAAATTACGCTGCCAATCTGCCCGTTCTTCTGCCACCAAACGTGCTGCTTTTCCATAGCTGGCTATGTTGGGGTCCTCAGGCAAAGCAAGTAGCTTCTCCACCAGCGAATTCAGGTTTCCATCCTTGAACAAATCTCCTGTTTGTCCGGGCGTCACCCATTCCCGGTTGCTGGGGATGTCGGATGCCAGCACCGCACAACCGCAAGCCATGGCTTCCATCAGGGAGACCGAAGAGCCGTCGCAGTGTGACGGCGTGACGTAAAGATCCGCCGCGCCATAAACAGCCGGCAAATCAACGAGGTCCATCTGCCCCGGCAGATGCACAGCGTGCATCACGGGTTCCAGGATGCGCCTGATGTGAGCCGCCTGGGAACCATCCCCCACAAGGAGGAGGCGCAAGTTCTGATTGACATGAACGGCGCTTACGAAAGCCTGCGCCAGGAGATTGACGCCGTAGATCGGCGCCCAGGAACGGTTGCACAGGATCACAAATTGATCCTCCCACCCCAGGGATTCTCGCAATTTAATTCCGGGTGGGCGTGCTGTTTTTGGAGAGAAATGCGCCAGGTCGACACCCCATGGAAATTGGACGATCCGGTCAGGCGGGAAGCCATAACGGAGGGCTTCATCTGCCACCGTGCGACAGTCCGCCAAAAAAAGGTCCGACCCTGAAAGCGCACAGCGAGTCGCATGTCTCATCCAGGGGCTTCTCTTTGCAAGTTTCAACAGATCAGACCCCCAGGACATGCTGATCAGGGGGTGAAAGCCAGACAGAAACGTTAACATCGCCGATTGTTGAATCGGTCCTGCGTGCACCAGGTCGGGTTGAATGTGGTCAAGGATTTTTAGAAACTGTTTCTTGGCAGCCTGCCAGCCATCCCAATCGGACCAATCGGGGCGACCCTCAGGCCAGTCCAGTTCGGTGATGCCTGCGGGTGTCTCAGGAGTGCAATCTGCAAAGCGTAAGGCAAAAACCCGGTGTTCAGTCTCGGCCAATGCGGATAGAAACCGCCGATCGTGTGGGCTGTTTGCACCCGTAAAGTAAAGCACCCGCATCAGCCCACTCTTTTCCAAATGGCTGCCCGGATTTGGATTACGGATTGCCAAATTGCGTCCAACGCAGTTCCTCTCCGAATGAAATTTTCTCCAGCGCCTTCAAGCCGATCAGGTTCTGGATCTCGTAGGGCAGGATCGCACCTGCGGTTGCCGGGCGAAGCACATCGATCATCTCGCGGCTGATCAGTTCACCGGGTTCAATCTGTCGGGCAGCTCGCAAACAGCGTCTTTGGATGATCACCGTCTCCTGTTCATTCTCCGCCACAAATTTATCGCCCGAGCCCATCGCCCGTTCCAGCTGACGAGTGGCTCCGACCATCTCAGCCCAGGTTGTGGGGTTCATCGCAAAGGGATGGTCCGGCCCCACCCGATCGTTATCATCGGTGAAATGCTTCTCGATCACCCGGGCACCCAGGGCGACAGCCCCCAAAACGGTTGCATGCCCATGGGTATGGTCCGAGAGGCCCAGCACCAAATCAGGATACATGCTCTGGAAAGTTTTGAGAACGTTGAGGTGGATATTGTCAAAATTCCCATCCTCTGCCGTGTAATTGGTATTGCACTGCATCAGCACCAGTTCGGGATTGATCGCCAAAATCGCCTGCACCGCCCGCTGCACATCGCCGATATTCGATGCGCCGGTCGCCAGCAAAACGGGTTTCATCTTGTGTGCCATATATTCACAGGCTTCAATCCAGGTGATATCACCCGACCCGATTTTATATGCCGGGACGTAAGGATCCAGCATATCGATTGCCTCAAAGTCGTAGGGGGAAGAGAAAAAGTCAATGCCGACCTCATCACAGGTCTCCTTCAGAGTGGGCGTCCAGTCAAAGGGAACCGATGCTGCAGCATAGACTTCGGACACGGATTTCTCCCATTTTGCTTGATGGGACACCTGGGAATCCATATGGCTGAATCCATAATCGGAGACGATCTTTGGCGCCTGGAAGTTCTGAAATTTTGCCGCATCCGACCCTGCTTCTTTGGCAAGGCGGATCAGCAGTTTTGCCCGCTCCAAACTCCCATCGTGGTTTGCAGCAATATCAGCAATGAAATAGGTCGGATGATCTTTCCCAATAAGGTGATTACCGATTCGAATGGTCATTTGACCTCCTTATAAATCCATCCATCAGACAGCAAGACCATGCAAATACGCCGGCAAGCCCTCCTGCCAGCGCTCAAAAAGATTCTCAATGCCTTCGTCCACCGAGGGCAGAGGGTGCCCGAGGGCAGCCTGTACCTTTTCTGAACTCAAGGTCAGGTTGAGGGAACGTGTTACGCCCCGGTCGATATCAGTTGCCCTGATCGGCTGAACCAGGTCAGGGTCAAAGCCGAACCGTTTCGCAATCCGCACGCCAAATTCATATTTACTCAGGCACTCCGGACTGGTCACATGGTAAAGCCCCGCACACCCCCTGTCGATCATCTCCAACAGTGTATGCCCCAAATCTTCAACATACAAAGGGCAGAAAAAGGTGTCCACAAAACCGTTCACAGATTTTCCGGCTTGCAAGTTGTTGAAGAAAAATTCCGAGAGGCTGCGTGTCCCGGATAGACTCCAGCCGTAAAACACAACCCGGGCGATGATGGCATCTGGATTAGCGCTCTGGACGGCGTGTTCGCCTTCCAGCTTGCTTTGAGCATACAGGCTTAATGGATGGGTTGGGTCTGTTTCACGATAGTCACCGACCTCGCCATCAAACACAGCATCACTTGAGATATGAACGAAGGGTATCTTCCAGACAGCCGCCGCCCCCGCCAGCCATCCAGGAACTTCAGCATTGATCAGGTGCGTACCTTCAGGGTCTTTTTCAGCTTCGTTGATATTGGCAACCGCAGCGCAATGAATGATTGCTTCGGGTTCAGCCTCTGCGATCAGCACTCTGGCTTTTTCCTCATCTCGCAAATCAACCAGTTTCAGATCAAAGGGAATCCCTTGCAGCCCCCGAGAATGGGATAAGCCGGTTACGTCATGCCCCTGCGCACTCGCCAGCAAACACAAATTCAAACCCAAAAGACCGCTGGCGCCTGTAATCAGCAAACGCATCAGAGCCTCAATCCTCTTCCAGTGTTCCCGCGATGGACCCAACCATCTTCTGAATGTCTTCCAGAGTCAGCCATTCCGTGTTGTTATCGCTGGCATAGTGGTAGCCGTCCTGCAGCGGCGTTCCAATATCCGACCAGTAATGTCCAAACCACAGCGCAGCTGCCGGTTGAACCACATACATATCCTCCAGCTCAACCGTTGTTCTGGATTCGTCTTCCGAGATCAGCGCTTCATGGAGCTTTTCACCGGGTCGGATCCCGATCACATTCACTTTCGCACCCGGGGCGATGGCTTCCGCCAGATCCGTCATTTTCATGCTGGGGATCTTGGGCACAAACACTTCCCCGCCCTGCATTTGTTCAATACAGCGGATCACAAACCGCACTCCCTGGTCCAGCGATATCCAAAATCGGGTCATGCGTTCATCGGTCAGTGTGACAGTGCCTGTCTCGCGCTGTTTAATAAACAAGGGGACGACGCTGCCGCGCGACCCGACCACATTCCCATAGCGGACACAGCTGAACCGGGTCGCCATCCCGCCGGCATAGGCGTTGGATTGCACCATCAACTTTTCCGCAGCAAGTTTGGTCGCGCCATACAAATTGATCGGACTGACTGCCTTATCGGTGCTGAGCGCCAGCACCTTCTTGACCCCGGCATCCAGAGCGGCATCGACCACATTGCTGCTTCCAAGAATGTTGGTCTTGATAGCTTCCATTGGATTGTATTCACAGGCGGGCACCTGTTTGAGCGCGGCGGCATGCACCACAATATCCACACCGTTAAAGGCTCGGCGAAGTCTCGGTAAATCGCGCACATCACCAATAAAATAGCGCAAATTGGGATGATCAAAACCCGCCATGCGCATTTCATGCTGTTTCAACTCATCCCGGCTGTAAACGATCAACCTGGCTGGATGGTATTCCTTCAGCATCACCTCCACAAATCGTTTGCCGAAGGAGCCTGTTCCGCCTGTGACCAGTATTTTCTTATCCGTCCAATCCATGTCATTCTCCTTGGAAATTAATCCACATTATAATGCACCTGCGCCGTTCAGGATTCTGAGCGTGTTGAAAAACAAATAATCTTTAATGAAAGGTACATGAATCAACATAATAATTTTTTGTAAATGTAATTTTAACTAATATTACATCATTTCGTAGGGGTAGACCTCTGTGTCTACCCAACCCGAAGGGTGCCCTTTGGGCAGGGCAATCACGGAGGGTTGCCCCTACATTTGACGCTGAATAATGAAACTATCCAATATTCAACACCCTCGATCCGCTTTCTGTTTCGGGTTTTTCAACCACAATTAAGGGATATTGCCCGACCTTCCCCAACCACTGCGGGAACCACTCCTCGAGTCGATAAATTACGCTTAACC
>LSQX01011745.1_pt1 | contig 19176 bp, 17 predicted proteins | sample 654561 | NCBI WGS metagenome assembly LSQX01 (sample SAMN04489861, study PRJNA283612) | anaerobic digester metagenome | isolation source: 4 biogas reactors fed with cattle manure at either 37C or 55C with and... | place: Denmark: Kongens Lyngby | collected 2014
CCTATATGGGGACCGCTGTGACATATGGCAGCGGGCGCGGGATCGTGACCTCGACCGGTGCCCATACCGAAATCGGACGCATCGCCGAGAAACTCAAATCCATGAAAGAGGAAGCGACCCCGCTTCAGAAGAGTCTCGCGCAGCTTGGCCGCCTGTTGGGCTTGCTCTGTTTGGTGGTGTGCGCGGGGGTGTTCCTGCAGGGATTCCTCACCGGCGGAGATCCGCTGGCCCTGTTTATGACCGCGATCAGCCTTGCGGTGGCAGCGATCCCGGAAGGGTTGCCCGCGGTCGTGACCATCGTACTGGCACTCGGTATGCGCCGTATGGCGGAACGCAACGCGATCGTCAAACGACTCCCGGCGGTTGAGACGCTGGGAGGGGTCGATGTCATCTGTACGGACAAGACCGGTACGCTCACACAAAACGAAATGACTGTCGTGCGTCTATACGCGGAAGGATGCGATGCGGAGGTCAGTGGTTCCGGATATGCCCTGGAGGGAGAGATTCGTGACCAGGATGGCACATTGATAGACCCGGAAGGCACCCTCTCGCTGCGCAGACTACTGGAAATCGGGGCGTTGTGCAACGACGCGCAACTGGCCGCGGAAAAAGACGGCGCACCCGGCATCATCGGGGATCCGACCGAGGCCGCGATGCTGGTCGCCGCCTACAAAGGGGGGATCCGGCAGGAAAGAATCGCGTCCATCCGTCCGCGCGTTGCCGGTTTGCCGTTTGACTCTGTCCGCAAGCGTATGACCACCTTCCACGAAGGCTTTTCGGACAGCCCCGTTCTGGCGCTGGTGAAAGGAGCACCCGACCTCGTGATCGGGCGATGTGTTTCCCTCCTCACCCCGGACGGGATCCGGCCGATGCATCCGGAGGACCGGGATCGGTTGCTGGCAGCCAACAGCGCGATGGGATCCGAAGCACTCCGGGTGCTGGCGTTCGCCTACCGCGCATTTGAAGTCATCCCCGACCTCGACCCGGAGAAAGTCGAGTCGGACCTGGTATTTGCCGGCCTGATGGGCATGATCGATCCCGCTCGTCCGGAAGCGCGGGACGCCATTGCGATCTGCCGGCAGGCGGGCATCCGTGTGGTCATGATCACCGGAGACCACCGTGAAACTGCAACCGCCATCGCCCGGGATCTCGCGCTGATGCCAGAGGGCAGCAGGGTGCTCGACGGGAGCGACCTGGACGGTATCGCAGAGGAAGAACTGCGGCAGCTCTCGGAATCCGTCCGCGTGTATGCGCGCGTGTCGCCCGACCACAAAGTCCGCATCATCGAGGCGATCCGCGCCAACGGCCATGTCGCGTCGATGACCGGCGACGGGGTCAACGACGCGATGGCGCTCAAACGTGCGGACATCGGGGTCGCCATGGGAATCACGGGGACCGAGGTCGCCAAAGGTACGGCAGACATGATTCTGACCGACGACCATTTTGCGACCATTGTGCACGCGGTCGAAGAAGGTCGGATCATATATGCAAACATCCGCAAATTTGTCGGCTTCTTGTTGTCCTGCAACATCGGTGAGATTCTGGTGATCTTTTTGTCTGTGCTGCTGCTCGGGCCGCGGTATGCGCCGCTGGCTCCGCTGCAGCTGCTGTGGCTGAACCTTTTAACAGACAGCTTTCCCGCGCTGGCGCTGGGCCGTGAACCGGGGGAACCGGACAACATGCGGCGGCCACCCCGGGCGCGCGATGCCCGGATTGTCGATCGGCGGATGATCCGCACGATCGCGTTTCAAAGTGTCGCAATTTTCGGCACGGTGTTCGCCGCCTTCCAGATCGGCCGCCTCGTATACCCCGATGTGTTGATGGACGGAGTTTCGGCTCCGCATGACGGCGCACGGACATTTGCCTTTGCCACCTTGCTGCTGGCCGAGCTGTTCCGGGCCTTCAGCTCCCGGTCGGAAAACTTGACGGTTTTTGAGACCGGTCTGGGAGGCAACCGGTCGATGGTGCAGGCGGTCGCACTGTCCGGTGTTCTGCTGCTGGCCATCCTCTACCTGCCGTTCCTGTCCCCCTTGTTTTCGACCGTACCGCTGTCGCTGCGGGATTGGCTGGTCATTGTGCCGCTGGCATTGGTCCCGTTCGCAGCCGGGGAGTTGCAGAAGGTGTTGTTCCGAAAAAAGGTCCGGATTGACTGACATGGACGACCGCGGGTGCGGCTCGGTTCAAACAGAGGTTGCGGCGGGAATGCCGCTGTGGTAATATGCTCATGCTGTTTTCAAAGCCCAAACTGTGCTTGATCGGTTTCCGCCGAGCGGAACCAATAGGGATCCGGAGGATATTCCATGGGGGTCTTGGCCATCATTCTCACCATACTCGATCTGGCGGTCTGCGTCGTGCTGATCCTGCTTGTTATGCTCCAGGAGGGCAGCAACAAGGGGCTTGGCGTCATCAGCGGTGGGAACCAGAACGAGAACTTTTTCGGACAGAATGCCAACAAGGGTCGCAGCCGCGACGTCAGACTGCGCAAGATGACCTCTTACAGCGCGATTCTGTTTGTCATCCTGACCGTAATCCTCTACCTGATCACAGGCAGGGGCTGATTCGGAACACACCGGCATCGCGCGGATCCTCCGGCCGGAGGGGAGCGGGATCGCCCTTTTATGATATCCGCCGGACCGCCTGTATCAAGGGCGGTCCTTTTGCATCGGTTCCGGTTTGACCCCTCAGGGGGCGGAAAGGAGCGACCCATGCCCGCAAGCAAGACACTGGTCGGTATTTTGATGGAAAGCGGTCGGGACGGCATCGTGCGGTCCGACTACCCCGAGTCGGAAAGCGGCAGACGGGATGTCTTCATTCCCTGGCAAAACCTGAACGGTGCGCCGTTCGGTATGCGCGTCATCTGCCGGGTGGACAATCTGGAATCAGACAACTGGCGCGGCTCCATTCTCGAAGTGCTGGGAGACCCTGAACGGCCGGATGTCGCCATCGCCGGCATCATGGCCCATTACGGATTGACCGGTGGATTTCCGGAAGAAGTGGAAAGCCAGACCGAGCAATTGCCGGCGTCTCTGTCCGAAGAGGATGTGGCATCCTTGCTCCGGGACGGTCGCCGCGACCTGCGGGATCTGACTACAATCACCATGGACGGCGAGGATGCAAAGGACCTGGACGACGCGATTTCGATCCGGCGGATGCCGGACGGCGGATATCGGCTGTGGGTCCACATCGCCGACGTCGCGCACTATGTCCGGGATGGCAGCCAAATCGATATGGAAGCCAGAAGGAGAGGGACCAGTGTGTATCTGGTGGATCGGGTCGTCCCGATGCTTCCCCCCCGGCTTTCCAACGGCATTTGCAGCCTCAATCCAGGTGCATACCGGTTGGCGCTGACCGCGGAGATGGACATCGACCAGACGGGGCAGACCACGGGCGGAGAACTCTATGAAAGCGTGATCCGCAGCGACGCGCGCACGTCCTACCGCGAAATCCACGATTTTCTGGAACGGGGGGAAGGGCGAGACCGATACGGATCGATGGAGGATGCCTTTGTCGCGATGCGGGAACTGGCGGAAATCCTCCGCGCCAAGCTCAGAGAACGCGGGACACTCGAGTTCGAGTTTCCCGAGACGGAGGTCGATCTCGACGAAGAGGGTCGTCCGACCGCGATTTATCCTTATCCGATCTCGTTTACCAACGGGATCATCGAAGCGTTCATGATCGCGGCCAACGAGTTTGTCGCCGAGAAATTTCATGCGTTGAAACTCCCGTTTGTTTATCGGGTTCACGAGCTGCCGGATCCGGAAAAACTCCGCCGGTTTATGCGCCTGGCGAACAATCTGGGGGTGCGGATCCGCTTCCGCGGCAACCCGCGCCCCGCGGATCTCGCGGCGGCGCTCGGCGAGATCCAGAAAATGGAATCCGGACAAGCGCTTTCCCAGCTGCTGCTTCGCTCTCTGGCCAAGGCGCGATATGCGCCGGAGTGTCTCGGACACTTCGGACTCGCGAGCACCTACTATTGTCACTTCACGTCGCCGATTCGCCGGTATCCCGACCTGTTCATCCATCGAGTCATCAAAGGGTGGCTGGCGGACCGGATACAAACCGCCCAGTGGAAGCGGGATGCGGTTCAGGTGAGCGAGAACAGTTCACAGACGGAGCGGTTGGCAGATCAGGCGGAACGGGACACCGTGCAGCAAAAGGCATGCGAGTATATGGCCGATCGGATCGGCGAAGAGTTTGACGGAGTGATCTCCGGCATTATCTCGGCAGGCTTTTTTGTCCGGTTGCCAAGCACTGTGGAGGGGATGGTACCGTTCCGGAGCATGGCGGATTATTTCGACTATGACGAGGACACTCTCACCGCCCGGGGTTCCCGGAGCGGCCGGATTCTCCAGATCGGGGAGAAGGTCCGCGTACGTGTCGCGCGTGCGGACACGGTGAACCGGAAGATCGACTTCGAACTGGTCGAAGCACCTGTCGCACGCCTGCCCGGTGCCGGAAAAGGCAAACCAGCCACCAAGGCGCAAAACAAAAGCGGCCGGAAAACCGGCCGCAAAAATCGGACAAAGTCATCGAAACCGGGAAGGAAAAGAAACTAGCCGCGTCTGTTCAGACCAGCCAGCGCGCGAGTTCTGCCTGCAGATCTTCGCAATGGTCGCTGTGCACCTCGACATCCAGCGGTTTCGTCAAGTCCAGGCTAAAGATGCCCATGATGGACTTGGCGTCTACGACATACCGCCCGGAAGCAAGGTCGATTTCATATTGAAAGCTGTTGACGATCCGGACAAATTCCTTGACGTCGTTGATGGTTTTCAGGATAAGACGCAAACGGGTCATGACACACCTCCGATCCGACCGGTCCGCAAACCCCGGACCGACTTCATTATATACCATGCCCGAGACCCCGCACAGTCGAAAGGAAAACCCCATAGTGGACGAAAAAGCAAATCTGACAATTGCATGCCACACCCTTGGCTGCAAAGTCAACCGATATGAAACCGATGCGGTCCTGATGCGTTTCCTCGACGCGGGATTCCGTGAGGTGCCGTTCGAAGCAAAGGCAGACGTTTACCTGATCAACACCTGCACCGTGACTGCGGAAGCCGACCGCAAAACGCGTCAGATCCTCCGCCGCGCGCGACACCGGAATCCGGAGGCGGTGGTCGCCGCCATGGGCTGCCATGTAGAGCTCGCAGGTGCGGAAGGGCTCGCGGATGTCCGGATCGGATGCGGAGAACGCATGAGAATCGTCGACGAGGTGTTGTCCGCCCTTGCGGATCGCACGGCCCCGCTGCCGGGCGACGGGCATCTCTCCCTTGCCCTCCCCTCGGATGTGTTTGAAGAGATCGGACCGGTGGTACGCCAGTCCGAGACACGCGCGTATGTGAAAATCCAGGACGGCTGTGATGATTTTTGCTCTTATTGCGCGATCCCCTTTGCGCGCGGCCGCTCCCGCAGTCGCGCCCGGGCATCCGTACTCGAGGAGGTGCGCGCACTTTCCGGTGCGGGCTTTGCCGAGGTCGTACTGACCGGCATCCATATCGGTGTATACGGCCGCGATCTGGGAGAGGGGCCGTTGGCACTCGCGGACCTTGTAAGGGATGTGGCGGCGGTCGAGGGGATCCGCCGGATCCGGCTCGGGTCCCTCGATCCCCAGTCGATGACGCCGGACTTTGTACAGGCGCTTCGCGGTATCCCGGCGCTGTGTCCGCATTTCCACCTGTCTTTACAAAGCGGCAGCGCTTCCATACTGGCAAGAATGGACCGGAGGTATACCCCTGACGATTTTGTCCGCCTCGTGCATTCATTGCGCGACGTGTTCCCGGATGCCGGTATCACCACCGACATCATGACGGGATTTCCGGGTGAGACGGAAGCGGAGCATGTGGAGAGCCTCGCGTTTTGCGATGCAATCGCTTTTTCCAGGATGCATGTGTTCCGGTATTCCAGACGTCCCCGTACCCGTGCGGCTTCCCTGCCTGGTCAGGTGCCGGCGCGCGTGGCGATGCGGCGCGCGGATGAACTCTCAGCTTTGGCGGAGCGGATGTCAACCGCTTTTGCGTGTCGGATGGACGGCATGACGAGAGGAATCCTGATCGAAAAGGTCGAGTCGAACGGAACAGGAGAAGGCTATACCCCGGAGTATATGCACGTTACCGCACATGGCCTGGAGCCTTCCTGCAAGGGACGCATCGTCCCCTGCAGACTGTCCTTTTCGGGGAGTGCGACGCTCGACGGCTCTCCTGCCGGCGATAGTCGAACAGATGTTTCGCAAACCCCCGCTTCATGGTAAGATGTAACAAATGGCCAACAAGTGGAAGGAGGCCTATCCATGCCTTTCAATCGCTTTATGAGTCCTGATGCCGACGGCCAGGCCGGAGGCGCGCCCGTCGCAGACAACGAGACCGCGCGGTTCGAGATGCCCAAAGACAACAGCGATTCCGTCAAGGGCATCATGACGGAAGTGCTACAGTCGCTCAAGGAAAAAGGCTACAACCCGGTCAATCAGCTGGTTGGGTACTTCCTGTCGGGGGATCCCACCTATATCACCAGTCACAAAGGCGCTCGCGGCGTGATCCGCCGCATGGAGCGCGATGAACTGCTGGAGGTCATCATCCAGGAGTACATCGAGACTCTCTGATGGACAGACGTCGGTTGGGTCACAGCGGGATCGAAGTATCCCGCTTATGTTACGGCACACTATCCTTTTGCGCGGCACAGGCGGATCTCTCACCGGAACAGGGGGGAGATCTGTTGTTGTATGCGCAGTCTTTGGGAGTGGATTTTTTTGATACCGCCGAAATCTACGAGACCTATCCCCATATCCGCTATGTGCTGCGGCACGGTGCGGCAAGACCTGTGGTTTGCACCAAAACCTACGCCTGGGACCGGGCGGGCGCAGCGGCTTCGGTTGATCGGGCACGGCGGGAAATGGATCTGGATGTCATCGACCTGTTTCTCCTGCACGAGCAGGAGACCACTCTGACACTGCACGGGCACCGGGAAGCGTTCGCCTATCTGCTGGAGTGCCGTGACAAGGGGATCCTCCGCGCGGTCGGCATTTCCACCCATGCGGTGGAACCGGTGCGCGCCCTCACGGAAGCGGTTGCCGGCCGGACCGACGGATACTGGGCCGGACTGGACGCGGGACCCTACCGCTATGCCGACGTGCTGCATCCTCTGCTCAACGTCGCCGGCATCGGATTGCTGGATGGCAGCGCAGAAGACATGGCGAAGGCGGTACGGGAAGCCCATGACGCCGGCATCGGCGTGTTCGGCATGAAAATGTTGGGCGGCGGCAATTTATTGCCCCGCTTCGACGAGGCGGTAGCCTTCGCGCTGGGAATGGACTGTACGGACGCGTATGCGGTCGGGATGCAGTCCCGCGACGAGATCGATATGAACGTCGCGTTGTTCGAAGGACGTCCGATCCCGGAGGAACTGTTGCTGCGCACCCGCAGCCGCAAGCGGCGGTTGTTGGTGGAGGACTGGTGTACCGGGTGCGGAGCTTGTGTGGCACGGTGCGCCTCGGGAGGGATCCGCATCGTAGACGGCCGGGCCCAACCGGTCCCCGACCGTTGTCTTTTGTGCGGATATTGCGCCGCTGTTTGCCGGGATTTTGCGATCAAGGTGGTATAAGTCCAGATGCGCATCATGGGAATCGATTACGGGGATAAGAGAATCGGGATCGCCCTCAGCGACGAGACCGGTATCCTGGCGAGCGGTGTGGAAACCATCCGCTGGAACGGTCGCGATCCGGACTATGCGATCCGGCGAATCTGTGGATTGGCCGCAGAGCGCGGGGTGACGGAGATCGTGATCGGCATGCCGCGCCGTACGGACGGTCGCCCCGGCGCGTCCGCCGACAAGGCGGAATCGCTTGCAGCGGCGCTGGAAGTCGAGACAGGTCTGCTCGTGACCCGGCGAGACGAGCGTTATACCACGGTAATCGCTTCCCGCATGATGCGGGAAGCCGGACGCACCCAGAAAGACCGGAACGAGATCATCGATCAGATCGCGGCCGTCGTCATCCTGCAGGAAGTGTTGGATGGGAGACGGCGCGGAGACAATCGGATATGATATAATGTTTCGAAATCTGCACAAGCACAAGTACACGCACACAAAGAAATGAGGATAAACACAATGGAAAACGATAAACTCCACACGCTCGGACCGGATGACGAAGCCTGCAATTGTAACGACGAAGCCTGCGATTGCAACCAGGACGGGGCGGATAGCTGCGGATGCGGCCACGATCACGACCACGACCACGACCACGGCGAAGAGGGCAGCGCTCTCATCACGATGGTGGATGAAGAGACCGGCGAAGAATACACGTTTGAGATGGTCGACAGCATCGAGTTCGAAGGCGAAACCTACTGCCTGCTGGCCACCGTTGACGAAGAGCCCGAAGCCGTGTTTGTCAAGGTTGTCACCGCGGACGACGGTTCGGAATCTCTGATGAGCCTCGACGACGACGAGTTCGACCGTGTCGCCGCCGCGTATGACAGCATGATCGACGACGACGAAGAAGACGAAGATGACGGGGACGAGCCGGAAGAAGAGCCGGATGAAACGGAAAACCACTAGAGGGTCGGACGACTCACGCCGCAAGCCGACGGCCGGCCCGTCTTCCGAGGAAGACATGCTGGCCGTGCTTGTGGATGTCAATAGCCGACGCGAGTACTATATGTCCTTTATCGACTCGTTCTATACCATGGGACGGGAATATACAGTGATGTTCAAATACGAACCGGACGACGGATCCCATCCGGAGCCGGAGATCGTGATATTGCGCAATGAACCCGGGATTGGCGAACGCATTTTCAAGTCCATCAAAGACAAAAGAGAACTGCAAAACGCGTTCGATGTTTTTTTTGAACGATTCCGGGAACATGGAGGGTTGTGATTTTTTCCACATGACAGAGGATGCGTTCCATGAGCTGTCGATCGAAGACAAAGCCGCATACGAAGCCTGTCACGCAATATCTGGCAACCGACTGTCGGATCTGTGTTTCGTCAGCCGTCTTGCCTGGAATCCGGGCTTCGGATACCGGGTTGCGATGGTTGCCGATGCGTTTTGCATGGTGAGCGACGGTGGGGTTTTTTGCAGGCCCCATCTGGCGATGCCGCTGGGAGTGGTGGATGCCGGACACCTAGGTCGTGTGATGGATGAAATCGTTCCGTTGTTTGAAGACAAGGGCTGGCCGATGGCTGTGATGTACGTCGAGGAATCCCATCTCCCCCTGTTTGAAGCGTTGCGGGCGCAGGGGTACGATACGGAAGCCAGCTTCAGCCAAGATTACAGTGACTACATTTACAATGGAGACTCCATGCGGACGTTGTCGGGCAAGGCACTGCACGCCAAGCGCAACCACCTGAACCGTTTCGCCCGGGACTATCCGGACCACCGGTACGATCCGGTGTGCGCTGCGGACGGGCCCGAATGCCTCGAACTGGTGCACAACTGGTGTAGGGAGAAAGAATTTGACCTCAACGATTTGAACGTTTGCGACTATGTTCCAATCCGTGTGGTTTTCGAGCATTTCGATCGCCTGGATGTGCGGGGCGGTGTCATCCGCATCGGCGGGGCCATCCGTGCGTTCGCGCTCGGATGTACGCTGGAGGACGGGACCGCGGTCATCCATTTTGAGAAGGCGGATCCTGCTTATCAGGGACTGTACGCCGCCATCAACAACCAGGTCCTGTGCCGGGAGTTTCCCGACGCACTGTTGGTCAATCGCGAAGAAGACATGGGGATCGAAGGTCTGCGCAAGGCCAAACAGTCCTATCAGCCGGTGTCGTTTGCGGACAAATATACCGTCATGGTCCGCAGGACCGGATGATGCCTCCGACCGGATCCATGGACGGTTCCGGCGGATTCCGGTATCTGCCCGATCCGCCTACGGGCGGAAGGCATCCCCGTGTTTCATCGGCACGAGGTGTGTTTTCCGCATTGGGGCTCTCTCTGCTTTTCATCCTGGTTTACTATATCGCCCAGACGTTTGCTCAGCTGGCATACGCCCTGATCCTCATGGTCGGGGACGTGATGCTAAGCGGCGACCTCCAGATTGATATATGGAGCGTGCTGGAACGCGTGGAGTCGCGTTACACCATCATTGCTTCCATTTACGCCTTGATGCTGATCGGCGCATATGCCGTGATCATCCGCGCGCGCGGTCGCGGCCGCACAACCTATGTGCGGATGGCCCGTCCGGCACCCGCGCAGGTATGGGCTGCGCTGGCGGTTTCACTCGGCATGTTGGGGACAGCCAATCTGGCCTACGTCGGCCTGGACTGGCTCGGACGGCACACACGTGTGTTTGGGGACTGGATGGCGGATTACGAAAAAGTGGTCGAATCCGCGTTTACCTCGGAAGCGGGGGTCGGCTGGCTGATCCTCGGGGTCTGCGTCTTGGTACCGATCGCCGAAGAACTCCTGTTCCGGGGGATCGTCCAGGCAGAGCTCTCCGCTGTGATGCATCCCTGGTTGGCGGTTCTGGTGCAGGCGCTGTTGTTTTCTCTGTTCCACATGCAGGCGGTCCAGTCGATGTATGTGTTTCTGCCGGGCTTTGTGATGGGTGCCGCCTATTTGGCGACTGGATCCATCCTGGTGCCGATCCTGATGCACATGCTGTTCAATTTCATCGGGAGCGGTGCGCTGGAGACCTTGACCGGCGGGAGTGAAGCGGTGGGCCAGGCCCTCTATGCCGCGCAGTACGGGTTTATCCTCGTGGGCGCTCTCTGCCTGGTCTGGATGTTCAAATCCCGCGCAAGGCCTGGAAGCGCCGAAGATCGTAAACCTATCCCATCCGAGAACGAGGTGTCACCATGATTCGCTTTGACAATGGAACCGCGTTTCCCGCCGGCTACGAACCCCGCATGGATGTCCGGGAGACACAGATCGCCATCAAAATGATCAAAGACCATCTGGAGTCCGAACTCGCGGACACGCTCAATCTGACGCGTGTGTCCGCCCCCTTGTTCGTCCGCCCCGAAAGCGGGTTGAACGATGACCTGAACGGGATTGAGCGGCCAGTATCGTTTGACATCCCGTCGATCGGAGGCCACGTCGAGATCGTGCAGTCACTGGCCAAATGGAAACGCATGGCACTGCACGAATATGGCTTTGCACCGGGAGAAGGGTTGTATACCGACATGAACGCGGTGCGCCGGGACGAAGTGCCGGACAACCTGCATTCTGTCTATGTCGACCAATGGGACTGGGAGTTGATCCTGCGCCCGAGCCATCGCAATACCCGGTTCCTGCGATCGATCGTAACCGAAATCTACGCCTGCCTGCGCAGAGTGGAAAATCGGCTGCTGCGCGTGTACCCCTATTTGGACCGCAAACTGCCCGAATCCATCCACTTCGTGACCGCACAAGAGTTGGAAGACCGATGGCCTGACCTGTCTCCCCGCGAGCGGGAAGACGCGGTGTGCAAAGAAAAGAAAGCTGTATTCCTCATGGGGATCGGTGCCCCGCTGTCGAGCGGACGCCCCCATGACGGCCGCGCGCCCGACTACGACGACTGGTCGCTCAACGGGGACATCCTGTTCTGGTATCCTGTACTTGAACGTGCAGTGGAGGTCTCCTCCATGGGGATTCGAGTGGATGGTGCCGCCATGGCCTCCCAACTGGAGATCTCGGGAAAGACCGACCGTGCCGCTCGGCCGTTTCATCGGCAGGTGCTCGACGGCGTGTTGCCCGCTACGGTCGGTGGCGGTATCGGACAATCCCGGATGTGTATGTTCTACTTGGACAAGGCCCACATCGGCGAAGTCCAGACCTCGGTCTGGCCGCAGGAGATGATCGACTCTTGTCTGACAAGGGGAATCTCACTGCTCTGACGCCCATGCCGGCCGGTGACGGGAGGAGGGTTGGCCTATGTTCCGCCTGCGGGATATCGGAAGAGTGCGCAAAAAGACCGTCCTCGCGGCGATTGTCGCCATCGCCGTCGTGCTGGCGACGGTGGCCGGCGTTTTGCTGCTCAGCTCCCGGATTCTGAACGCCCAGACCCCTTTCTTTCGCGTCACAGACACCAGCTTAAACGGCGGAAATGTCATTGGAACCGGACTGGATCTCGACTGGATCCAGTCTTCCAACCTGTTGCAGGATCCTTCTTTTGAACCGATGGTGTTCCACGGCCGCTTTACTGCATTGGGCGGAGGTGCGGACCGACTGACGGTTGCCGCCGAAGAAGCGATGACCGATCTGTACGGGGAAGGCTTTTTTGATGGTGCATCGGTACGGGTCATGTCGCTGTCGGGACAGGATATGATCCTGCGCAAAAACGCGACGGTCGCTTCGTACGGAGTCAATCGGCTGGGTGGATTCCAGGATGTCCATCTGCCCTCGGATCTGCCGAAAGCGCTGCCTTTTTTTGCCTTTGCCCAGTCGGATGAAACCATTGTAGCCGTCGGTGGCCGGGGCACTGTTCTGGTCGGGATCGACACCCACACCCCCGTAGCGGTCAACACCGGTATCGATGCCGATTTGACAGGCATCTGCGCGACGGACGACCGCACTTACATCGCTGTAAGCCGGGACGGACACGTGCTCGCTTCACAGGATGCGGTGACATGGACAGAATGGAATGTGCCTGCGGACAAGTCGCTCCACGCGATTGCCTCTTCAGGTGTATGGCAGGTCGCGGCAGGACCCGGCGGGACGGTGCTTGCCGGTGCCAACGGCACGATGACTTCGGTGTCGGTTCCAATTGAAGCCGACTGGACCGATATCGTTTACGGGGCGGGTTCCTTTCTCGCCTGTGGGAACGACGGTGCACTGATGCGGTCGTCCAACGGCATCGTCTGGTTGCCGCTGGAACGAGTGGACAGGCCCGACTGGGCGTGCGCGGATTACCGGGATGGCCTGTTCGCGGTCGCCGGTGCCGGTGCCAGACTGTGCCTGGTGCCGGTGGAGGGGCCTACGACCCATCTGGTGGTGCCGGGTGCCGGGGACATTGTGGATGTTCTCTTTTTATCGCGCAGACAATTGGTCGTACTCGACGCGGACGGTAGATTTTTTGTTTCGGACGACGGCGGAATCCTGTGGGTTGAGTCCGATCTGGAAACCGGCAGGGATCCGCGGCGCATGGCCGCGACTGTGCAGGACAGGGTCCTGATCGCGGGGGCGGACGGTTCGCTGGGGATCTCCCAAATGGTCAATGAAATCGTGCTGGACACCCCTCTCGTGGAGGGGACGTTCCAGCCCGGAGATCTCGTGTTTCTCGAGTATGTCGCGCAACAACCGCCGGCGTCCTTTTTGCTCGTTGGGGCGGAACAGGTGTCGGAACCCTGGTCCTCCTCGCTGCCCGGCGCGATGACCCGCGTGGACACAGACGCCGCACCGGGCAGCGGCAGTGGCTGTGTTGCGTTGTCGTTGACGCCCGCTCAGGAAGCGTCCGGACAGGCGTCGTTCCTCTCCCAGGTACTGGTCGGGGAAGACGAAAAGACCCGGTTCGAGAAGGCAAAATTGTACACGGCGGAATTCTGGTTACGGCAGGAGGGGGTTGCCAGCCGGGAAGTCCTGGTTTGGCTGTCCGGCCGCTTCGAGACGGTCGGAACCGTGATCGAAAACGTTGGAAACACCTGGAAAAAGTACGAAACCACCTTTGTGCTACCGGAAACGGCAACCGCGGAGCAGCCGGGCGAAGTCCGTTTTCAGATCGGATTCCGTGACACGGGTACTCTGTGGGTCGACGCAGCCTGGTTTGGACCTGCTGATGAAGGGGCGGGAATGCCCGACACTTCGTTTGCGACGCAGGTACAGGCGGCACATCCTTCCGTTTTGCGGTTTCCGTTTTTGGGAATCGGGGAGATCGGGACGCGGAGCGGTGCCTGGGCGCACTCATTGGGAAACGAGTCGTCCGCCCTCGTGGACGGCCAGCGCCGCAGCGTCTCCTGCGGGTCACTGGACACCGCATTGCGGCTGGCGATGGACACCGGGGCACAGCCGTGGCTGCGAGTCGGACCGTTTGCGTCCGATGCCGAGATCCGAAATCTCGTGGAGTATCTGGCCGGCCCCATCACGGAACCCTATGGCAAAAGACGAATGGAAAACGGATCCGGACAGCCCTGGACCGACGTTTTCAACCGCATCTATCTGGAAGTGGGCGATACCGAGGGGATCATGGGGGGCGACTCCCGGAAGGCTTCGTTTGTCAACCACGTTATCGGACTGGTCCAGCAATCGCCCTATTACTCAGCTATCCGCAACCAGATCACTTTTGTGGACGGGATGGAATACGAGACGGCACTGATGCTGTCGACGGCGGATTACCATGCTTCCGCGCTGGAGGCAGTGGTCAACGGAGGGGATGCCGTTTCGGAACTCCGGGCCGCTTATCGCGCGTTTTTTGACCGCTCTCCCCGCATGCCGGATCGACCCTCCGATGTGAATTATGAGATGGTCTCGCGCTTTTCCCTGCGTGTCACGGGAAATGCCGAGCCAACCTTGTCGACTTGGATGGAGGCCGTGGCATTGGGGGCGCGGGAAGGATACAGCGTGCAGTTATTCCATGTCGCCCAATCGGACGATTTACAGGAGATGCCGCCCGCGCAATCCGCCGCCCGCGCACTGTCCGCCCACTGCCTGCAAGGATCCGCATTGACGGTCGAACCACTCGAAGGGGCTCCGACCACCATGACTGCCTATGCGTACCGGAACGGACTGCATGTCCACATCCTCCTGATCAACCATGCCAAACAGGCCTACACCTTTCCAGTCGCGTCCGATCTGCGGCTGGAAGGGGCGCTGGTTCAGGTCTATGACGAGAATGGTCAACCCGTCTCGGAAGAGACTATGCGGCGCTCCGGCTCTGCTGTGGATGTCCTGCCGGGTGGTGTGACGGTGCTCGAGATTCGGGAAGGGGAGATGGGACAATGACCGATCCCCTGTCAGTCCGGCTGCCATATGGCAAAGATGCGGTGGTTTTGCACCTCCCGCCCGAACGGCTGGCGGGCTTGCTGGTGCCGCCCGGCCTCGGAGGCGCTGTACCTGCATCCGAAGAGCCCGCGTCGATGGTTCACAAAGCCCTGGTGCAGCCGATCGGGTCTCCCCGCTTGCGGGACCTCGCGCACGGGAAGCACAACATCGTTGTCCTGACGCCGGACCACACCCGCCCGATGCCCAGCCGGCTGACGCTCCCGCCGTTGCTGGCGGAGATCCGGGAAGGTGCACCCGATGCCGAGATCACCTTACTGGTCGCGACCGGCGTACACCGTTCCACCCGAGACACCGAATTGGAAGAAAGGTTCGGCGGGATCCTATCGGACTATCATGCCAGGCTGGCCGTACACGATTGCGATCAGACGGAAGGATTGACGTCCCTCGCGGGTCTTGCGTCCACCACCCCCGTGCGCATCAACCGGATCGCGGCGGAAGCGGATCTGCTCGTTGCGGAGGGCTTGATCGAGCCGCATTTCTTTGCAGGGTATTCCGGAGGCAGGAAAAGCGTCTTGCCGGGCGTTGCGGCGAGGGAGTCGGTCATGGCCAACCATCGCGCCGCTCTGATCGCACACCCGCGCGCACGGACCGGCATGCTGGATGGGAATCCCATCCATGACGAAATGGTGCGCGCCGCGGAAGCAGCGGGATTGGCGTTTATCCTCAACGTAGTGATCGATCCCGACCACAGACTGGCCGCAGCCTTTGCGGGAGATCCGGACAAGGCACACCGCGCCGGGTGTGACTGGCTGGCCGGACGCGCGGGCGTCGCGCCGATCCCGGCGGACATCGTGGTGACCACCAACGGAGGATATCCGCTGGATCGTGACCTGTATCAGGCAGTCAAGTCGATGACCGCCGCGGAAGCGTGCTGCCGGCCCGGCGGCGTGATCATCGAGGTGTCCCGCTGCCAGGACGGGGTCGGATCGGACGGGATGTTCCACACCTTCGCGAAAGGCGATCCGGATGTTACATCTCAGCCGGGAACACGCCCCGACCCGGGCGCTGTACTGGCGGCGATCGAAGCCCGTTCCGCGGACGGCACATTGCCGGACCAGTGGCAGTCGCAGATTCTGGCCAGGGTACTTTCCGAATATACTGTGATTGTGGTTTCGGATCTTCCGGACGCTGTCGTGGAAGCGATGGGATTTGTCGCCGCCCCGGATCCGGACGCGGCGCTGGTCATCGCGGACCGTCTAGTCGGAAGCGACGCCCGGATCGTGGTCATCCCGGACGGCGTTGGCGTCGTGGTCCGATGACTTGAGTCCGCCCCCGCTTACGTCGAACCTGCCCGGTCTGTTCGGCGGCTTTCCGTCCATAAAGACAAAATCCATCCCCATATATCCGGTCTCGTCCCGATAGCGATCCTCACCCGGGACTTTCCACCAATCGATCTTCCTGGCCTCGTCCAGATAGAGGACGCCGTCATCCTGTGGCTCGTACCCGATGGCTTCCCGCACTCCCTCGTTGGTCCAGAACCGATCAGTGTTGTTGGACACCCCAAATACGTTGAGAAACCGCACATCCTCGGGAGCATCGATACAGCGCTCGACCAACTGCAGCATATCCCGCTGACTGACCCAGGTTCGCGTCTTAAGTGGACTCAACGGGTGGTCGGGAACCGAGTAATGGCCAATGCGGATATTGATGCAGGAGATCCCGTGCTTGTCGCAGTAGTATCTCCCCATGACTTCCACCATGGCTTTCCCGAGTCCGTACAACGTGTCCGGCCGGGGCGGAGAATCCCCGTCGATCTTGTCGGTGATCTTGTAAAATCCGACCACATGGTTCGTGCTTCCATTTACCATGCGGTGGCATCCGTTTTCCCGCATCGCCTCAAACAAGTGGTAGGTCCCCACCACGTTGTTCGGGAGGATCCTTTCCTCAAAGTCGAACGCACCAAGAAAAGCCGCCATGTGTACCACCGTATCCACCCCGTTCATGAGGTGTTTGACATTGTCCGTGTCCCGCAGGTCCATGGCGAGGATTCCCCGATCGGGATCCGCCCTGCGCGCGGTCGCGACCACGTCATATCGACCGGATTGCCTTAGCCCGGTCATCAGCATGCCGCCGATTCTCCCGGCACAGCCGGTAATCAATACACGCTTCATCTCCCGCTCCTTTCCCAGTCTGGCTGCATCCCGTGTACAGTTCCATTATACCGGCGGTGTCCACGGTCTTTGGAACGGATACAGCGAGGTGCGCGGGATTCCCCCGTTGCGGCAAGTGATTTACAATGGGGGTGTATTTGGATGGCAGACACAGGGAGGGAACAGGCGTGCCGATTCTCACCATTTCCAGACAGCCGGGAAGCCTGGGCGACGAAGCCGCCCAGATGCTATCCCAACGGCTAGGATGGGATCTGATCCGCCGCGACACACTATTCGAATTGTTTTTTTCGGATCTGGAAGGATCGCACGAGTACCGGATGCTGATGGAGAGCGCGAAGCGGTTTCTGGCCGCGGATGCCTCCGGTCGCACCTATAAAGAACGTGTCGAACAAGGTTTGCGAACCCTTGCGCGTGAAAAGTCCCTTGTGCTGGTCGGGTTCGGGTCCCAGGCGTTGTTCGCGGAAGACCCCGACGCGCTGCATGTCCGCGTCGTCGCCTCGCCGTCCGTCCGTATCCGCCGGTTCCGCAAGCAGTACCATCTCCCCGAAGCGGGGGCGATGAAGCTACTGGAATCCTCGGACCGAAAACACAGGCGGTTTGTCTCCACGGTGTACGGGATCGATCTTACCGACCCCGCCCAGTATCACCTCATCCTCAACACCGACCGGCTGACAGTCGCGGAGTGTGCGGACACCCTTGCCGCGCTCGTCCAATCCCACGAATCGCTGCGGCGGATGGAGCGCGAGACGCTCGCAATGGATGTGATGGAGGATCACCTTGCCGATCCGCCTGTTTTCAAGAACAAGTCAGAAGAGGAATTTGCCAGAATCCTGGATATGTATCAGATCGATTGGCGATACGAACCCCGTACCTTTCCGGTCGAATGGGACTCGGAAGGAAACGTGAAGATGGCTTTCAGCCCGGATTTTTATCTGCCCAAATTCAATACCTACATCGAGCTCACAACCATGAACCAAAAATACGTCACGATGAAAAATCGAAAGGCGAAAAAGGTAAGGGAGCTGTATCCGGGAACCAACATCAAGATCATGTACAAAAAAGACATTCAAGCCTTGGCCGAGCGGTTCGGAACCCCTCGGGAGGAGTAACACATGGCAGACTACAAGACGGGGAAAATCGTTTTTACCGAAGAAACCATCCAGGCACGGACGCGCGAGATCGGGTGTGCGATCAGCAGGGATTTTGCGGGGCAGGATTTGATTCTGGTCAGTGTGCTGAAAGGATCGCTTTATTTTTTTGCGGATCTCAGCCGCGCGATCGACCTGCCGGTCCAACTGGATTTCATCACGATCGGAACCTATCCCAACACCACCAACCAGCAGGGGATCGTCCGCATCACCCGGGACCTCGATCTCGAAATCACGGGTCGGCATGTTTTGCTGGTGGAGGACATCATCCGAACCGGCCTGACTACGGCTTATCTGGTCCAGACGCTCGAAACGCGTCGGCCCGCAAGCATACAGGTGTGTACCCTGCTTCTCAATCCAGAACAGTTGATGATTCAGGTGCCGATCGCGTACTGCGGATTCGAGATCCCCTCGACGCGGTTGATCGGGTACGGCATGGATGTCGGCGAGCAGGGAAGAAATCTGCCGTATATCGCGGAAATCGTCCCCGAAAAGCGGGGGAAAACCTAAAAAAGCACAATAAAAAAAGGCTCCAGCGAACCTTTTCAAATATCCGTTGACATCCCGCATGCCCTTTGGTGAATTTCCATCTCCCGTACAAATCCATCATCGATTGTCTGTCTCACGTAGAATACCAGATCCTTCGTGAACCATCGAATCTAAACAACGATCCATTTGATCGAATGGCGATTCGTTGGTGTGTAACATCTCGTCTATCGCTCTTCACATTCCGGTTTGACCCGGCGGCAATTTGGTCTGTCAAGGAACGAGTCCGGTTTCTCTGGAGCCTGCTTTGATAGTATCAGCCCAGAAGGGACCTGTCAACGAAAAGTTGTGTAAAATGTACACAAACATCGGTACTCTGGTTTGTAGGATTAGTCATAATACTCAAAACCAGCTCCACCACATCATCTTCTTCCTGTTGTGGATAACCCCTTGATCCGTACGGATACCGCTTCTTGTCCTAACATGATGACCATTAGGAACGTATCGATCCCTTGACGGTCCG
>LSQX01325639.1_pt3 | contig 19174 bp, 16 predicted proteins | sample 654561 | NCBI WGS metagenome assembly LSQX01 (sample SAMN04489861, study PRJNA283612) | anaerobic digester metagenome | isolation source: 4 biogas reactors fed with cattle manure at either 37C or 55C with and... | place: Denmark: Kongens Lyngby | collected 2014
CGCAAATTCATCAGCAATAAAGCGCCGCCTCCGATAACCATTATTGCCTCTTTTATTAAAAATACAAGGAAAATCCAGCTATAAGCTACGAGCGTCTTGTTTGTTGAACCGTTAAATTTTATGAAAAGTAAAATTGCAAGCGCTATTTGCGTCAGCTTGTCCGCAACAGGGTCTAATACCTTGCCAAGGTCACTGACTTGATTAAAGGCTCTTGCTATTTTACCGTCAAGAAAATCGCTAAGTCCGGAAAAGAACAACACAGTTACAGCCCATATGTATTGCTCTTTTAAAAAGAGGTATGCAAAAACGGGAACAAGGAAAACTCTCATTACCGTCAAAAAATTCGGGATTGTCCAACAATTTTTAAATAGACCCTTCATAAATATCTTTCCTTTCGAGCAAGTTTTATTACTTTACGCTCTTATAGTTTAAATCTTGATATAATCGGATTTATTCCGTTAATAAATTTAATTATTAGTGAATTATCAATATATTCTGACATTTTCCCGCCTAAAAGACCTCCGAAAAAGTAGAATGCGGAGCAAATAACAAATAGAATTATGACGCCTTGAATAATACCCACAACGCCGCCGAGGAACCTGTTCACATTTTTAACGAGCGGCATTTTGAAGACCTTATTTATAAGCTTTGCAAGAAATCCGAATATAATCGACGCTAAAATAAAAATTATAATACTGCACAACACTGTTAAAAGCACGACTATCATCGGTTTTAATACACTTTCTGTCACGGCGGCTGAAATTCCTTTTGCAGAAACATCCGTATTGCTTATGCTTTCAACCGCTGCCGTTGCGTTAAAGCCTATTTTTTCTGCAATCTTAATAAGGCCTTCCGGCAAAGCTTCAATAATGCCTTTCGTTTGCGTAAGTATATCTCCCGCGGAGGATTTTTCAATTCTTTCCGCCAAAGCCTTTTCTATTATTGCTCTTACTGCTTTATCATACAAAAGCTCTGCGGCAGGTTTTCCGAATATATATGCCGTTATATAAGAAAGCACCGTTGCCGCAAGGTTTAACGCTATTTTTGCAAAGCCCTTTTTAACGGCAAATGCAACTATAAAAGCAAAAACCGCTATAAGAATAATATCAATAATATATGCCATATTTATTCATTCCTCTTTTCTAACTGATTGTAAAATCTCTTTCTATTTTGTCGGCAGAGCTTAAAAATACATATCTATTGCTGCCAAAAAGTTTTTCAATTCTTCTGTCTGTCTTTATTTCATTTACTATTTCCCCCTTTAGATTATAAACTAAAACGCTTTTATCGGCAAGTAAAAATACATATTTTCCGTTCGTATTTGCCGCTAAAATATTTGCCCCTATTTCCTTGCTTAACACTATTTTTCCTTTTCTATCCGATATGTTAAGCTCATATATGTTGTTTCCGCCGTATTTCGACATAACTAAAACGCTTATGCCGTTTTTAGCTTCACTGTAAAAGCCTAATTCCGACTTGTAATATTTCTTTTGCTCTGTAAGCTCCTTATTCCCCTTAACGGTATATATTCCGCTGTCCGTAAAAATATACAGCAGTCTGTTCGATAAATACTTAATTTTTAGTATCGTCTCGCCCTCAAATGTATGAGTATAAAGCTCCTCACTGTATTGAAATCCGAAAATGTGAACAGTTGAAACAATATCTCCGTCCTTGGCGCCCACACAAGCCGCCGCTATATATTTGCCGTTATCGGACAAGGCTATTGAGGTAGTATGTAAATATGCGCAGTTCCAAACGAAAATTTCTTTGCCCGCTTTATTTACCGCATACATTTTGCTCGTAGTATCATCACCGCGAACGGAGAACGCTTTAATCCCGTTTCTGCCGATTGCAGTCGTTAGGATATCCCCGTATTTTGACTCGCCCTGCTCTATTATTTTATTGCCTTTTATGAGCATATATTTCGTACCGCTCCTGTCATATAGAAAAGTGCCGTATTTGCCCTTTGTTACAGCAGGCGCCGCATATTTATGCTCCTTAGCTAATTTCTCTTTACCTGTAAAATCATATATTTTTATATCCGTATCTGTAAGCACATAAAAACCCTCGCCGTATAAATCCGTTAATAATGTGTTTACCGTGCTTATGTGAACAGGAAACAGACTTGCATCATCTCCCGTTATGTATGCCCGCACTCTCGTTATAATACCGGAGCTTGGCATAGAGCCGAAAAAGTGCGATACAATAAAAACGGATGTAAAAGCGGCTATTAAGACAAGTATAAGTGTAATAAGCCTTTTTAGAAAATTCTTATTCTTTTTTTTGTTTCCTTTTTTAGCGGCACTCATAATTTTCTCCTATATCTCAAAGTCGTAAAAGACCTTATTTAAGTATAGCCCTTGCGGCATAACCGTTATACCTGCCCTCGTTCTGTCAAGCGAGCTTATTATTTGTGGTATTTCGCTTTCCTTTATTTTGCCGTTTTCAGTGTAAATCAGCGTTCCGACAATAATCCTTGCCATATTGTATAAAAATCCGTCTGCACATATATTTATGCTGACTATGTCACCGTTTCGTTTTACTCCTATGTCATAAATCGTTCTGATTTTTGATAAAACCACTGTATCTGCGCTGCAAAAGGCTGAAAAATCATGTGTGCCAAGAAAGTGTTTAGCCGTTTCATTAAGCCGTTTTTCATCTATAAAAAACGGATAATGGTATGCCCTGCCCGATAAAAACGGATTTCGTATTTCTCCCGTGTCAATTAAATACACATATTCCTTTTTAATGCAAGAAAACCTTGCATTAAAACTCTCATTGACTTCTATACATTTGCTCGCCGCAATATCAAAGGGAAGCTGCCCGTTTAATGCCATAACAAATCTGTCTGTCGGAATTGTGCTTTTTGTTTTTACTGAAAAACAAAACATATTGGCATGAACACCGGCATCCGTTCTGCTACACCCTATAATATTCGCCTTGTCACCTGTTATGTTAAAAAAGGCCTTTTTTATAGTATCCTGTACGGTGACGGCGTTTTTTTGGCTTTGCCAGCCGTGATACATTTTACCGTCAAACGATATGACAAACAGTAGATTTTTCATATCAAATTGCTCTCCCGAAAAGAATATTGATATATATAACGGCTGCCGTAAGTACCGCTAATGCCAAAAATGCCGCGAAGTCGCGTATGCCTGTTTTCGGCTGCTTCATTCGTGTGCGCCCCTCTCCGCCCGTATAGCAGCGGCAGGACATAGCGTCAGCAAGCTCAAAAGCGCGCTTGAATGAGGATATAAACAGCGGTACGAATATAGGAAACAAAGCCTTTACTCTTTTTATGAGGTTGCCCGTTTCAAAGTCTGCTCCTCTTGCCTTTTGCGCATTCATAATCCTGTCTATCTCCTCAATTAATGTTGGAATAAACCTTAAAGCTATCGTCATCATCATAGCGAAAATATGGACTTCTATCTTAAAGATTTTAAGAGGTGATAAAAGACTTTCTATGGCGTCTGTAAGAGATGTCGGCGAAGTTGTATAAGTGAGCATTGAGCTTGCAAGAATGAGTGTTAAAATCCTTACTACGACAAATGCCATCATATAAATGCCGCCGCTTGTAATTATTATCTTCCGATACGAGAAAATTTCCTCGCCCTTATCTACATAATAAAGCTGTAAAAGTGAAGTTAATATTAATATCGGTATAAGCGGCTTAAAGCTTTTTAGTACAAGCTTTACGGAAAGGCGCGTCAGTAAAAAAGAGAAAAGGACAAATGATGTCACAATACCTAACGCAAAGAAATTGCCGCATAAAAATATTATTACAAGAATGGCTATTGTAAGCACAATCTTCGTGCGGGCGTCTAATTTATGGATAAAAGAATTACCGGGGAAAAACTGCCCTATTGTGATATCCTTAATCATTCGCGCGCCTCCTTAATGCTATCAGAAGCGCGTCCTTAGCAATATTGACATCAAAAACATTTAGAGGCAAATCAAACCCTTTTTTATTAAGTTTTATGAATAAATTCGTTATTTCCGGTACGGAAAGCGCCAACTCCTCAAGCTCTTTATTATGTGAAAAAACCCGTTTAGCAGTATCGTACATAACAATTTCGCCGCCGCTCATAACGAGTACCTTGTCGGCTACTAATGCGGCATCGTCCATACTGTGCGTTACAAAAATTATGGTGCTGCCCGTATGCCTGTTATAGTTTTTGATAAGCTGTATTATTTCTGTTTTGCCCTTAGGGTCAAGCCCTGCCGTCGGCTCGTCTAAAATCAGTACGCCCGGCTTCATAGCCATAACGCCGGCTATTGCCGCCCTTCTCTTTTCCCCGCCCGATAAATCAAACGGCGACTTTTGTAAAAGCTCCGGCTTTAGTCCCGCGTACTCTGCCGCCTCTTTTACCCGCGCTTTTATTTCTTCTTGTGAAAGATTCATATTTTTAGGACCGAAGGCTATGTCCTTTTCGACGGTCGATTCAAAAAGCTGATGTTCCGGATATTGAAAGCAAAATCCTACATTAAATCGTGCGTTTTTTACACTGATTTTACTTTCCCATATATTTTTACCCTCGTACAAAACCTCGCCCGAATTAGGTTTAAGAAGTCCGTTAAGGTGCATTAGAAGGGTGCTTTTGCCTGAGCCTGTATGCCCGATAACGGCTATAATTTCACCTTTTTCAAAGGAGGCGCTCACGCCTTTTAACGCGTCTATCCTAAATGGTGAGCCTTCACTGTAAGTATGTGTTAGGTTTTTAACTTCAAGTATTGCCATGTTCTTTCTCCGCATATTTTATAAATGCTTCTATAAATTCGTCCTCTGTCATAATATCGCCGCCAATATCCACACCCTCGTTTTTCAGCATATCTGCCAACTGCAAGGGCTTTGGAGCGTTAAGCCCCATGTCTTTTAGCTCTTTTATGTGCCGAAACACTTCGCGCGGCGGTGCGTCAAGTTTTATTTCCCCGTCATCCATAACGATTACCCTATCGGCAAAAACGGCTTCATTCATAAAATGTGTTATCAAAATAACCGTTATATTATAATCCTTGTTAAGTGATTGAATAGCACTGAAAACCTCTTGCTTTCCCTTTGGGTCAAGCATCGCCGTAGGCTCGTCAAACACAATACTTTTTGTGCGCATTGTAATAACTCCCGCTATTGCTACTCTTTGTTTTTGACCGCCCGACAACCTGTGCGGCTCATGAAGCCTGTATTCATACATCCCTACCGCTTTTAGTGCATCGTCAACCCTTTGCCGTATTGTAGCAGGCGGAACACCTAAATTTTCGGGTCCGAATGCGACATCATCTTCAACAATAGTAGCAACAATTTGATTATCGGGATTTTGAAAAACCATTCCGACCGTCTGCCTTATTTTCGTTTCAAGGCTTTCGTCTTTTGTATCCATTCCTTTTACTGTTACTTTACCTGTAGAGGGCAGTAAAAGCGCATTCATAAGCTTTGCAAGCGTGGATTTTCCAGAGCCGTTATGCCCTAAAATCACGGTGAACTCACCCTCATAAATATCAAGATTTATGTTCTTGACCGCATAGTTATCGTCTTCTTCATATGAATACGACACATCGTCAAATTTTATAATTATGTCTTTACTCATTCTGCTCTTGCGCTTCCTTTATATTTTTTGGCACAAAGTTTATATGTAGCTTATAATGCTTAAAACGCATTATAAAAGCCTTTCTTTGACTACCTCTGCTATTTCCTCTGAAAGCTCCTTGATTTTCTTTGTGTCTTTTCCCTCAAGCATAATACGAACAAGCGGCTCTGTGCCTGATACGCGCACTAACACCCTGCCCTCGCCTGCTAATTCTTTCTCTGCCGCACTTATTGCCTGTTTTATCTCCTCGTCGTGAGGAAATCGAACTTTACCGAAATCGGAAACCTTAATATTTATCATGACCTGCGGGAAAACGGTCATTTCACTTGCTAACTCTGAAAGCTTTTTATTAGTATGCGACATCACTTCAAGTAATTTTATTGCCGAAAGCTCGCCGTCGCCCGTTGTGGAATAGTCCGAAAAAATTATGTGTCCCGACTGCTCACCGCCAAGATTATAGCCGTTTGCAACCATTTCTTCAAGCACATATCTGTCCCCGACTTTTGTTTTTTCATATTTTATACCGTTTTTAAGGAAAAACTCAAAAAGCCCCATATTGCTCATAACCGTTACAACGGCAGTATCCTTTTTCAAAAATCCGTGGTTTTTCATATAGCTTGAAAAAAGAGAAATAAGCATATCCCCGTCAACCTCACAGCCGTTTTCATCTACTGCTAAAAGACGGTCAGCATCACCGTCAAAAGCAAGCCCGACATCACAGCCGTTTCTTACGACAAAATCTTTCAATCTGTCAAGATGCGTAGAGCCGCAATTTTCGTTAATGTTTATACCGTTTGGATGGGCTGAAATAAATAAACAGTCAACCCCCAAAGACATAAAAAGCTCCGGCGCTATTACGCTTGCGCTGCCGTTTGCACAGTCAAACGCCGCTTTCAAGTCTTTTACTGGCGTTTCGGCACAGCTTTTCAAGTATTCCGTATAATCGTACCTTGCCGTTCTTGAATTCGTTATTCTGCCGACGAAGCCGCCTATTTTTACGGGCGGGATTTTCGTTTGGTCAAGTATAATAGCTTCAATTTCTTCTTCTAATTCATCGGGCAGCTTATAGCCGTTTGACCGGAATATTTTAATGCCGTTATATTCACAAGGATTGTGTGAAGCGGAAATCATTATGCCTGCGTCATATGAATATCTTTTTACAAGATACGCAACCGCGGGAGTAGGAATAACGCCTAAAAGCAAAACATCCGCACCGACAGAGCAAAGTCCCGAGCTTATTGCCGCCTCAAGCATTTGTGAGGATGCTCTTGTGTCCATGCCTATTAATACTCGCGGTTTTTTTGTGCTGTGCTGTGCTAAAACCATAGCTGCCGCTCTGCCGATTTGCATAGCAAGCTCACAGGTAAGCTCTTTATTAGCAATTCCCCTTGCGCCGTCCGTTCCAAATAATCTGCCCAAAATACTGCCCCTTTCGTTTAGTCGTCACACGATAGAGATATCTGCTCACTGTCCTCTAAATCGGGATAATTTAATCCCAAATGACGATATCCCGCCGGTGTTACTTTTCTTCCGCGCGGCGTTCTTGATAAAAATCCTATTTGCATAAGATAAGGCTCGTAAACATCTTCAATAGTTATAGACTCCTCGCCGATAGCAGCCGCTATTGTTTCAAGCCCAACGGGACCGCCGTTATAGTTTTCTACCATAGCTTTTAAAAGCAGGCGGTCAATCATATCAAGCCCTAACTCGTCTATTTCCATTCTGTCAAGCGCCTGTTTTGCTATATCGTCCGTAATTTCGCCGTCACCCGAAACCTGTGCAAAATCCCGCGCCCTTTTTAAGAGTCTGTTTGCTATTCTTGGTGTACCTCTTGAGCGGGAAGCAAGTTCAATTGCACCTTGACTTGTAATATCAATTCCGAGTATTCCCGAACTGCGCGTTACTATTCTTGACAGCTCTTTAGGACTGTATGTTTCAAGTCTTAAAATTACACCGAAACGGTCCCTTAAAGGAGCTGAGAGCTGCCCCGCTCTTGTGGTGGCGCCTACGAGAGTAAAATGTTTCAAATCAAGCCTTAACGAGCGTGCAGACGGCCCTTTTCCTATTATTATGTCAATAGCGTAATCCTCAAGCGCGGGATAAAGTATCTCCTCTACCGTGCGCGGCAGTCTGTGTATCTCATCTATAAAAAGAACATCGCCGTCATTAAGATTTGTAAGCAGCGCCGCAAGGTCGCCCGGCTTTTCAATGGCAGGACCTGAAGTTACACGAAACTGCCCTTTCATTTCGTTTGCTATAATGCCGGCTAAAGTGGTTTTTCCAAGCCCGGGAGGACCGTAAATTAAAACATGGTCAAGGCTTTCTTCTCTGCCTAAAGCAGCATCCATATAGACCTTTAGATTATCCTTAACCTTTTCCTGACCGATATATTCGGATAGTGTTTTAGGACGAAGGCTAATTTCAATACCCTCGTCAAGGCTCGTTTCCTCCGGAGCGACTACGCGCTCAAAATCGGCTGCAAAAAAGTCATCCATTTAATATACCGCCTTTATTATTACAAAAAAGATATAAAGCTTTTTAACGCTGCTTTTATAAGCTCCTCTTCACTTAAAGAGGGTGAAAGCTTGCTTACCGCAAGCGTTGCCTCAGTTTGCGAATATCCTAATTCCACGAGTGCCGAAACAGCGCTTTGTGTGTTCGACATTTCAGAAACGGCGCTAACTGCTCCTAAATTGGTGTTCTGCTCGCTGCCGCTATACGAGCCAAGCCTATCCTTTAGCTCTAACACAACCCTTTGTGCAAGCTTTGCGCCTATACCCTGCGCTTTTGTAAGTGATTTTGAATCGCCCGACGCTACTGATACCGCTAATAAATCCGGTGTAAATTCAGATAGTATAGAGAGCGCCGCTTTGGGTCCTATTCCCGAAACCCCTATTAACAGCTTAAATACATCAAGCTCATCTATATTATAAAATCCGTATAAATCAAGTGAATCTTCACGCACATTAAGATGTGTAAAAAGTGTGACGGCGCCGTCGTTCCCGCCTATCTTACTTAGGGTGTTATATGTCGTAAAACAACGAAACGATACTCCGCCGCATGAAAGGGCGACAGAATTTTCATCCCTATATATGATGTTGCCTGTTAAACTGTAAAACATTTTACTCCCCTTTGTAATTTAGAAGCGAGCCGCTCGTATGAGCGTGACAAATAGCAAGCGCCAACGCATCTGCCGCATCGTCCGGTTTAGGTGTTTCTTCAAGGCAGAGCAGTACCTTTACCATTTCCTGTACCTGACATTTATCAGCTCTGCCATAGCCTACTACGCTTTGTTTAACCTGAAGCGGCGTATATTCAAAAATAGGCACACGATTTTTTTGAGCTGCAAGAATGCATATTCCCCGCGCCTGACTGACATCAATAGCCGTCTTTTGGTTACTGTTGAAAAATAATTTCTCAATGCTCACAGCGTCCGGATTAAACTTTTTTATAAGCTCTGAAACATCATCATAAATCTTTTCAAGCCGGCAATTAAAAGGAGTATGCGCCTTTGTTTTTACCGCGCCGTATCCCATAAGCGAAAATCGGTTTTCGTTGAAATTCACTATACCGCAGCCAACTATCGCATAGCCGGGGTCTATACCGAGAATAACCAAGACTGCAACCCCTTTCAATAAGATAATATCATTTAAATAGTATACCACACAGCTTTAAGTAGGGCAAGGAAATTTAATAAAGCTTAATTTTAATTTAACATAAATTGAAGCTTGCCGTCAACATAAGAAAAAACAAGCGTTTTATGCTCTGATAAAGGGCTTTTTTATATACATTTGTCGCTTTCCTTTTATTGACTTATGGTATTTGTTGTGTTAATATTTTCTTGTGGATTTGAAAGAAAAAAGGCTGGTAAATAATGACGGATAGTATTTATAAAGGAAGAGCGCAAAAAGAAGAAAACGAAAAGCTTGTAAGTATGATTAACACGGTTTTTGCTCCTAAAGACAGTACAAGATTTGACTTTCGCAAAACCCTGCCCAAGCTATATAAAACAGAGTACAACCCAGCATTAAACAATATGATTGTTCGCGAGGGCGACGACATAAAAGGAGCTGTCGGTGTTTTTTATGAAGATTTAACGGTTGGAAGCAATACACTTCGCTGCGGCGGGGTAGGAAATGTCGCCGTTTCGCTTGACAGCCGCGGGAAAGGATATATGTCTGACTGTATGAATCTTGCTTTAGACGATATGATTAAATCTAACGCGGACTTATCATACTTAGGCGGTCAAAGGCAACGGTACGCTTATTATTCATATGAACATGGCGGATTTTATTATAATTATAATATTTCCAAAACAAATATTCGCCACGCTTTTAAAAATGAAATTTATACGGATTTTGAGGCAGTTCCCGTAAAGCCCGGTAACACGGCTTTAATTAAAAAAATGTACAACTTGTATCTTACTAAAGCCTATCGCTTTAACAGACCCTTTGATAAATTTTATGACTGTTTATGCTCGTGGCGCAGCTTGCCATATGTACTCTTAAAAAACGGTGAATTTAAGGGATATTTCACTTACGGAGAGGGTATGGACTATGTTTTAGAATTTATGTTATTAGACTATTCTGATATTAAGCATGCTTTTCTTGCTCTGTTAAAGCACGCGAAAGAAGGCAGTGTAAATGTGCCTGTTGCACCTTTTCATAATGAGGTTTTACACTTTCTTTCAGAAACTGCGGAGTTGTGCAGTATTGAAAGCTCCACGAATATGACAGTATTTAACTTTAGAAACACGCTTTATGCGCTCCTTTGCAATAAGGCAGAGTTTACACCGCTTATTGATACGGAATGCACTTTTTTAATAGACGGTTATGCAAATAAAGAGAATTTACATATCAAGGTTAAAAACAACAACATAACTGTTGATTATACAGATAAAAAAGCTGACATTGAGCTTTCGCATTTAAGCGCTATAAGGCTGTTTTTTGGAATTTCGCCTATTAGAGTTGACAATTTGCCAAAAAGTTTTGCCGCACTTTTACCTATTCCGTTTTTTATTCCCGCAGCGGATAATGTATAAAAATTCAGAAAGGACATTAATATGAAAAAGAAGTTTTTTTTAATAGCGATTTCCCTTGTACTTATAAGCGCCATTTTTGTCGGTTGTGACGGACCGTTAGGTAAAAACGAAAATACATCTACAAACACACTTGAGCAATCAAGTGAAATTCCCCCGTACACGCTGCCGCAGAATGACGGCTCAAGCACAGAAAACGGCAATACGACTACTGACAGCACTTCTGACGGTGCAAATTCTGCGAACACTGGTTCAAGTATTTCCTCCTCTGTTAACTACGGTCAACCAGATAACGGTCAGCCTGCCCAGTCCGGCTCAACCGAAAGCTACAAGACAGGCAATTATATTGTGAATACTGTTACTGACCCTTTAAGTCTGCGGCTAAAACCCTCCGCTGCAGATGATAATGTAACTATCCGCAGTATCCCTAAAGGGGCCAAGGTTGAAGTTATTGCCGTTAAGGACGATTGGGGTTATGTAGTTTATGCCGATACGGGAGGCTGGGTTTCAATGAAATATCTAAAACCGGCAGCATAAAAATAATACAAAAAACCGGCAGGAAGTTTTCTTCCTGCCGATAATTTTGTCGTGTTTTACTCGTTAATAGAAATAACAACGCCTGAGCCGACTGTGCGTCCGCCTTCACGGATAGCAAAGCGTAAGCCCTCTTCAATGGCGATATGAGTAATTAACTCAACATCCATCTCAATATTGTCGCCGGGCATACACATCTCAACACCTTCGGGAAGGTTTATGATGCCTGTAACATCAGTCGTTCTGAAATAGAACTGCGGACGATAGTTGTTAAAGAACGGTGTATGACGGCCGCCCTCTTCCTTGGAGAGTACATAGACTTGACCGCGGAACTTCGTGTATGGTTTGATAGTGCCGGGCTTGCAAAGTACTTGACCGCGCTCAATTTCTGTTCTTTGAATACCGCGAAGAAGAACGCCGACATTATCTCCCGCCTCGGCATAGTCAAGAATTTTGTGGAACATTTCAACACCTGTGCATACAGTCTTCTTGTTCTCTTCTTTAAGTCCTACGATTTCAAGCTCATCACCGGTTTTAAGCTGACCGCGCTCTACTCTGCCGGTAGCAACGGTGCCGCGCCCTGTGATTGTGAAAACATCTTCAACGGGCATAAGGAAAGGAAGGCCGGATTTTCTTTCAGGTGTCGGGATATAAGAGTCAACAGCCGCCATAAGCTCAACTATCGGCAGAACTTTGGGGTCTTCAAGGTCTGTGCCTGTGTACTCAAGAGCCTCAAGAGCAGAACCCTTAATAATCGGAATATCGTCACCCGGGAATTCATACTCAGAAAGAGTTTCACGAATTTCCATTTCAACAAGCTCTATAAGCTCCGGGTCGTCAACCTGGTCACATTTATTCATGAAAACAACGATTGAGGGAACTCCTACCTGACGAGCAAGAAGGATATGTTCCTTTGTCTGAGCCATAGGCCCGTCCGTTGCGGCGATAACAAGAATTGCACCGTCCATCTGTGCCGCGCCTGTAATCATATTTTTGATATAGTCGGCGTGTCCGGGGCAGTCAACATGAGCGTAGTGGCGAGCCTCTGTTTCATATTCAACATGAGATGTGTTGATTGTAATTCCGCGTGCTTTCTCTTCCGGTGCTTTATCAATGTTTTGATAGTCTATAAATTGGGCACCGCCCGCTAATGCAAGCGTCTTTGTGATAGCTGCGGTAAGAGTAGTCTTACCATGGTCAACATGACCTATCGTTCCGATATTTACATGTGGTTTGGTTCTTTCGAACTTCTGTTTTGCCATTATTTTTCCTCCTTTGATATGACTGTATAAATATTTTTATTTGTGATAAGAAGTTTACCAAAAAACTCTTATAATATCAAGTGTTTTAGCAAATTATAAGCAGTTTCTGGATTTATCGGTTATAATTGTTTCAGAAATGCTCTTTGGAATAGGCATATAATGACTTGGTTCCATTACATATTGCCCGCGCCCCTGAGTTTTTGAGCGTAAATCCGTAGCATAACCGAACATTGTTGAAAGCGGAACATTAGCTATGATTTCAGAAGCTCCCATGCTTGCTTGTGTTCCCTGCACTAAGCCTCTGCGAGCCGTAATATCGCCAAGGACATCACCAATATATTCGTCGGGAGCTATGACAGTAACTTTCATAATCGGCTCAAGCAGTACGGGAGATGCTTTTTCCATCGCCTCTTTAAAAGCCATTGAGCCCGCTAACTTAAACGCCAATTCAGATGAATCTACCTCATGATACGAACCGTCATACAGCGTTACTTTGACATCAACAACATTGTATCCGGCAAGTACGCCTGACATCATTGCACCCGCAACGCCTTGCTCAACCGGTTTTATATACTCTTTCGGTACTGTGCCGCCGACAACTTTACTTTCAAACTCATAGCCTTTTTGCGGATTTGGCTCAATGCGGATTTTAACATGAGCATATTGCCCGTGACCGCCCGTTTGCCTTACATACCTTACATCTGCGTCCGCCGGTATCTTAATAGTTTCTCTATACGCTACCTGCGGTTTGCCGACATTTGCTTCTACCCTGAATTCTCTTAACATTCTGTCAACGATTATTTCAAGGTGAAGCTCTCCCATTCCTGCTATTATTGTTTGACCCGTTTCGCTGTCTGTATAATGCTTAAATGTAGGGTCTTCTTCCGAAAGTCTTTGCAGGGCTATACCCATTTTTTCTTGACCTGCCTTTGTTTTCGGCTCAATAGCTACTCTTATAACAGGGTCGGGAAACTCCATAGACTCAAGAATAATCGGGTGCTTTTCGTCACAAAGAGTATCTCCCGTTGAAGTGTTTTTAAGCCCTACTGCCGCTGCTATATCACCGGCATAGCACCACTCTAAATCCTGCCTGTGATTTGAATGCATTTGCAGAATGCGCCCCATTCTTTCCCTGCCCTGTTTCGTGGAGTTGTATATCGTGGCACCTGCTTCAACCTTACCGGAGTAAACTCTAAAAAAGCAGAGTTTGCCAACATAAGGGTCTGTGGCTATCTTAAAAGCAAGGGCGGAAAACGGCTCGCTGTCTGTGCTGTGCCGTATTTCCTCATTATCTTTTCTCGGATTTATACCTTTTATCGCCTCTACATCTGTCGGGGCGGGCATATAATCAATAACCGCATCAAGTAGCTTCTGAACGCCTTTGTTTCTGTAAGAGGTTCCGCATACGACGGGTACCATCTGGTTTTCAATTGTTGCCTTTCGTATACAGTTTTTAATCTCCTCGGTTGTAAGTGCTTCGCCGTTTAGGTACTTCTCTAAAAGAGTATCGTCCTGCTCGGCAACATGTTCTATGAGCTTTTCGCGGTATTCTTTTGCAAGCTCTACCATATCTTCTGGTATTTCTTCAACTTTTACATCAAAACCAAGGTCATCATAAAAAACGTCGGCCTCCATTTCGACAAGGTCAATTATACCCTTAAAATCGGATTCCTTACCTATTGGCAGTTGAATGGGCACAGCGTTACATTTAAGACGGTCTTTAACCATCTCAACAACACCGTAAAAGTCGGCGCCCATTATATCCATCTTATTGACATAAATAAGCCGTGGAACTTTATACTTGTTCGCCTGTCTCCAAACAGTTTCTGATTGCGGCTCAACCCCGCCTTTTGCGCACATCACGGTAACAGAGCCGTCAAGAACTCTCAAAGAGCGCTCAACCTCCACCGTAAAGTCAACATGTCCTGGTGTGTCAAGAATGTTAATTCTATGGTCCTTCCAAAAACAAGTAGTAGCAGCAGAGGTAATTGTAATCCCTCGCTCCTGTTCTTGTTGCATCCAGTCCATAATAGCAGCGCCGTCATGAGTTTCTCCGAGTTTGTGCGATATACCTGTATAAAAGAGTATTCGCTCTGTCGTCGTAGTCTTGCCAGCGTCAATATGCGCCATTATTCCGATGTTTCTTGTAAGTTCCAGTGGTATCTGCCTTGGCATTTAGTCCTCCATAAATAGTGCTTACATAATCTGTATCGTCATTTCAGATATTACCATCTAAAATGTGCAAAAGCCTTGTTAGCTTCTGCCATCTTGTGGGTGTCTTCCTTCTTTTTGTAGGCAGCGCCTTGTGAGTTTACGGCATCCATAATCTCATTGGCGAGCCTTTCTTTCATAGTCCGCTCTGAACGCGTGCGTGAATAAGTTGTTATCCATCTAAGACCTAAAGTCTGCCTTCTTTCAGCACGAACATCCATAGGAACCTGATAAGTCGCTCCGCCGACACGGCGAGCTTTTACCTCAAGCACGGGCATAACATTTTCTAGCGCCGCCTCAAAAACTTCAAGCGGTTCCTTGCCCGTTTTTACTTGTATAATGTCAAAAGCATCGTAAACGATTTTTTGGGCTATGCCTTTTTTGCCATCATACATAATGTTGTTAATAAGCCTTGTTACAAGCTTCGATTTGTAAAGCGGATCAGGCAAAACATCTCGTTTTGCTATCTTGCCTCTTCTTGGCACTTCGCTTCCCTCCTTCATAATGTAATGATATCACAGGTACTCGGGTGACCTTGCTTCCCGTGGCGCCGAGTGAGGCATACTATCTATTATACGCACTCACATAGTTGGATAAACATAAATTTACCCCGCCTGCAAGAAGAATGTCTTTTTACGCGAATTATTTCTTCGCTGTTTTCGGACGCTTTGCACCGTATTTGGAGCGAGATTGCATCCTGTTTGCAACGCCCTGCGCATCAAGAGAACCGCGCACTATGTGATAGCGCACACCCGGTAAGTCCTTAATACGACCTCCTCGAATGAGGACGACGCTATGCTCTTGCAAATTGTGACCTATACCCGGAATATAGGCAGAAACCTCGATACCGTTCGTCAGGCGCACCCTTGCAAGTTTACGCAAAGCGGAATTAGGCTTTTTCGGGGTATCTGTTTTAACTACTGTGCAAACGCCTCTCTTCTGCGGAGAATTGTTTTCCGTGTTAATGTTTTTCTTGGAGTTAAAACCAATTCCTAAAGCGGGAGCCTTGGATTTCTTTTCAATTGTTTCCCTGCCGTTGCGCACGAGCTGATTAAATGTTGGCAAATATTACACCTCCTTCTTAATTTATATAAACAATTGAAAACTGTGGATTTATAACCGTAAGTTTTCAATCGGTTATGAACTTTTAATGCTGTTTTCTATAAAATCAGCAAAATTTAGAATACCACTTTTAACTTTCCTTGTCAACTATTGTTGTAAATAAAACAGTTGTTTTTTGAAGTTTAACCAAAGAAATCAAACGAAATCTCATTAAACGCATTTGGTTTTGCTTGATTAGAGCGTAACTCTACATCTGAATAGCACTTCATGCCCGTACCGGAAGGTAAAAGCTTGCCTATTATGACATTTTCTTTTAACCCCAAAAGCGGGTCAAGCTTGCCTTTTATGGCGGCGTCTGTCAACACTCTCGTCGTTTCTTGGAACGATGCGGCAGAAAGGAAAGATTCAGTTGCAAGAGAGGCTTTCGTTATACCTAAAAGCATTGGTGTGCTTTCGGCGGGTATAAACTCCTCACCTTTACTCTCACATTCCTTTTTCACTTTTGCGTTAGCCGCAATAAGCTCTTGTTTTTCAACAGCGGCACCGGGGAGAAGGCTCGTTGAACCGGGGTCCTTTACCTTAACCTTTCTCATCATTTGGCGCACTATAACTTCAATATGCTTGTCGTTAATGTCAACACCCTGCATACGATATGTCATTTGAACTTCTTTAATAAGGTAATTATGAACGGCATTTATACCAAGCACCGCAAGAACATCATGCGGATTTACTGAGCCTTCCGTAAGATAGTCGCCCTTTTTAATTTCGGCTCCCTCTTTTATTTCGGGGCGCAGACGCGCGTCATATGGTATGAGGTACTTTTTAGCAGTTTCCTTTCCCGTTATTATTACATGTTTACTTCTTTTGTTTTCCTCGAACGAAAAAGATACTATACCGCTGATTTCCGCAATAATTGAAAGTGTTTTCGGTTTTCTTGCCTCAAACAACTCCTCAACCCTCGGCAAACCATGTGTAATATCAGATGAGGAGGTGACACCGCCTGTGTGGAATGTTCTCATTGTGAGCTGTGTGCCCGGCTCGCCTATGGATTGGGCAGCTATAATTCCAACCGCTTCGCCAACTGTTACAGGCTCTGCCGTAGCAAGGTTTGCACCATAGCATTTAATACATACGCCATGCTCTGCCTCGCAAGTAAGAAGTGACCTGATTTTAATTTTCCCTGTTGTTTTATTTACATAATTGGCGACTAACTCTGCCTCATCGTCACTCAATATATGGTCGTTAGACATAATAAGCTTGCCCGTTTCGGCATCAGTAAGAGGCTCGAACAAAAAGCGTCCCATAAGCCTTTCCTCTAAAGGCTCTATTATATCGTTACCGTCCTTAATGTCACCGATTTCAATACCGTCACTGCAATTACAGTCATGCTCTCTTATTATAACATCCTGCGAAACATCAACAAGACGCCTTGTAAGATAACCGGAGTCCGCAGTACGAAGCGCCGTATCCGCAAGTCCTTTTCTGGCTCCGCGTGAGGATATGAAGTACTCAATAATATTAAGTCCCTCTCTGTAATTCGCCCTAATAGGAATTTCAATCGTGCGTCCCGCTGTATTTGAAACGAGTCCGCGCATACCCGCAAGCTGGCGAAGCTGTGATTCTGAGCCACGCGCGCCGGAATCAAGCATCATAAATATAGGGTTAAAGGGGTCCATTCCCTTCGTAAGCTCCGCCGAAACTTTCGTCGTGCATTTCTCCCAAGTTTCTATTACCTTGCGTGAACGCTCTCTGTCATCTAAGAAACCATCCATATAATAAGAGTGAATACGGTCAATTTCTTCCTCTGCCTCGGCAATAAATACGGCTTTGCTGTCTGGTATCTTCGCATCGTTTATTGCAACTGTGATACCGCTTTTCGTTGAATATTTATAACCTTGGTCTTTGACTTTATCAAGCACTTCCGCCGCTCTTGAGGTACCGTGAATTTTAATGCAGCGGTCAATAATTTTGCCAAGCTGCTTTTTATCTACAAGCGCATCTATTTCAAGGTTAAACATATTGTCCGGATTGCTTCTGTCTACAAATCCAAGGTCTTGCGGAATGGGTTGGTTAAATATAACTCTGCCTAATGTTGTTGTAAGCAGTTTTGTAACTGTCTTATCGTCAATAACTTTCGACATACGGATTTTTATCTTTGCATGAAGTCCTATGTCTCCCTCGTCATACGCCATAACCGCTTCGTTGACATCACAAAATACCTTGCCCTCGCCTTTTTCGCCCGGCTTTATAATGGTTAGATAATATGAGCCTAAAACCATGTCCTGCGTAGGCACGGTAACGGGCTTTCCGTCCGACGGCTTTAATAGGTTATTTGCGGCAAGCATCAAAAAGCGCGCTTCCGCCTGTGCCTCTGCCGAAAGAGGTACATGTACCGCCATTTGGTCGCCGTCAAAGTCGGCGTTAAATGCCGTACATACGAGTGGGTGAAGCTTAATTGCCCTACCCTCTACAAGCACCGGCTCAAAAGCCTGTATGCCAAGTCTGTGAAGCGTCGGCGCACGGTTTAGCATTACGGGGTGGTCTTTTATTACAATTTCTAAAGCATCCCAAACTTCGGGGCGCGAACGCTCGACTATCTTTCTTGCCGATTTTATATTGTTTGCTATTTGAAGCTCGCAAAGTCTTTTCATTACGAAAGGCTTAAAGAGTTCAAGTGCCATCTCTTTCGGTAAACCGCACTGATAAATTTTAAGCTCCGGTCCCACAACGATAACCGAACGGCCGGAATAATCGACACGCTTACCGAGTAAGTTCTGCCTAAATCTGCCTTGCTTGCCCTTTAACATATCAGAAAGGGATTTTAACGCCCGATTATTGGGTCCTGTAACGGGTCTGCCGCGTCTGCCGTTATCTATTAACGCGTCCACTGCTTCTTGCAGCATTCTTTTCTCGTTACGAACAATGATTTCCGGCGCGCCAAGGTCAATAAGCTTTTGCAGACGGTTATTCCTATTTATAACACGGCGGTATAAATCATTAAGGTCTGATGTGGCAAATCTGCCGCCGTCAAGCTGTACCATTGGGCGAATATCGGGTGGAATAACGGGTATAACATCAAGAATCATCCACTCCGGACGGTTTCCGGACTGCTTGAAAGCTTCTGCAACCTCAAGTCTTTTTAGTATGCGCGCCCTTTTTTGCCCTGTGGAAGGCTCAAGGTCTTCACGCAGTTGATTGCACATTTCCTCCGGGTCTATTGCGGCTAAAAGCTCTTTTATTGCCTCGGCGCCCATACCCGCCTTAAAAGAATCCTCGTACTTCTCAACCATATCGTCATATTCTTTGTCATTAAGAATTTGAAGCTTTTCAAGAGGCGTATCACCGGGGTCTATAACAATATATCTTGCAAAATATAGAACTTTATCAAGGTCCCTTGGAGACATATCAAGGATAAACCCCATTCTGGAAGGTGTACCCTTAAAATACCGGATGTGGGATACGGGAGCCGCAAGGACTATATGCCC
>LSQX01406489.1_pt1 | contig 19171 bp, 22 predicted proteins | sample 654561 | NCBI WGS metagenome assembly LSQX01 (sample SAMN04489861, study PRJNA283612) | anaerobic digester metagenome | isolation source: 4 biogas reactors fed with cattle manure at either 37C or 55C with and... | place: Denmark: Kongens Lyngby | collected 2014
ATTGAACAAAATCGCTTACGCGATGGCCTCGAAACTTTTTAATTTCTTAGCCAAAATAAATTTATAGTAGCAACACAATCACATTTAGGGTATTGTTTAAGTTACGAGCCAAAACAAACCGAAAGGCGAGGTGCTGCTACTATGTTTAGTCTATCATGTTTTGGTGTAGTCTACAAACAGTTTTATTTTAATTTTGCAAGACCACCCCCTGTAATGTATAATTTTTGATTTAAATTTTTATTACAGGAGGTATATAACCGTGGAATCTTTCGATGATAAACCTTACTTTAAGAAATTTAACGATTTATTGGCTTTGCGTGATTTAACACAAAACACCATCAGTTCTTATAATAGTATGTTGCGTAAGTATCTTTCTTGGGTAGATTCATACAATAAAATACCTGAAGATATTTCTTTCGAGGATATTAGGACTTATCTTTTGTTTCTTAAGCAACAAAAGGAGCTTGCAAACCGATCTATAAACGCCCATATTTCCCAACTACGCTTTTTTCACTTATACGTTTTAAGAAAGCCTTGGGACAAGTATGAGGTTCCTTTTATGAAGTTTTATACTAAGCTTCCTGATATTCTTACCCTCGAAGAGACTCAGTATTTTATTGATACTATTCCCAACCTAAAGCATAAAGCTTGTATTGCTCTTTTATATTCTGCAGGTTTAAGAGTTAGTGAATTACGTCATTTGCACTATAAAGACATCAGCCGTAATGATATGCGCATTTACATAAAGCCTTCCAAATCCAGAAGTGATCGCTATTCCATTTTATCTAAAAAGGCTTTAGATATTCTAACTGAGTATTGGTTATCTTTCGGCAAACCTAAAGGTTGGTTATTTCCCGGCACTAAGCCTGACAGCCCTATCGTCAGTTTTACTGTATTCAGGTTTATTGCCGATCATTCTTCTTTTCTTAATTGGGATAAAAATGTTACTGCACATATTTTTAGACATTCCTTCGGTACCCATTTGTATGAGATGGGTTATGATTTGTTAACTATCCAAAAGTTATTAGGTCATAAATGTGCCAGCTCCAGTCTTATATATGTTCATTTAGGGGTCAAAACCATGAGCATGCTTAAAAGCCCTTTCGATGCGGGTGATTGTCTATGAGTTATCCAATACAAGATATTTTTCTCAAATATTATGATAACGCTATAGCAATGTATCCCATGGATGGGATTACAGATAAAGTTGCTAATGATATTATGAAGTGCAAGACTCCTGCCCTGGGCGGAAATACCTCTGTCTGCCAAGATTGTGGTCATTTAGAGGTTCATTACAATTCTTGCCGCAATCGTCATTGTCCTTGTTGTCAGGGACTTGTAAAAGAAAAATGGATTGATAAGCGTAAGTCTGAAGTAATTGATGCTCCTTATTTTCATATTGTATTTACTGTGCTTGAAGAGGTTAACCCATTAATTTATGCTAATAAGGAACTGCTTTATTCTTTGCTTTATAAAGTTAGTGCGGATACTTTAATGGAGTTGGCTATGGATAAAAAATATCTGAATGCCTCTATCGGTTTTATGAGCATTCTTCATACCTGGGGTCAAAAGATGGATTTCCACCCTCATATTCACTGCATTGTATTAGGTGGTGGTCTTACTAAAGATCTAAAGTTTAAAACCGTTAATGGGGATTTCTTGTTCCCTATTCATGTGGTATCAAGACTTTTTAGAGGAAAGTTCATGAGTGAGTTGAAAAAGCTGTATAAGGGTTACAAGTTAAAGTTTTGCGGTTCTTCCTTAAAGTTCAAATATCCTGATAAGTTTCAAGCACTTGTAAATCTTTTGTATTCGAAAGAGTGGATTCCTTATATCAAAGAGGCTTTCAAAGGTGCCGGTAATGTTATTGAGTATTTAGGCAGATATACTCATAGAATAGCTATTTCAAATTCCAGAATTATATCTGTTAACGATGCAGGTGTCACCTTTAGCATTAAGGACTACAAAAAAGGAGGAAAGCAGTCCAGTATAACCCTTGCACCGGAAGAGTTCATCAGACGTTTTTTAATGCATATTTTACCCAAAGGGTTTGTTAAAATCCGATATTATGGTATTTTTAGTAATCGCACAAAAAAGAAAAAGCTGGCTATTTGCCGCAATATCATAAAAAGGATTTATCCAAAGTCGATTTTAGAAGGCCTTACAGCTGCCCAAATAATACTGTTGCTTTTCGGTGTGGATGTTTGCAAATGCCCTAAGTGTTCCGGGACTAATTTGAAATCAATAAGGTTAACTCCTAAATTAGAATGATTTTTGGCAATTGAATAGGTTTTAAAAAATCCGGTTGAAGCCGGGTTTATTTGGTGTACTTAATTTCACAGTTTTATCTTTAAGATAACAAGTTGTATTTTGCTTTAATGCTATATTTATTGTTTTTAGGGACAGGCCGAATGTTTGAATACCCATAGCCTCTTTCTAAGTTATTAAGATGATTAAAGCCGCGACTTTGTTCAATTGGTAAAATTGTAATTGAGCCAATAGGTATATTAAAGAAAAAAACAGGCCATAACGAATGGTCTATTTTTTTTGGGCTCAACTACAATTCTTTCCTTAGTAATTATATCACAAAAAATGTAAGCACTGAAAAGTCGTATAAGAAAAAATAAAGGCAGTTTAGCGTAATATCTGCCTCTATGTGATATCCGTTTTCTATTAGACTTTAACCTCATATGCCTATTCAGCTTCATACACAAGCTCATTATTGTTTTGTTTAACCAAAAACACCTTTTCCGCTTCATCGTCGATCAGCTCTTTGATATTGATTTCCGTATCAATCTTTGCGCTGATACTGCAATTGGAGCTTAGAGACCTTGGAACAGGCATAAGCTCACATTGTACATTTCTTTTTTTACATTTACGTTCAAACTTAATAGCACCTGAATGGGTAAAAAACAAAACAATATATTCCATATTTATTTTCTTGCCTCTATTAAAAATAGATTATCTTCTTCTTTAATTTTTATACCATATCCGGATTGCTTTAAAAACCTTTGTACATTTTCTTTCGCAGTATTATTGTCTACTATTATATCCGCTCCTTCAGGTTTTGTATCCAATGCTTTTTTTACCATTAGAACCGGTTGTGGGCAACTCATACCGCATGTATCTATTTTATCCATTATACTACCCCTCTCTTATAGTTCTCAGCTTAAACAGCTCTTCCGAATTAACATAAGAAACAATTCCTAAAAAAGCAAAGCAAATAAGCGCTGCAATTTTTCCATATAAAGTTACACCATCTGCACTTGAAGCCAAGCCAAAATTATGTGCGATAGCAGCACCTACAATCATCCCCATTACCGATATGGCAGAATCCGTGTTGCCTTCACCCGATAATATAAGCTGCCTTAAGGGGCATCCACCCAATAAAACCGAACCCCACCCGACCAAGGCCATGCCCAAGAAGTTCCATAATCCGTCCGTATGTGCGATAGGTTGATTTTGAAAACCCAAATTGAAAAACCCAAAAGCCACGTTTGCGGCAAAACTGAATACTATTATAGAAATAAAGCCAAGCAACAAGTGGTTATCTTTAAAAAGTATCATATCTCTGGTACCGCCGACCATACAGAGCCTTGTTCTTTGAGCCAGTACGCCGACAAGAAGCCCTGCGGATAAGGATATTAATATGGGTGCAGCCATGGAACCGGGGCCTTTTTCACTAAAGAATATAAAACCGGGTGCGGCTATTAATAAAGCCAAAAACCCTATGTTTACTAAAGGGAAAACATAACCCTCAATAGTTGGCATCTTATAGTTCCTTTTTAAATTAAATCCCTTATTCAAAAACTGAACACCGATAAATATACCAAAAACAAATCCTGCTATTCCGAACAAGGCGTTCAGATCCCCGCCTCCCAACCTCAATACCATCCTTAGGGGGCAGCCCAAAAATATCAAAGCGCCTATCATTACGACCACACCAAGGATAAACCTGATAAACGGCGATGACCCTCCCTTTGATTCAAATTCCTTATTTTTTAGAGATATTAAAAATGATCCAAGCACAAGACCTATTATCTCCGGCCTTATATACTGAACTACAGCAGCCCTATGTAACCCTAACCCGCCGGCCATATCCCTTAAAAAGCAGGCAATGCAAAAGCCCATATTGGCAGGGTTTCCGTAATATACGAGTAGTACGGACAATACTCCTACTAATCCCCCTGCGAAAATAATTCCTTTTTTACCTTCCATTTCGTCCCTCCATTACAGTTTATTTCACTGTTAGTCTAACAAAGCGGTTTTCCTAAGTAAAATAGAATATACTTATAAGAGCACGATGGCTCATAGGAAAACCCTATGAGCATTGCCCAAGCCTTTATTATAAAATATAATTGAATATAATGAGGCAAAAGAAGGCAAGCGTTTTTTCGTTGCCCGTAGACGAAGATTTGTCTCCTTGAAACACCCGGTTGTTTTTTTGAGTATGCAAAACGCTCATAAAATTATGCAATAAGGAATGTAAAAGACTTACATCGAATTTTATTATAAGGAGCTATATTTATGAAATATGTTTATCTTGATAATGGTGCAACATCCTTTCCCAAGGCACCCGGTGTTGCCGAAAGCATATCGAACTACATACTGAACATCGGTACCAATGTAAACCGTGGTTTCTATGATTCTTCGTATCAAGCTGAGAATACAGTTTTTGAAACCAGAGAGCTTTTAAGTGAGCTTTTTAACTTTGATAAATCCGAAAATGTTGTTTTTACGAAAAACATAACTGAAAGCATGAATGTTTTGATAAAAGGTTTGTTGCACGAAGGCGATCATATTATAGTTTCCTCAATGGAGCATAACGCAGTGATGAGGCCGTTGAGTTCTATCAGCAGTATGGTTGAATATACTAAGGCGGATTGCAATGAACTGGGCGAATTGAACATTAAAAATGTAGTTGATTCGATAAAGCCCAATACAAAAGCCATAATAATGACCCACGCTTCCAACGTATGCGGCACCGTATTGGATTTGGAAAAGGTAGGAAAAGTTTGCAAAGAACATAATCTCTTTTTTATAATAGACAGTGCACAAACAGCAGGGTTTTGGGATGTCGATTTTAAGAGGCTGAATGCGGATGCAATTGGTTTTACAGGTCACAAAAGCCTATATGGCCCTCAAGGTATAGGAGGGTTCTTAGTCAACGATAAATTGGCCAAAAAAATGAATACCCTTATTGAAGGCGGCACCGGGAGCCTATCCGATATGGAAATTCAGCCGGATTATATGCCGGATAAATTTGAGGCGGGAACACCGAATATTCCTGGAATATACGGGTTAAATGCCTCAATAAAATATTTACTGAAATGCGACGTAAAAAGCATTAGAGAAGAAGAAGTCTTTCTCATCGATAAGTTTTTAGAGGGCCTTTTAAACATTAAAAATATAAAAGTTGTTGGGCGAAAAGATTCTGAAAACAGAACGGGAGTAATATCCGTAGATTTTACAAATGATGATAACGGCATTGTTGCTCACAGTCTGAGCAAGGATTATGGTATTTCCACCAGGAGCGGTTTGCATTGTGCACCGTCAGCCCATAAGACTTTGGGCACTTTTCCCCGTGGCACCGTAAGATTTTCACTGAGTTGCTTTAATACCCCTGAAGAAATAGAATATACTATAGATTGCATCAATAAACTGGCCAACAAATAACACTTAGCAAAGGAAATTTTTATTATGGAATTTAATCAGTTGGAAAGCTTTATAAGCGTGGTAAAACATAAAAGTTTTTCAAAGGCCGCAAAGGAGTTATACCTGACTCAACCGACCATCAGCAATAACATACAAGGCTTGGAAAGGGAACTTAATGCCACTCTTATAGACAGAAAAAGTAAAACTATAACTTTGACGGATGCGGGCAAGGCCTTTTATAAATATGCCGTGGACCTCATAAATATCAGAGATCAGGCGAGATTTAATATTTTTGAGCACCAAAGTAAAATAGAGGGCGAAATAGTGATCAGTGCCAGCACCATACCCGAACAATATATTTTACCTTATATTATAAAAGATTTTACAAAAGAGTACCCGCGAGTAACCTTTTCTGTGATACATAAAAATTCTAAAAATATAGTAGACGACATTTTAAAAGGCAAACAAAAATTCGGTATGGTAGGCGCTAAGTACAATTCCAATACTTTGGAATATATAAATTTTTACGAGGACGAGATTGTTTTGGCGGTACCTAATAACTCCCATTATCCCATCTCTACCGGAGACGCTTTGGATATAGATTTTTTAATGTCTGAAAAGTTTATTTTCAGAAGAGAAGGATCCGGTACAAGACAATTTGTCAAGCAAACCTTGTCGAAAAAAGGTGTTAGCTTAGATGATCTGAATATAATCTTTACCATCGACAGTAATGAAATGATCAAAAAAATGATTGAGCTGGAGCTGGGCATTAGTTTCATGTCAAAAATATCAATTAAGAATGAAATTGACTTAGGACTAATAAAACCGTTAAAAATAAAAGGCCTAAATTTAAACCGCAGCTTTTATTTTGTATATAATAAAAACAGAACACTTTCTCCGGTAGTAGAAGTGTTTAAGGAATTCCTTACCGGTTGGCGTGGAATCCCTGAATAACTTTTAGCGGCATAAATTATTCATTAACCTAATTCCTCCGCCTTTTCATATATTCCATCTATCTCCTCTTTACCTAAAAGTTTGTTAATAACAAAGGCAATAAATATTATTTTCTTTACACTAATCATAATATAAAATGTAATTGCAGTGCAATACATAAAACCTTATGTACTTAAATTGCATAGTTTTATGATATGATATTAAAAATAGGTTGTAATAAAATAATAAAAAAGAGACTGTTTGGAAGGGGTTTTTTCATGGAAAAGAAGGATATAAAAAAGAGTGTTTATGATTTTTACGATAAAATAGCAAAAGAAAAGGAAAAAGTATCAGTTGATGTGGATAAATTAAACAAATCTCTTGGATACACAAACGAAGATATAAATAACATTCCCAAAGGAGCCCAGATGGGACTTGGATGTGGAAATCCCAAGGAAAGAGGAAAACCGCGACCCGGTGAAATTGTAGCCGATTTAGGCTCTGGCAGGGGCATGGATGTGTTTTTGGCATCCAAGGCAGTAGGTGACACAGGATTGGTAATAGGGATCGACAGCAATTACAAGATGATTGAAAAAGCAAGAGAAATAGCTTCTAAAAATGGTTTTAAAAACACTGAATTCAGACTCGGTGAAATCGAACATCTACCTATAGGAGATAACACTTTGGATTTATTAATATCCAATTGTGTAATCAATTTGTCCACCGACAAACAGCAAGTCTATAAAGAAATATATAGGGTCCTTAAACAAGGCGGTAGAATCAGCATTTCCGATATTATGCTGAAAAGAGAATTATCGGAACAAATAAAAAAAGACCCCAATATATACGGTACCTGAGTTGGCGGTGCAATATCTTTGGAAAAGATAAAAGCAATCTTAGAAATTGTTGGTTTTAATAATATAGATATAAATCCAAAAGAGGTCACTGATGAATATGCAAAAAAGTGGGGGCATGGTTTGGGGATAAAAGAGTATATAGTAAGCGGAGATATTTTAGCTTATAAATAACCTATTGAAACCACCTAAGGGTAATTACCAAAAAGTTTTTTCACCAGGGGGAAAAGATTAGAAAAAATCACCAAAAGATAATATTCTAATGAAAATAAATTTATTTCATTTTAATTTGCATGTAGGGCTAAATAATCCTATATAACTTTTTTTGACCTTTATGAAAATATAGGATATAATCAATACGAAAATTTGATACTTCTACGAGGTTGTAATCCTAAGGATTTATTCTACGGAAGCAACCCTACAGGGTATAATCGGAAACGATTATGCCTCCCTTTTGGAAAGTAGAAATATAACAGCTCCAAAAGGCAGCTGTTTTTTACTGCCAAAAGATCAGTTACAACATTTTCATATCTACACCATTTTAAAATTTAAGGAGGGCAAAAGGAATATGAAAAAAACACTATTATTGGTATTGGCAGTCATACTGATGTTATCAGTAGCGGCATGTGGTCCAAAAGAAGTTCCTGATCCGGGTCAGGATCCGGGGACCGGTCAAGAACTAAAAGGCGGGGAGATAATACTGTCTACTACCACAAGCACCCAAGACTCAGGCTTGTTGGACTTCTTATTACCGGAATTTAAAAATGATACCGGTATAGAAGTAAAGGTTATAGCTGTGGGAACAGGTCAAGCCTTGCAGATGGGCAGAGACGGAGAAGCGGATGTGCTTTTGGTTCATGCCAAGGCATCAGAACTGGAATTTCTTGAAGAAGGAGCCGGGACAGAGAGACACGATGTAATGTACAACGACTTTATCTTAGTAGGGCCTACCGGCAGCACCGCAGTAGAAAAAGGAAATAATATTGAAAAAGCATTATCAGCTATAAAAGAGAAAGAATTAGTATTTGTATCTCGCGGAGATGACTCGGGTACCCATAAAAAAGAATTGGCTATATGGAAGGCTGTCGGAATTGAGCCGGCCGGAGACTGGTATTTGGATGCAGGAGCCGGAATGGGTGCAGTACTTACAATGGCAAACGAAAAGGAAGCCTATACTATAACAGACAGGGCTACCTATTTAAGTATGAAAAATGATTTGGATTTGGAAATAGTTATCGAAGGCGACGAAAACCTGCTAAATCAATATGGAGTAATCCCGGTAAATCCGGAGGTTCTTGGGGATAAAGCAGAACAAATCAATCATGAAGGGGCTTTAGAATTTATGAATTGGTTGATCTCGGAAAGAGGCCAAGAATTAATTAGCAAATATGGCATAGAAGAATTCGGGCAAGCTTTATTCTTCCCTAATGCAGACTAAAAAGTAACAGAGAAAGGAGCCGTTATGGATTATATAGTGCAAGGTTTTAAAGGCGCATTTGATTTACTGATTACTTTTGACAAAGAAGTGTTCGGTATTGTTTCCCTCTCATTATTTGTATCAATAACCGCCACCATAATCGGCTCCTTAATCTCAGTACCCCTATCCGTATATTTTGGAATTAAAGATTTTAAGTGGAAAAGGCTTTTCAGCAGGATTACATATACAACAATGAGCATACCAACGGTAGTGATAGGCCTGATGGTTGTAATCATACTCGCAAGAAAGGGACCCTTTGGAAGATTTGACTTATTATACACAAAAAAAGCTATGATAATTGCGCAAACGCTGTTGGTAAGCCCCTATATATTCGGGCTTACTTATGGTTTGACCAAAAGCAGAGGCGAACTGATAGAAAAAATAGGACTTACCTTAGGAGCCAACAGACTTGAAATCATTGTATTAATCATAAAAGAATTGAAAGTGGATATTTTAGTGAACGTTGCCACGGCCTTTTCAAGAGCCATATCGGAAGTAGGGGCGGTAATGATAGTGGGTGGAAATATCAAACATCATACAAGAGTTATAACAACTACCATATCCATGATGAATTCCATGGGTGATTACCCTATGGCCATAGCCCTGGGAATTATATTGATACTTATATCCTTCATTATACACAGCATTATATATTCCTATAGCAGGGAGGAATAAAATGGACATACAAATAAGAAGAGTAAAAAAGTTTTACGAAGATAATCAGGTTCTTGATATAGATGAACTGAGTATTGAAAATGGAAAAATTACGGGGATAACAGGTCCCAACGGCTGCGGTAAAACAACTTTACTTAATATAATAGGTGGTTTGGATAAAAAGTTTTTAGGCGAAATATTATACGATAATGAAAAATTAAACAAAGCAATAAAAGAAGAAATGACGATGGTATTTCAAAAACCTTATCTATTAAAGAGAACCGTATACGAAAATATAGAATATCCTTTAAAGCTAAGATGTTTGTGCAAAAAAGAGACGAAAAAAAGGGTATTGGACGTTATGGAAAGGCTGGAGATAACCGACTTAGCGGATAAAAAAGGTCATAGACTATCCGGGGGGGAATCCCAAAAAGTAGCCCTGGCCAGAGCTTTGGTATTCAACCCGGAGCTTTTGCTCCTGGACGAGCCCACTTCGAATATTGATCCGGAATACATAGTCACGATGGAAAAAGCCATCATACAATTCAATTTAGAAAACAAGGGTACAATTATAATTGTCACCCATAACATAGAACAATCAGAAAGATTATGCCATACTGTTGTTAATATGAATAAAGGAAAAGTAATATCATGAAAGCAGCGAAGGTTATAAAAAACAAATAGCCGGTTGAGAAAGTGGGCATGTATGAAAATTGTTGATATAAAAGTTAAAGATGCCAAAGGCAGTATAATTCATTTAGAACAAGCAACTTTGATTAAAGACGTAGGCATCAAGGGGGATATAAATGCAAAGGGTGGAGACAGGCAAATATCCATCCTTAATTATAATACAAAAGAAAGTATAGAAGAGCTTAAACATATGGGGCTTTGCATCCCAAAGTTTTTTGAGAATTTTATAGTAGAAGGATTGGATATATCACAAATCAGCGTAGGTCAAAAACTGCATTTTGGGGATTCAATTATAGAAATAACCCAAATCGGAAAAGAGTGCTTCTCAAACTGCCGTTTGGTGCAATCGGGAAAAATCTGTGATCTTGCAACGGAAACAATCTTTGCCAAAGTAGTCAAAACAGGAACATGCCAGGCAACAACTGTCTAATTATCGTGCCTGGCACCACAAACTATAAACCAAGCAAAATACGTATTCTATCTTCTATTTCTGCTATTATCTTAACAGGCACACTTCCATAACGTTCCAATAATCGTTCTTTGGATATTGAACGAATATCCTCGCATTTTGCATAACTTGTTTAGTTTAAACTCCCTATGGGAGGATTTATACTAACATACAATGGAATTCCTTTATTTTTTGTGGTAATAGGAATAACCCAGGTTCTTTCGCATTTGTCAGATTACGATTATATCCTTGGAATACTTGCTAAGCGTTACCCCGCCGCTGTCGCCCACAACCACTACATCCTCAACTCTGATAAGAAGCTTATCATCAATAATGATGGAAGGTTCAACAGTAAAAGTCATATTCTTTTTTAATAATTCCTTATAACCCGGCATAAGATACGGATATTCGTGAACATCCCGCCCAATGGAATGATGACCCAATCTATGGCGAAAACCGTTTCCATAAATCCCTCGCTCTTCTAAAGATAGAGGCATAGCCGAGAATCGTAATAACTGTCTAACTGTCGTGCCTGGCACCATATCATTTTTTTAACAAAGACAATGGCACACAGTATTTAGAATAAATCCTTCCTTTATCATCAATAAAGCTACCATTATTATCATTATCATTATCATTAACCATAACCGTAGCCCTTTTATTTATATTATCATTTAGAATGTTTTTAGAATTTTGTTTAAGTAACCCGGAAACCCCACCACGTTTTCTTCTTATATCTTTTTTATTTAGTTTTTTTTGTAATATATCAATCATGTAGTAACCCTTGATACATCCTTTTCATGTTGTTGTTTTAGTATACACTTATTGTGGTATTGTTTCAATTCTCACCGTTTCAGGAAACTTTTATTTTTGGTACAACACCCATATAGATGAGGGTATTATTTACAACAAAGAACTTTTTCTATGTAAAATAAATTTGCCGATTTAGGTAAAATATGTTACTATATTCCTAATAAAATAGTACTCCGATTTTATGTTTCCAGCATAAATTATTCTTATCAAGGAAATATAAAACGTTAGGGTAAAAAAGTAATTTTTTAGCCTGCCAATATTGCAAAGGGGTTTTCTCTTATCTTGGATTGAGAAAATTCCTTTTTTGTTTTCAATTATAGGCTTGTAAGGATATCAGCTGTAGGATTAATATCCTTATAAATAAATACATGCAAATATAATATTAAAGGAGGGTCACTATGAACACTATCACAGGTAAAATTCTGAGAGTTAATCTGACGGACAAAACTACCAAAGTCATGGAGATTAGCGAGGAGTGGAAGAACTTATATATTGGCGGTGAAGGGTTGGCTGCTAAAATACTCTATGACGAAATGGAGCCGGGGATGGATCCTTTTGATGAGAAAAACCTGCTTATCTTTGCGGCAGGGCCTCTGACTGGTACGAAAGCACCTTGTTCCGGACGACTATGTGTAGGTTTCAAATCCCCTCTGACCGGCACCATCGGGCTTAGTAACTCCGGAGGGCATTTTACACCTATGATTAAACGCTCAGGCTGGGACGCTGTGGTCATCAAAGGAAAAAGCGAAACCCCTGTATATCTCTATATAAATGATGACAAAGTGGAATTCAAGGATGCCGCACATTTATGGGGTAAGGACGTAACTTATACGGAAGATAAAATAAGAGCAGAATTGGACAATCCGAGAGTCAGAATTGCAAACATTGGCCCGGCAGGTGAAAACTTAGTATTAATGTCCGCCATAATGATTGATAAAAGTAGGGCTGCAGGGCGAGGGTCTCCCGGTGCAATTATGGGCAGCAAAAACCTGAAAGCTGTTGCTGTCTATAGTGCAAATAAAATAGAAGTAGCAGATAGAGATAAAATGGATGAGTTCGCAAAACAAGCACGAAAAGAATTGGATGATGAAGCCTTTGTAAGAGAAGAGTTAAAGCCATTCGGTACTTCTTCCTTCACTGATTCCATAAATGCTTTGGGGCTTTTACCTACAAAAAATTGGCAATATACCACTTTTGACAGGATGGATAAACTTGGTCATGCTGCATATCATGAAACCTTAAAAGTTAAACCATGGGCCTGTTTTGGCTGCCCTATAGCATGCGGAAGAGAAGTAGAAATCCTTGAGGGTGAGTTTAAAGGGGATGTCGGTGCGGGCCCGGAGTATGAAACTATAGGTGCTTTTGGCTCCAAATGCTATATTGATGATTTAAACGCAATTACTAAAGGTAATTTTATGTGCGATGCAATGGGTCTTGATACAATCTCAGTAGGGCAAACTATAGCCTCTGCTATGGAATGGTATGAAAAAGGATTAATTGATAAAGAGACAACAGGCGGAATTGATCTATCCTTTGGAAATTCTAATTCCTTATTAAAAATGATTGAAATGATTGCAAAAAGAGAAGGATATGGCAATATATTAGCTAATGGCTCGTTAAGAGCGGCAAAAACCATAGGAGAAGAAGCGGAAAAATATATATTTACAGTAAAAGGCATGGAGCTTGCATCCTGCGGAGTCAGAGCCAGTAAAGGCGAATCCCTGTCCCACCTTATTTCTGCGAGAGGTGCGGATCATTTAAGGCCTTATGCCTCAGTAATAGATGCCTTCGGGTATATAGAACCGGAACTGGGAATCAACGAAAAAGTGTCTCCTTTTGAAGATGAGAATAAATGGTGGGTAAAGCCCTTTATGGAGCTTTCAATGATGACAAATCTTTTAGGGGTATGTCTTTTTGCCAGCATAACGCTTGCAGTCAAAGGCCATACTTGGACGGAACTTTATAATGCAGCGACGGGAGAAAACAAAACCTTTGAAGAAATGATGGAAGCGGCTGAGAGAGTAATTAACCTGGAAAGACTTTTTAACGAAAGAGAAGGTTTTAGCAGAAAAGATGAAAAGTTACCCATAAGACTAAGAACAGAGCCGGCTCCCGATGGTCTCGGCAAAGGTCATGTTGCAAATGAAGAAATAATGCTGGATGAATTTTATGAAAGTATGGGCTGGGATATAAAAACCGGCTCGCCAACTGAAGAAACTTTAAATCGATTATATTTAAAATAATCTGTGCATAATGAGAGGAGACTGCGGTCTCCTCTCATTATGTAAGATGGCTGTGTTAGAAACTATGGGTAGTGTCGAATAGTTTGTGTATGGCTCTTCCGAGCCAAGGATTTTTTTAATCTTCCGAATCAGTAAACTGTCAATAACCAGCTTCCATCATACCCACAGCAATTTTAAAAGCTTGCTCTCTTGTTGCCCTGCCATAGTTTTCTCCACGGCCTTCTTCATATTTCGGTGCAAAAATATTATTTCCTATACCGTTTAAAATCCCTGATTTTGCCATGAAGTAAACGGCATTCTTTGCCCAAGGGCTTATAGAACCATCATCAGCAAATCTTTCTACTCCCTCAATGTCCAAAGGCGCATCATATATCTTCTCATACACTCTGCCAAGCATTGTACTGGCTTGCTCTCTTGTCAAAATCTCATTTGGAGCGAAAAGCCCATCCCCCACGCCCGTGACTATTCCAAGATTGTATGCCTTGGTCACATATTCGTCATCTATATCCGCAAAAGGTGATTCCCCTGTTTTTTTTATCTTTTCCCCGCTTAAATGTTCATATAGCATTACGGAAAGGGCACTGAATTCTCTTCTTGTGATTCCTTTTGTCATATCTTTATTTAAAAGCAATTCCGGTATTATATTCAACACATCTGCTTTATCCAACCATTCTATTGCCCAGTCCGATGCATTTAGCCATTTGTCATCTCTTTTATTGCGATATCCAAAAAGGCTTTTTATGGTGCCATCGGAAAAAGTCGGAATTCCTGTACCGTACCATTTCAAATACTCTCCACTCTGAATGTTAACCCAAACATTTAGAGCTTCTGTGATATCATTATATGCTTTGCCACTAATATTAACATTTCGTGATAGTCTACCGTTATCCGGGTTAAAAGATGATGTTGTAGGCTGTTCTTTAATTAAAAGAGGAAAAGGTAGTATGCCCTTTTGCCAATATCCGTAATTCATGGACTTTGTATTTTCACCGGGTCTGATATTGGTAAAAGCTTCACTGTCTACTTCTTTTAGAGCTCCTTCCTTTCGTTTGACACTGCCGCTGTTATAAAAATTATCTGCCGTTGTTAAATTTCCTACTATTCCCGATGTATACAGTTCAGAATCTTTGATAGGTGAAATACTATAAACATTTCCCCTATTGTATACATTAGCAATATATGCTTCCCGCCCATCGGCAGCTATTATCCCTGCAGTATAGTGTATCCCTCCGTCTCTCCCTTCTATATTGCCTTCATTGCCGCCATTGGTTACTTTGCAATGCTCACCAATACCTATTAGTCCTCCCGCTGCTACTTCTACTTTTTGTTTTTTTATACTGGAAGGAAAACTTATAAAAACTCTTCCTTTATTGACCGCTTTATCTAAATTTGAGTTTCTCAGCTCTCCCACAATGCCGCCGGCAGATGCATGTCCTTCATTACCGGATAATCCTCTTACCTCTATTTTTATATCCCCTTGGTTTAATACACTATACAGCTGGGGACCAAAGCCATGTACCCCTGCTATTCCTCCGGCCCTTATCATTCCGTCAACAATCCCTGTTATTGTACCCGTGTTTGTCATATAGGATAATTCTGTCGTATGATTGTGGCTTTGCCCCAGCACTCCACCTAAATAAATATAGCTTTTACCTGAGGCATTCAAATAAATCGATGCCTCATTTTTGATATTATTAAAACTACCTCTGCCAAAGCCTATAGCACCACCAACAAAAATCTCCTGTAATGACTCAATATCCAAATTGATATTTCCTTTGGTTTTGCAATCAACTACCGTACCTTCACAGTTTGAAGCGACAAGTCCAAAATAAATATTATCCGTGCTCCTCACTCTTTTATTGATTATTCCTGTTACCGAAAGGTTTTTTATAATAGCATCCTGATCCACTTTGCCAAAAAGCCCTAAATATTTTCCATCCGCCATATTTCTTATAGTTATATTCTTGCCTCTGCCGTCAAACACACCTTTGAAACCGTCCTGTCCAGAGCATATAGGTGTCCATATATTTTCACCTAAATCTATATCCCCGGTTATTTGAAAGTAATCACTCTTATAACCGTTATCCGACAAAAATACCTCTGATAAATCCATTAAATCTTTTACATTAGAAATCAAAAAAGGTTTTTCCTCTGTCCCATCTCCACCACTAAATTTTTCAAATTTTTCTTCCCCTATGGCATAATCTTGAAAAAAACAAGCAGATAGTATTAAAGCAAGAATCAATAAAATTGAAACTTTTCTGTGGCTTTTATACATTTCGCTATCCCCCCACTCTTTTATAAAACCATGATCATTTAACGTAAAGATACTATTAATTTTAATGAATATTGAAAACTTCTAATGTTGTATTGTATTGCTTATATTATGGAAATTAATTTCCTTTTTTATAGAATAACACAATAAATGATTAGATTATAGACAAAGAAAAAAATCTCCACGTTATCATATATAGAGATTCTTTCACATGTACTTTTTACCATTTTATTTTCATTTAATATTAAAAATATTTATTACGTCTATTAATAATCATGGTTAAACCATCTTATTACCCATGCTCTTAAAAAACTAAATAAAGCATTCCGGGGAATCCTTTGTCAAAACTGCCGTACTGCCCTTCCCACCTAATTCATCCAAAACTAATTGATAGGCTTCATTTAATGCAATATAAAACTCTTCAACCCGATTTTCATTTACCAATTCCATATAGATAAGTGCATTTGTCGTTTCATTTGTAAGCTTGGTGCGGTCCGCTTCCCTCCATAACCAGCTTCTGACGACGGCCCCCATATCATCTTTGTATATTAATTCCCCTTCTCTCGGCGGTGAATTTTCATTTTCACCAAGTGGTATGAACTCCTCATCACCTTTTGCGAAACCCAAAACCATGTCCCCTGATATCTTATCCAGGTCCTCTCCGCCAAAGGTAATCACACTCTTAAGAGATACTGAATTGTACAAATCCACTATGGGATTGATGGAATACATATCCCCGCCTTTTTCAGCTCTTTTTGCCATAGCCTCAATAGATGCCGAACATCCTTTTTTCCTTTTTATCATCTTCATGGCATCTTTATAATCCATGATATTGGGATGTGCTGCACCCGTATCTTTTATTCTTTCACAAAATATATTATAAGCATTTTTCAAGACGTCTTCTCGTCCGCTTCCCTCATTGTCTATTCCCTGAAATGTCAATACACCGATATGCAACTTCGGGAAAATGTCAAATACACCGCTTTCTATTCGGAATTTTTTCATTCGCTGCTCACCTCTTACCTTAGTTTGCCTGATAATTTTTCATCTTTATATTTGTTGCCCTTATATACTTAAACCGAATTTGACTAGGTCCTTTAATAGGATAACATTGTTCCTTTCAATAGGCGAAAACTCTTGAATGCTAAATCCAGCGATATTGTAATTGCCCTTTAGATTTTTTACAAACTTGAATACTGTATCGAAATCAAAACCATCGGGCACCGGCAGCATTAGATCTGGAAAAACCCCAGGATCTAAGGCATCAAGATCCAAATGAATATAGACATTACTATAGCCTTTGCCTTTTATATAATTTAGATCAATAACATTGTTTTTAATGTCTTCAACAGACAAAATTTTTATATTATTAGCTTTTATATAGTCTATTTCCGGCTGGTCAAAGTCCCTGCCTCCTGCATAGGATACCTGATCCGCAGACAATTTAGAATAACATAAGTCCAATATTGCAGGGTCCCCATCCCCTAAAATTGCCCTAAGGGGCATTCCGTGAAACGCTTTACTTGGAGATGATTCCGGTGTATTCAAATCGCCGTGAGCATCAATCCAAATGACAAATAAATCCCCATTTAATTTTTTATTTAAATATGTAACCGGTGCAAGCTCTGTCCCACAATCCCCGCCTACTAAAAATATCTTATCCGGATTATGTTTATTCAATATATCAACCGCTTCATTCAACTGTTTAAAAATCACATCGTAACCGATAATGTTATTTTTCTTTACAAGACTTTCATCAAGACTTACCGGTATTTCCTCAAAGTTCTCTCCCTTTAGTAGTTGTTCTTTTATCAATTGCACACCGTTATACAGGTTCTTGTCCTCCACCGAACCCTGCCATTGCGGAAATAATAGTTTTAAAAATTTGTTGTTCATTTTAATGCCTCCTTTAGATCTTTTGCATACCTTTTAAATAAAATTATCATTTATTGCATGCTGACATTCACCGGATTAATTGTCACAATATCAATAAGCAATGTTGGGATTGTCTAACAAAATCTCTTTTCCATATATTCTTCTACCACAGATAAAAAATTCACCGCGTTCTTTACTTGTTCTTCCGCCTCTTCATGTGTTGTTATATAAAAGTCATCATAATCACTTTTATTGCGTATCTTAAAGGCTTTTTGAACAATCGCAGAAACTTCAAAACTGAATATACCTGTTTTAACATAAGATTGATTAAAATAAGCTATGACCCCAGAATGCTTTTTTGAATCAAAGCCATCTAAAGCAAGAACAGCCCTTATAGCATGGAATATAGCATAATAGGATCGATTGACAGCGCCCTTCAGATAATTTCCGTTTAAGTTAGCCTTTGCATTGCTTAAATCTTCTTTTGCCTTTTCAAGGCGATATCTGGATAATTCAATATAGTCATTGTTCATATAGGATCACTCCTTCCCTTGCAACATTTCTGTAGAAAGGAATCACATTTTCATATTTCAAGAACTTCTCTTTGTTCATAATGATAGGAATAAGAACTACATTATTTTCCAAGTTTATCCTAACTTCTATATTTGTCAGCAAATCATTATGCCTTCTAGCATTTTTTTCTTCCCCATCGATTATAAGCATTATGTCTATATCAGAATCTGCATCAAAATCATTTCTGGCATATGAACCATAAAGTATAACCTTTTTAAGGCCATCTCCAAAAATCGGCTTGATTTCATCAATATATTTATTCAATATGCCCATAGTCATCTCTCTTTTCTCTTTGTTGCCGTCAGACATCTTAATCCCTCCCATATAGTTCCTTTAAAAAATATACTTATAACAAACTATGACAAGTCGATGTATGTATATTTTCCGTTTGAGAAGACAACAATCCTTTATCATTTATAATTTAATGGTATAGTTATTTTCTATTTATTTCAAGAATTATAATAGGTTTCTTAATATCTTTATTCCTTTAATCCCAAGAAACCAGTTGGATCCAGTGCGACTTGCATATATTCATGTTCTTTAAAACCGACCCCATAAAAATTAAAATTGTGTTCGCTCCCGATACGGGTTATAGTAATTCTGCGATTCCCACTTTTTGTTTTCCTTTCAAGACATTTCATTGCATCAACATAGTCTAATACTGCCAAATATGTAACATTT
>LSQX01212266.1_pt1 | contig 19163 bp, 13 predicted proteins | sample 654561 | NCBI WGS metagenome assembly LSQX01 (sample SAMN04489861, study PRJNA283612) | anaerobic digester metagenome | isolation source: 4 biogas reactors fed with cattle manure at either 37C or 55C with and... | place: Denmark: Kongens Lyngby | collected 2014
CTCCGATACCGTCGTGGTGATGAACGAGGGCAAAATCCAGCAGATAGGCACTCCCACGGATATCTACAATGAGCCACGTAATTGCTTCGTGGCAGACTTTATTGGCGAATCCAATATTCTCAACGGTAAGATGTTCGGAGACCGTAAGGTAGGCTTTATATACCATGATTTCGACTGTATAGATGAAGGTTTTGGAGAAAATGTCCCCGTAGATGTGGTAGTGCGTCCCGAAGATATTTATATAATGAAAAATACCGAGGGAGCACAGTTTACCGGTGTTGTTGAATCTTGCGTATTCCAGGGTGTTCACTATAAGATGTTTGTTCAGACTGATACCGGTTACGAATTGATGGTACAGGACTACAATGCATTTGAAGTGGGTTCGACTGTCGGTCTGGTCATCAGACCGGAGGATATCCAGGTTATGCACAAGGAGCGCTCATTGAATACCTTTGAAGGAGAAATGGTGGACGAAACCCATGTGCGCTTTCTTGATGGTGAGTTTGAATGTCCAAGACAACCAGGAGTAGAAAAAGGTCAGAAGGTCAAAGTGGAGGTCGATTTCAACAAAGTGGAACTATTTGACCACCAGGAAGAGGGAGTACTCTCCGGTTTTGTCTATTTTATGATCTATAAAGGAAACCATTATCATATTACTGTGATGACCGATGAGGGCCACCACATCTGGGTCGACACCCATGACGTATGGGATAAAGGTGATCTGGTTGGTATTAATTTTCCTGCAAAACACATCAAGATAACCCCGTTGAAATGAATAAACGAAGCAGTTGGAGTCTGCCATATCTGATCTTTTTGGTCATTTTCGTGGTGCTTCCCCTGATTTTGATACTGGTATATGCTTTCCAGGATGCTCAGGGCCGCTTTTCGTTTGAAAACATCACGAGGTTTTTCTCGGACAAAGATGCCCTTAGCACCTTTGGGCTTTCGCTCGAAATAGCCATTTTAAATACCCTGATATGCCTGCTGCTGGGTTATCCCGCTGCCTGGATTCTTGCCAATAAGAAATACAACCGCAGTGCGGTAACTGTGGTGCTATTTATCCTTCCGATGTGGATAAATGCCCTTATGAGGACCCTGGCTACTGCTGAGCTCTTCAATGTACTGGGTATTACGCTGGGTAAGGGTACACTTCTATTCGGTATGGCTTACGACTATATTCCATTTATGATCTATCCGATCTACAATATTCTCAGTAGAATGGATCACTCCTATATTGAGGCGGCGGAGGATCTGGGAGCTACTCCCTGGAAGGTCTTCTGGAGGGTAACCGTACCGCTTTCAATCCCGGGAGTAATCAGCGGAGTGATGATGGTCTTCATGCCTACGGTATCCACCTTTGCCATATCCGAATTCCTGACCAACAACAAGATCAAGCTCTTCGGTACCATCATTCAGGAGAATATCAACTCCTCCATGTGGAATTACGGATCCGCCCTTGCTTTAATTATGCTCGTTATCATTGGTATCACCTCATTGTTTTCCAATGATAGCAAAAATGCCGAAGGAGGGCTCGTCTAGGTTATGAAGAAGTTTTTAGCAAAGGCATATATCTGGTTTCTGCTGATCATTCTCTATGCTCCCATCATTTTTATAATTATCTTCTCCTTTTCGGAGTCAAGGGTGTTGGGCAACTGGACCGGCTTTTCCACCAATCTATATACCAATCTATTCTCACCTCAGGCAGCCAGCGCCACATCACTGTTTAAAGCTATCTACAATACGTTGATTATTGCGCTGATATCGGCATTTGTATCGATGATACTCGGTGCTATTGCCGCCATAGGCATTTATAACCTGCGTAGCCGAAATAAAAGCGTAATGCTTTTCTTAAATAGCATTCCGATAATCAATCCTGACATAATCACAGGTGTATCACTCTTTTTGCTCTTTATCTTTCTGCATATTTCGCAGGGCTATACTACTGTAGTGCTGGCGCACATTACCTTCTGCACTCCTTATGTGGTACTGAGCGTGATGCCGCGACTGACCCAGATGAATCCCAACATCTATGAGGCTGCACTAGATCTGGGTGCAACTCCGATACAGGCGCTTCGCAAAGTGCTGATACCTTTGCTGCGCCCTGGAATGATCTCCGGATTCATACTGGCATTCACAATGTCACTTGACGACTTTGTTGTAACATTCTTTACCAGAGGAACAATCGGTCTGGAGACGCTCTCCACCTATATTTACGCCGATGCGCGTAAAGGCGGTCTGACTCCGGAACTACGTCCTCTGATGACTATTATATTCTTAACTATCTTAATCCTTCTGGTGATATTCAATATCAGGAAGGCAAAATCTGAAAAACAACTAACATAATGAAAAGACTTTTTACCCTTCTGGCAGCTTTGCTGCTTATTGTATCCTGCACAAGTGACAGGAACAAGTATCTGAAAGTTTACAACTGGGGCGACTATATAGACGAGTCCCTTATCGGCGAGTTCGAGCAGTGGTATTACGAACAGACCGGTGAAGAGGTGAAAATCATCTACCAGACTTTTGATATTAATGAGACTATGCTCTCAAAGATCGAAAAAGGAGAGGAGGACTTCGACGTGGTATGTCCTTCGGACTATATCATCGAACGTATGCTCCGTGATGACATGCTCCTGCCTATCGACAGGGACTTTGGCGATACGCCCAACTATATCGATGATAACATTGCACCCTATATTCGCGAGTGTTTTGACAAGATTGACGGAAGCGGCAAAAATGCCAACGATTATTCTGTAGGCTATATGTGGGGAACTGCAGGTATTCTTTACAACAAAAAATATGTTGCAGAAGAAGATCTGGGCACCTGGGATATCATTAGAAATTCCAAATATGCCAACAAAATTTTCATAAAGGATGCCCCCAGGGATGTATACTGCTCGGTTTTGATTTATCTAAAACAGGACGACCTCAAAGAGGGCAAAATTACTCTTGAAGAGTTGATGTATGACTCTTCCGATGCTTCAATTGAAGCAGTGGAGAACTATATGAAAGATGTGAAGAATCTGGTTGCAGGGTGGGAGGCCGATTTCGGCAAGGACCAGATGACTCAGGAGCGCGGCTGGATCAATCTTACCTGGAGTGGGGATGCAGTATGGGCTATTGAAGAGGCAAAGGCTATGGGTGTTGAACTCGATTACTATGTTCCCTACGAGGGTAGCAGCGTATGGTTTGACGGCTGGGTAATCCCCAAATACGCAAAGAATGTCAAAGCAGCAAAATACTTCATAAACTTCCTCTGTATGCCGGAAAATGCCGTGAGGAATATGGATGTTATCGGATATGTTTCTGCAATCGGTAGTGATTCAGTCCTTGAGGCGATTGAGGATGAAGAATATGAGCCCCTTGATTTGAGATATTTCTTTGGCCCCGAAGCTGATTCGGTACGTGCCAATCCCGTGCTCTATCCCGATCAGAGTGTAATTGATCGCTGTGAAATGATGCATGACTGGGGTGATGAGACTCCCAAATTGATTTCAATGTGGAGCCGCGTCAAAGGCAATGAATCCAGCAATGTTGTTACGATAGTCATCATTTGTGTCTTCGCGGTCTTGCTTGTGATATTCGCATTACGCAGGAGTATCTCTAAGTCACGACGTGGTAGTAGCAATAAAAAAGGTAAGAAACCTGTGAGGAAGTAAGAAAAACGGCCGAGAGGCCGTTTTTTAGTTCTGAGTTATGAGTTCCGGGTATTGAGTGGTGGAAGTTATGGGTTTCGGTGTGATCAATCTTCATTTTTTCTCTTAACTTTGTGTCTAAACTTTTGAGTTAATTGACAATTCGGAGCGAAGCGAGTACACACAAAAAAATAAAGCGACCGAAGGTCACTTTAAGTTTTTTGTGGGAGCAATAGGATTCGAACCTATGACCCTCTGCTTGTAAGGCAGATNNTGCTCTAAACCAGCTGAGCTATGCTCCCTTTTGTTTTGGGATTGCAAATATAGATACTTTTTTAAAACCACCAAAATATAATGAAGAAAATTGCTGTTTTTTTAATTATGAGTACGCTTCTTTTTGCCTGTAATAGCCCTAAGGCGAGTATTGAAGAGCTAAATCAGATAGTATCGGAGTTCTATCAGGATGTTAAATCCGCTAAGATTCCGGTGTTCCAATATTGCATTTTTAAGAAGGATGTTTCGGTCGGGGGAGTAATTCTATCGGATAGTGTTTATAACTATACCCAGCCTGCCGATGAATCCAGCATCTTTCAAGCGGCATCTCTCAGCAAGCCGATATTTGCATATATTGTTATGAAAATGGTGGATAGAGGAGAGATAGACCTTGATACGCCGATTTGCCAATATACCGATATAGATCGGTTTGAGGATAAAGAGATGGCCGCTATTATTACTCCGAGGATGGTGCTAAAACATACCACGGGGCTTCCCAACTGGGCTGCCGGCCCCTCATCTGATGAATGGCCAACGAGTGCTATTCGCTTCAAATATCCTGCTGACTCCTGTTTCTCCTATTCGGGTGAGGGCTTTTCATATTTGCAGCGCGCTGTGGAGGCAATTCGCGGCGCATCGCTCGATGAGATTGCACGCGAAGAGGTGTTTATCCCAATGGAGATGAATTCCACTTCATATGGTTGGCTGCCGCAGTACGACAGCATTGCGCTTGACGGTTTTAACCGTGCTGCTGAAAATCGAGGACAAGGACGTCACCCTCGCGAGAACAGTGCCTATACTCTGCGCACAACGGCATCGGAGTACACTCGCTTTTTGATAGCTCTTGTGGAGGGAGAAGGTCTCAGCTCTGATTCTCACGCTGAAATGTTAACTCCGCAGGTACACGCCATCCGCTATGCGGACAATCACCGCGATTGCGATTCCACCATCTGGTGGGCTCTTGGGCTGGGAGCGATCTATTCTGATATGGCTGCCGCCGAAAAAGGGGAGGCTCCGCGCTACTATTATCATTGGGGCGATAATGGCAACTTTAAGGCACTCTTTGTGTTACGTCCGGAAGATCGTCGCGGCATCGTCTATTTTACCAATAGCGCAAATGGTCACGACATGGTTACTTCAGTGATACAAGCCACCTTCGGCGAAATGCTGCCTCTCCAGGATTGGATTCAGAAATAACGAGGTTCAAGCTCTTTTGAGGTCCTCGATGACATCGATATTCCATTAGAGTTTAAATGCATTTATAAGCATTTGCAAATTTGGCTATATGAAAACTATTCACTGCTACTTCTCACTGATTATTATTGTAATTGTCTCTTCTTGCAAAGACAACACAAAAACAACAGATGTTATTCAATTAATTCCAATGCCAAACAGCATTAAAGTTGGCCAGGATTCGCTTGATATTTCTTCAGGCTTCAAATTGAACTTTGCGGATGTTACTCCGGAAATAGAAAACAATTTGACAACATATTTGGAATCAACTGCTTTGAACATTTCTGATTCTGGAATTGAGGTGAAGTTTTCATTAAATAGTCCAAAGAACTCCAATAATTTACAAAACTCAAACAGCTCGAACTATTCGAATTATTCGAATAGTTCAGATAATCCAAATAAATCTAATAATTCCGATTTCCTGGACGAATCTTATACTTTGTCCGTCAACAAAAAGGGAATAGAAATGGGTGCAGCATCTGTAGCAGGTCTATTTTATGCTATTCAAACGCTTATCCAACTTACGGAGCAAAATCCGGAAAAACTATCCTTCATTGAAATAGCAGACAGCCCACGTTTTGCTTATCGTGGGATGCATATAGATGTTTCACGTCATTTTTTCTCGCTCGATTTTCTTAAAAAGCAAATCGATATGATGGCGCATTATAAGCTCAACTATTTTCACTGGCATCTTACAGACGGCCCGGGTTGGCGAATTGAAATCAAACAATATCCCGAGTTGACAAATATTGCCGCCTGGCGAACACATTCGCTTTGGAAGGAGTGGTGGGCTTCCGGACGAAAATATACAAATGAGGTCGCTCCTAATGCTAATGGTGGCTATTATACTCAAGAAGAGGCAAAAGAGTTGGTTGACTATGCCGCAAAAAGACATATCACTATTATTCCTGAGATAGAGATGCCGGGGCATTCCGAGGAAGTTTTGGCGGTATATCCACATTTATCCTGTACCGGAAAGCCCTATACCAGCAGTGAGTTCTGCATAGGTAATGAAGAGACCTTTATTTTTCTGGAAAATGTGCTGGATGAGATTATGAATATTTTCCCTTCGAAATATATCCATATCGGCGGAGATGAAGCGAGTAAAGAGCATTGGAAAAAGTGCCCCAAATGTCAGGAGCGCATTAAAAATGAGAATTTAAAGGATGAAGCCGAGCTTCAAAGTTATTTGATCAGGAGAATAGAAAAATATCTGCACTCAAAAGGCAGAGAGTTGATAGGTTGGGATGAAATCCTGGAAGGAGGATTGGAGAAAAGCGCGATTGTAATGAATTGGCGCGATGAAAAAATAGGGATTGAGGCTGCACAAAGCGGACATAAGGTTATTATGACACCGGGAAAATATACTTATTTCAATAGCTATCAAAGTTCACCAGAAAAAGAGCCGGAAGCCATGGGTGGCTTCTTACCATTGGAGAATGTTTATGCTTTCAATCCTCTGCCCGACACACTTTCTGCGAATGATATAGAGAATATTTGGGGCGTTCAGGGATGTCTGTGGACGGAGTATGTCCCTACCGAAGAGCATGCCGAATATATGCTCTATCCGCGTATGTTAGCTATTGCTGAAGTAGCTTGGACTAATCCTGAAACTAAGTCCTGGGAGTCATTTAAATATCGTGTGAATCAATCTATCCCGATATTGGAGCGGAAGGGCTATAATACCTTTACTTTGAATAAAGAACCTCAAATTATAATGGAAAATGACTCACTCAATAAAGCAATAGTCATTTCTTTAAATTCAGAGATATGTCCGGTAGCAATAAGATACACAACTGATGGCTCAATGGTTACAAATGAATCGCCATTGTACAAGGGCCCGATTTTGGTAAAAGATTCTGCTATTCTTAAAACACAACTTTTTAGGAATGGCAAACCATTAGGTGATGTAGTCGAAAAAAGAATTGATTACCACAAAGCGATAGGGAAAACGATAAAATATATAAATCCATACAATAGATATTACACTGCAAACGGGAAAAATAGCCTGATTGACGGTTTATTTGGCGGATTTTCGCATGGTGACGGCTTTTGGCAGGGCTTTATAGGAGCCCCTTTTGATGTCATTATAGATTTGGGTGCAACAGATATGCTTCGTCATATACGCATTAATTTCTTGCAGAATGCGAACGCTGAAATCTGGCTTCCAAAAGAAATTACAATTGCACTTTCAAGTGAAAGAGAAGGTGATTTTGAAACAATAGCCACATTTAATAACAGCATTGCAAGCGATAAAGCAGCGAGACAGGGGAGGATCTCCTAAATCCTGCATCGGATATATTTCTGGGAAGAAAGGCCGAATTGGAATATGAGGGCGAGAGATATCCGTTGATTATAGAGGGGTTGGAGACCAAGGAATTTCATCCTGTGTTGGAGGGCTTCATGCTAAAGTGTCGAAATGATAAGTACTATCTTTATTTCGGTGACCTGGACGGCGGAAAGGGTTACAATACCAAGTTTACAATCCACTGGAACAATAATATGCCGGAAGATGTTATCCACTTACGCAGACGTGTAAATTATTCTCTTGTAAAAGCTACCAATAAATGGCAACTCAACAGCAAGAAAACCGATTTTCCGATAGTTATCAAGAAATACACCCAATTCAGTGTACATTAGTTGAATGAAAAGGATCAACATTGTTTCGCTTCTATTTGCATCAATTTTAACGGTTTTATCGTGTGATCATATTGATCCTGATGATCCCGGAGATCTGGGTCGCGGTTGGCCTCCTATAGAAATGAGAGTTTATGTGGTAGATGAGTCAGGAAGGAGTTTGCTCGATCCTAAGTCGGAATTTTTTTTTGCAGAAGGAGCTATGCTTAAACATAGAGGTAGCGAATATCAGCTCTATATAATACCACAAGTTGACATTAAGAGCTCTGTGTCAAGGTATATAGGCTTTTTATTAATGAATCAAGATGGTCAATATTTTCTCCATTTCGGCACAATAGATGTGGTAACCGATTATGAGACTGACTTTATTATCTATTGGAAAAACAATACGAGAGATAGTATTCATTTTAGCAGACGTTATAATCATACCCTCCACGAGGTCGATGATAAATGGCAACTCAACGGCACAGAGACCACTCATCCGATAGTCATTAAGAAAACCATGAGCCATTAGCCATTAGCTGTTAGCTACCGCGAACTAGTACCACGCCACCCGTAACACATCGTAACACGCAATTTGCACCACGCAACTCGCACTATACAATACTACATACTACACACTTAAAACTCGGAACTTACCCGAAACAGACATTTTGTCAGTTTCGGGTATTGGTACTCTTTTTGCCAATTCTTGATTAAAACAATAGATTATAAACAGTTTTAACATAACATTATGGCACAAGGAACAATTGGAGTAACTACCGAAAATATTTTTCCGGTAATTAAAAAATTTCTTTATTCAGATCACGAAATATTTATACGCGAGCTTGTGGCTAACGCAGTTGATGCCACCCAAAAGCTTAATACGATCGCTAACAGTGGTGAATTCAAAGGTGAATTGGGCGATTTGACCATCAGGATTGACCTGGATCCTAAGGAGGGTACTTTGAAAATCTCCGATCGCGGTATTGGTATGACAGAGGAGGAGGTGGACAAATATATCAACCAGATCGCTTTTTCCAGCGCAGGCGAATTCCTCGAAAAATATAAGGATCAGGCGGCCGGTATAATAGGCAACTTCGGTCTGGGCTTCTATTCGGCCTTTATGGTCTCTAAAAAGGTTACCATCGACACTTTATCCTGGAAAGAGGGCTTTAAGGCAGTCAGATGGGAGTGTGAGGGAGATCCGGAATACATAATGAGCGATTCCGACAAAGAGGATAGGGGTACAACCATCACTCTTTACCTTGATGATGAGTCAAAAGAGTTTGCTCAGGAACACAAAATCAGTGAGCTGCTGCACAAATATTGCAAGTTTATGCCCGTTCCTATCGCTCTGGGTAAAAAGAAAGAGTGGAAGGATGGCAAATATGTGGATACAGACGAGGATAACATCATTAATAGTATAAAGCCTCTCTGGACGGTCATGCCGACTGAGCTCAAGGATGAGGATTATATGGAGTTTTATCGCGAACTTTACCCGATGCAGGATGATCCGCTCTTCTATATCCACCTCAATGTGGACTACCCCTTCAATCTGACAGGAATACTCTATTTCCCTAAAATCAAAAATCAAATAGACGTAGTTCGTAACAAAATACAGCTCTTCTGTAACCAGATGTTTGTTACAGACTCTGTGGAGAATATAGTACCTGAGTTTATGACACTTCTCCATGGAGTGATCGACTCTCCGGATATCCCCCTGAACGTCTCGAGGAGCTATCTGCAGTCGGACTCCAATGTAAAGAAGATTTCCGGTTATATTACCAGAAAGGTAGCAGACCGTCTCGAGGAAATTTCCAAGAATAATAAGGAAGAATTTGAGTCCAAATGGGATAACCTTAAGCTTTTCATCGAGTATGGGATGATTACTGACGAAAAATTCAACGAAAGGGCTCTTAACTTCGCACTCTTTAAGAATACCGACGGTAAATATTTTAACTACGATGATTACCGCAAGGCAATTGAGACTGAGCAGACTAACAAGGATGGTAAAGTAGTTTATCTATACGCTACTGATGCCGAGGCACAATATCAGTATATAGAAACTGCCAAAAACAGAGGTTACGATGTGCTTATATTTGATTCACCGCTGGATTCGCATTTCGTATCTATGCTTGAGCAAAAGCTTGATAAATCCACTTTCGCCCGTGTGGACGCTGATTCTATCGATAAGCTCATAGCGAAATCAGAGGTTGAGAAATATGAGATCAGTGAAGAGGAACAGAAACGTCTTGATTCCCTTTTCGAGGAAATGCTTCCCAAGGAGCACAAATACAGGGTATCAGTTGAAAATCTAGGTGATACGGCCCAGCCCGTGCTCATTACCCAGACTGAGTTCCTAAGACGTTATCGCGATATGGCGGCACTCGGCGGCGGATTAAACTTTTATGGTGAGATGCCAGAGAACTACAACATTGTGATCAATGCTGAAAATCCCCTGATTAAACGCATCATGGGAGAGAAAGGTACCGAGGCATTTACTGCGGACAATGTATTGCTCAAACAGGTGACCGATCTCGCTCTGCTCGCCAACAATATGCTAAAAGGCAAAGAGCTTAGTGAATTCATCAAACGCAGTGCTGAATTGCTGTAAATAACTACTCGGAACTCAGAACTAATTATCAAGGAACTCCATCAGTTCCTTGATAATTTTATCGATCTGGCTTTGTGATTGAAGCGTTTCGATGGGGAAGCCCAGGGACACCACACGATAATCCCCCTCATAGGCCACTCCGGCCGAGATATTATTGTCGGAATATCTGAAGATAGTATAAGCATTACTGTCCGCAGGGACAAGTCCGTCAGGATTTTCTATCTGATAACGATGAGGATTGGGCTTAGTGAAGAATGAATAAGAGGATAGTGGCTGTCCGAAAGGATTCTGAACCATTTTGACTTCAGACCCCACCGTAGCATTGTTGGTCATCCATTTGTATTTGAGTACTCCGGTGATAAAATCACGCATAGGATTAATAACGTCTGCCATCATTAAGGAGTCGATCTGGTAATCATATATCTTATCCCAGGCATCTGTCGCAATATTGGCACCCGAGATTAGCATATTTCCGCCGGAGGCGGCATATTCTCGCAGAGTCTCCTGCAAATCGGCAGGAAAGACGCAATAGCGTAATTTACTTGCACCATCTCTTCCGGTCAGAGTGGTGATCTGTTTTCCGCAAATAAGATCGAGTATTGGGTATTTATCCGGATTTAAAGCACCGGAGGTCAATGCTTCACGGGAGGTCGAGACAAAGTCATAACCGGCACGCATAAGCGCCAGACCATGATAATAGGGATAATCGAAGGTATTTCCTGCAAAGGATTTGGTCTCATAATCGGAATAGGAGGCGCCAAAGCCTGCAGCATCATCATCCATCCAGGGGATTGCGCGGCGGAACTCATACTGCGAACCTATGTGGGAGATATCGTAGAGGTAGGGTACTCCTCGGTCGATATGGTCCAGGAAGCCTCCATAAGTGGAGTCACGGGTAGCAAAAGAAGAGGGAGCTGCAACCCTGTCGAAGTTGTTTACTACAAGCACTGTTTTACCCTTGGCAGTCACTCTGGAGGAGCGTGAGTCTGCAAGACCTACGGATAGTATCTCAGAGGGAAAACTCTCGCCACCCTCATTGACAGCAGTCACTTTGAAACTGTAGATTTTCCCTGGTTCAATATTCAGACTAAAGGAATTGCCGTTTACCGGCACACCATTGTCAAATCCGCCGTCGTCCACCCTGGTATAGAGCATATAACTGCGCGTGTTTGCAGTACTCTCCAAACGGTCAACGCGTGGTTCCCATTTCAGCTGCGCCTGATATTTTCTGCCGGATTCGGTGATTTCTGCAGAAAATGCACGTACAGGCAATGGTTGGACAATATAAGGAGTGTCTCTGAGCCATGATAGGTACTTGAGAATACCCTTGTAAATTGATCTGGAGACCACAAATCTGAATGCAGGATCGAGTCCATAACGCATATCAGCCAGGTTTTGGTGGGAGAGGAGCTCGAGCAGCATTGCCGGTACCTCCGGTGAGCGGGACTCCGAGTAGGCTTTATCCCACATTCCCCTTCGTGACCATTCAGGTTCGAAGATAGCACGGATATCATCTACAATCTGTGTCTGCACTATATCGGCATAGTCACGGGCAATGGATCTTTTCACTCCGTAGGGATATTCATCTTCATCCATGGAGAGACGTGTGTAAATGGCTAGCGTGCCGATGATTGAATCGGTGAGTGTTGTACCTGCATCGGTATGGAATGCAAATGAAAGGTCTATTGGTATATTGTAACCTACACGGTCGGGCTTTAGATAAGAACCATCAGTGAGGATATTTACCCACATTCCGCGTGACTGGTAATCGTCGTTGTAATCGGTGTAGTTGCGGTTGACCGAGTAGATGGTATCGTTGAATCCTGCCCATTGGAGCCAGTACCTTGATCCCTCTGTATAGCGCGGATAACCCGATATTTCGGGCTCTACATCGAAGTCGGGTGTCACAGGATTGCCTTCTTTATCGGTATCTGAGGGTTTGCGGGCAATATTACCCATTCCTCCTCCGAATTTCACAGCATCAGCTGTTATAACATCTTTATTACTTGAAGAATTATTATTTAGAAAGACTCCCTGAGAGCTATTTGAGCCTTTGGCGAAGGGAAATGTGCCTATATAAACCCAGGTTCCGCCTCCCATAGTCTGATTGATGGAAAAACGGGTAGAGCCCCCTTTGTGGCGTACCTCGTACTGGGCTGCTTCGGTGCTGTTTTTGAGCGTATGATAGGAAACATATACCGCATAATCGCCATCTTCCGGTATTTCAGGTATCCACTTAGCTGTGCTGTAGGTACCTCTGCGGGATCCGACCACTTTTCCATCGGCCACACGCGCGCTTCCTAGTTTGAAAGGATTTTCCTTATAGAGGTAATAGGATTTTATATGGGCAAAACCGGAATCAGGGGAGGATTTCCATTTGCCATCCTCAGAATATCCTGAACCAGGCTTATCATTATCCACAATCACTTCGTGCAATTGGTGATCACGTTCGCGTGGCAACAGTACATTGGCACCCGCATTCTCAAGCATAGGGACGAGGAATGGGAGGACATAGCTTTGGGTGTAAAGGTCTTCTACCGTCTCAAAAATCCTCGCTCTCTGCCATTCCCAGCGCTTTAATGACTGCTCATAGTAATATCCGTGGCTTTGCCATAGGGCGATATGGCTTTCCTGAAGTCCTTTAGTTACCTTATATCCTTTGGAGAGGTTGGTTACCAGCGGGAAAGAGGATCTTCTATTATTATCTGAGACCTTACGGCGGTACTCTCTAAGCACCTCGCTTGAGGTTTCCCCACTATAATAACCGGAAACCAGCTCCTCGAGAGGAAGTCCGATAGCACTAAGGGTGAATGAGGATTTGTAGGCAGCGTATTTAGCCGGCATAAGAAGTTTTACGATGGCATAAATATCCTTTACGTGCCGCTCTCGGAGTGGATACTCGCTGATTGAGGGTTTGAAGCGAATATTTAGCCTGTTTTTGCTTATTATAGCCCTATCTACAGCGATAGGAGCCATTATAGAGGCTTCCGACGAGAGATAGCTTTGGATTGAATCGGTTACATTTTGGAATACTTCAGCAGTGGAACTGCGCTGTGCCTGGCTCACAAAGGGGAAAAGCAGCGCACAAATAGTGATGGTGATTAGTTTTCTCATTTCATTGAATAATTGGGGCAAAAATAGTTATATTTGTCCAGACTTAAAATAACCTACAATGAGAAAATTATCACTTGCAAATCTCCCTACTAAAATCGAAAGGCTCGTGCGTTGGAGCGCAGAAAAAGGGGTCAATATTTATATTAAACGCGACGACCAGACAGGAAGCGAATGGAACGGCAATAAAATTCGCAAACTTGAATTTGCCGTTCACGAGGCACGTGACATGGGTTGCAACCTGCTGATTACCTGCGGAGGCATACAGAGCAACCATTGTAGAGCCACCGTTGCTGCGGCCACAAGACTAGGCATGAAAGCAGCAGTATTGTTGAGAATCGAAGAGGAGCCGCCCGTGGAGGGCAATTATTTTCTGGACCGTCTTATGGGTGCCGATGTACGTTTCTGTACCCGTCCCGAATATAGTAACAGCCGCACAGAGATAATGGAAGAAATGGCTCAGGAGTACCGTAAAAAAGGATTTAAGCCCTACGTTATCCCTGAAGGTGCCTCTTATCCAGTGGGTGCGCTGGGATATTTCTACTGTATGAAAGAGATCGTAGAGCAGGAAGAGAAGATGGGTATTACTTTTGATACCATCGTTGTGGCTACCGGTTCGGGAGGTACCCATACCGGCCTTACACTGGCTAATATGCTTCTGGGCTTAGGAAAAAGGGTGGTAGGTATGGCTGTTTGTGATGATAACGCCTATTTTCAGAATGTCGCTATGCAAATGACTCCGGGAGCGCTGGAGTATCTTGTGGAGCAGGGAGAAATTACCCGCAAACAGGCTGAGGAGTTTGCATCAAAGGTGAAACCTTCCGATTTCGAATATATTGACGATTATGTAGGCATAGGATATGCCAAGAGCCGTCCGGAAGAGTTGGAGCACATTAGGCGCATTGCCACCCTGGAAGGTGTTGTGTTCGATCCCGTTTACACGGGAAAGGCTACATATGGTCTGGATTGTGAGTTGCGCAAAGGCGGAGCATTTGAAATGTCACAAAATATCCTCTTTATCCATACCGGAGGAATCTTCGGGCTCTTCCCCGTATCACGCTCATTTTCGTTTAAATAAAAGAAGTACTGCTGTTCCAATCAGGATTGCAATCACATTAGCTACCAGGTCCCAAATATCTGTTACACGGTCCGCTGTTAACAATCCTTGTGACAATTCGAGGAGGAAAGCTATGATAAATCCTGTCATTCCGACATAGAAGAGAGTTCTCCAGTAATTCTTTCTCGGAGAAGCAAAATATGCGAGAATGGGATAGGGGAGGAACATCAGAAAGTGGATGCATTTGTCAATCGGTATCCCTAAAATATCAGTACGCTCAATACCAAGGTCTATGCCTGCAAAGCTCGCAAGGGAGAGAAACAGCAAAGCCGCTATATATAACAGGAAGAGTATTTTTGAAAAGATTCTCATATAAGTATTTATTATAAAGACCTGTTGCGCATCTTGCGCTGCAGACGTGTGAAGTCATCTTCCATTTTGACTTTGTCTATGATGCTGGTCACTACAGTCCAAATCTCACTCTCCTTAGAATAATCAGCCTTACAGATAAAGTTGACACGTTCCTGACGTAACAATTTTTGAGCCGTACGGAATTTTTCCTTTCGTGCAGGCTGATAGACCGCAATCGAGTTGCCTCCAAACATCTTCACTATCTTCATACAGGGAATGTCGGTCTCGCCGTCACCGAAATAAATCATATTATTGAAAGGGATAAGCTTAGTTTCATCCTTTTGGCTCTCATTGACTCTGGTCTTATCACTGATATCCAGGATACCCTTTGTGATTTTAAAGAGAAATTGTGTCTTGCCGGTAAAATCTACAGCTACTGCGGGCCATACAGCTACATTGTCCCGGTCGTACCAGAAAGAAGAGGCGAATATCTTTTTAAATTCCTTTGCTATCTCAGTTCCTTCAATCATTTCTGTCAATCCGGAGGAATTGATGTAATGCTCAACGACCACTCCTTTTTTACGTCCATATCCATTTATAAGTGAAAACCACTCCTTCACTCCGGGAAATAGCTCTATGGATTTGCCGAAAGAGACAAAAGATTCCCGCTTAAGGGAAATACCTGCACTCTTCGCTTCATCTATCATCAGTTTCATATAGGCGAGAATATGGCTCATTTCCTGTCCGGCAGAAACAGCATCACTGTTTTGCCAAAACTCTTCAGGAGTCTTTCCGATAGCTTGTATAAAGCCAAATTCCTGCATATTACCCGGCGAAAGAGTACCGTCAAAATCATAAATGAGAGCCACAATAGGTTTTTTCTTTCTCATAACTGTAGGTTTTTACCCCATATTTTATAAAGTCACCCCAAGGGGTGCAATTTCGCCACTTTACTGATGATTTTATCCCATTCTTTTTAAAATTAAGAGGTACTAAGATATCTTAGCGCTCAAATTAATGAGAAATGGCGAGGGACAAAATTACACACTTTTTCACTTATTTTCAAAATAGTGCAGGTTTGTATTGGGACCGTGAGGTTTTGAGCAACATTGACGGCATCTCATATACTTACGGGCAGATCTGCGACAACATCGAGAGGCTACATATACTCTTCGAGGCCGCAGGCCTTAAAAAGGGTGACAAAGTTGCCATTTGTGCAAAAAATTCAGCACAGTGGTGCGTGGCGTTCCTTGCTTCTACAGCTTATGAGACAGTAACTGTGCCATTGCTCCATGGCTTCCATCCCGAGAGCATTGCAGCACTAGTAACCCATTCAGAAAGTAAACTACTTTTTACAAACACGGAAATCTGGAATACGCTCGATATTGAGAGCATGCCCCTTCTTCAGGTAGCCGTAAATGTGGAAGACTATACAATATTGTATAACACAATCGGAGCCGGATTGGAGGATTGTCTTGCTAATCTTGAGACTCTTTTTTCTACCAAGTTCCCCAATTTCTCAATAAAGGATGTACGTTATCCTACAGACAATTTGGACGATCTGGCTCTGATTAATTATACATCAGGTACTACCAGCGACCCTAAAGGGGTGATGCTGACTTACGGTAACGTCAGTTCCAACACAACTTATGCCATTGACACGATTCCCAATTCTCCGAAGAACAATATTGTCTCAATGCTCCCATTAGCCCACATGTATGGAATGGCATTTGAGTTCCTCTATCAGGTTGCGGATGGTTGTCATGTTCATTTCCTCGGTAAAGTGCCTTCTCCAAAAGTACTTCTAAACTCCTTTGCGAGGATACAGCCTTTTATGATTGTTACCGTACCTCTTGTGATTGAGAAAATTTTCCGCAATACCGTCTTTCCCACAATTCACAAACCGGCGATTAAAGCTTTGATGAAAGTTCCTTTCTTTTCAAGACTAATTAAGAATAGGGTAAGAAGCAAGATATTGGATACTTTCGGCGGCAAAATCGAACATATTATCATTGGTGGTGCCTCTATCAATAAAGAGGTGGAGGATTGTATGAAAGATATCCGTCTGCCTTACACAGTTGGTTATGGTATGACAGAGTGTGCCCCAATCCTTGCATACGAACATTGGAAGAAATTTGCCAAGCAATCCTGCGGTAAAGTTGTAGATAGAATGGAGTTAAGGATTGACTCTGAAGATCCGGAACATGTGGTAGGAGAGATTCAGGCACGTGGTGCAAATGTTATGCTGGGTTATTATAAAAATCCGGAGGCTACTGCAGCTGCCTTTACCGATGATGGCTGGATGCGTACCGGCGACCTGGGTTTGATAGACAAAAAAGGCAACATCTTTATCAAAGGACGTAGTAAAAACATGATTCTCAGTGCCAATGGACAGAATATCTATCCTGAGGAGATTGAGGACCGTCTGAATAACCAGCCATATGTGGTGGAATCGGTTGTTGTCGAAAGAGACAGAAGGATTGTGGCTCTGGTTTATCCTGATTATGATAGGGTATCACAGGCCTCAATGGACGAGAATGATCTGGCTAAACTTATGGAGGAGAATCGTATCAAACTCAATCTGATGCTGCCTCTCTATAGCCGTATTGCCAGGATAGAACTCCGTAAAAACGAATTTGAGAAGACACCGAAAAGATCTATAAAAAGATTCTTGTATAAATAATTTTAGTTGGGTTTCATTAATGGTGGCAGAGGGTTCGGCTAGTTCCGAATCCTCTGTTTTTTTAGTCTCAACTAATAATCATATTTTCTCCAGAGGAGCTGCAGACGTCTTCGGATCTCATTTTCACGGGCATTCTGCCCGGGTTCATAAAATTTGCGCCCTTTGAGGGCATCAGGAAGAAACTCCTGATCTACGAAATTGCCCTCGAAAGAGTGAGCATACTTATAATCTTTAGCATAACCGAGCTCCTTCATCAGTTCGGTAGGAGCATTCCGCAGGTGCAAGGGAACAGGCGGTGCCTCACTGGTACTCTTTACGAGCGCCATCGTCTCGTATATAGCCATATAGGCACTATTGCTCTTGGGTGAGGTGGCCAGATATATGCAGGTCTGAGCCAGTATTATGCGACTTTCAGGCATTCCAATTTTGTGAACGGCATCAAAACAGCTCTGGGCAAGCAGAGCAGCGTTGGGATTGGCCAGCCCCACATCTTCAGAAGCCAGAATAAGCATTCTTCTTGCGATAAAGAGAGGATCTTCGCCCCCTGCAAGCATCCTTGCCATCCAGTAGATAGCGGCGTTAGGATCACTACCGCGAATACTTTTGATAAATGCGGAGATAATATCGTAGTGCTGCTCACCATCCTTGTCATACAGAGCTATATTTTCCTGAAGGCGATCGGTCACTACATCATTGTCTATTATGATTTCACCCTCTTCAGGGAAAGTTGAGATGATAATCTCGAGGATATTATAGAGTTTACGGGCGTCACCACCGGAAAATCTGAATAGGGCTTCGCTCTCTTTAACCTTTATCTTGCGTTGTTTCAGAATCTTGTCTTCTTTCAGAGCTCTTTTGAGCAGTACCTTGAGGTGCTCAACATCGAGGGATTTGAGTACATATACCTGGCAACGGGAGAGGAGTGGGCTGATTACCTCGAAAGAGGGATTTTCAGTGGTAGCGCCGATCAATACGACTGTGCCGCTCTCAACCGCACCGAGCAATGCATCCTGCTGTGCTTTGTTAAATCGGTGGATTTCATCAATGAAGAGGATTGGCGCACCTTTAGCGAACATTCTGCCACTTTCAGCGCGCTGAATCACCTCACGCACATCCTTAACTCCTGAACTTACAGCGGATAATGTGTAGAATTCTCGATCAAGACTACCGGCAATAATACGTGCGAGGGTGGTTTTTCCCACTCCCGGGGGGCCCCAGAGGATAAATGAGCTCAATTGTTGACTCTGGAGCATATTTCGTAATACAGCTCCGGGAGCCACTAAGTGCTCCTGTCCAACAAAGTCTTCAATCCTGGAAGGCCTCATCCGTTCTGCCAGAGGTTGCATCATAAATCATTTGTTTATTATGCAAAGATAACGAAAGAGTTGGAGTTTGTCAGTAAGATATCCAAGAAATCTTTTGGGGTGCTTTGTATAATATCAAAAATATATTTCTCCAAATTCTCTCTATAAATTCCTTAATATTTGCTAACTTTATTGAATTATTAAAATAGAAAGTGACCGGTATGAAAATATTGCATACGAGCGACTGGCATATAGGCCAGACTTTTTACGATTATGACAGGAC
>LSQX01341208.1_pt1 | contig 19161 bp, 16 predicted proteins | sample 654561 | NCBI WGS metagenome assembly LSQX01 (sample SAMN04489861, study PRJNA283612) | anaerobic digester metagenome | isolation source: 4 biogas reactors fed with cattle manure at either 37C or 55C with and... | place: Denmark: Kongens Lyngby | collected 2014
CGGTGTGGCGGAGAGGGTGGGATTCGAACCCACGTGAGGTTTCCCTCAAACTGATTTCGAGTCAGCCCCGTTATGACCGCTTCGATACCTCTCCGAAGAGCAGTTTTTGGCGGACGCGTCACCGTCAATAATAAGTGATAAAACCGCTCGGAACATCACTTCGCCGGTTTATGCCCGGGCGTTGCCGTCCGGGCGCTGCGGAATAACCGCACGATTTATCATACGCATCGTTTGCATCCCTGTCAATACTTTTTTGGAAGTGTGAGAGACCAGAATATCAATGCGGCGCGCCTAATTGGTATAGACGCGCCGCCATTATCACGGTGGCGGGACGGAAACGTCCCACCACAAATTACAGTACTGTCCTACAGGATGCGCACGCCGATAAACGCCCAGATAATGATATAGAGCACCACCGGTATGATACTGATCCAGCATCCCTTGAGCGTGGCTTTCATATCGCCGGAACGGGCGATACCCATCTGGCCCACCAGGTTGCTGGTGGGGTACAGGCTGCCGGTCAGGCGCGTTGCAGCCAGCAGCGAGACGGCGAACATTTCCATAGGCAGAGCGGATTCTGTAACCATCTGACCAAACAGATCGCTGATGATTTTGATCTCCGCCACTGCCGCCGCCTCAATGCCAAGGCCGCCGACGACGGACGATATCAGCATGACGCCCGACGCCCCCACACTGGAAATGAACCCTTGCAGCCAAGTGGACAGGGCATCAAAGCCGCCGCCCTTGGTGACCATATTAAGAAGCACGTCAATCGTCACAAATACAAGGAACAGACTGGCCATGCTGGCGACGCCTTCCACCACGCTTTTCATGCCATCATTGGGTTTGATGCGTCCAAACAACATAACCACGACCATCAGCAGAATCATCACGATGATGGCGTAGGAGGTGCCCTGACCACTGAGGATGCCGTACACGACCAGTGCGAGGAAAGCGATCAGGAACGCCGCCGTAGCAGTCTTTTCGTGTGGGGCGATCTTCATGGCTTCGGAGCCGCCGGCGTTCTCCGGCACATCGTACTTCTCCAAGCCCTTGTTCCTCTTTTGCAGGTAGTTCGCTGCAATCCATGCGCCGCCCAACCAGATAATACCGAAGGGCAGCCCCGCCAGCAACATGTAACGCCCATAGCTAAGGCCTGTTACTTCCAGGGTCGTCAGTGTAACACCGGTCAGTGGGCCCCAGATGAGCCCCACCTCACCGGCTGTTTTGAACAGCACCGTCACTACAGCAGGCGCGATGCCAAACTGTGCCATGATGGGGATAAGGATAGGCGCGATGACGGCGTTGCCGCCACCCAACGTGCCAAGCAGTCCGCAAACGATGATGCTGACGATGATAAGCGTCAAGCGCGCTTTGGCCGCGCTGTTAACGCCAATCTTCTTGACGATCCAATAGATCAACGTGTGCGTTATTCGCGCTTTGTTCATCAGTTTTCCAAGGCCCGCGCCCAACATGATGATAAAGCCGATCTGCACGACAAAGGAACCAAGGCTGCCTGCAAACATCGAAGCGAGACCGCCAATGCCTGTACCCGTAATAACGGCACCTACGGCGATGCCTATCAACGTCGCTACCACACTGTCGATATTCATGAAGATGAGCACTATGTATACGAGCAGCGGCAGCAATCCCCAAAGCGAGGGGCCTGAGATGAGCGCGAATTGACCCAGTTCCATATGCAATCCTCCAATTATATAGTATGGATACGCGCGGATGATTATGCTATGCCGACCACTCCTTTCAGCACGCGTCTCCCTTGCGTGGCGTAAGTTTTTGCGTGAACTGCCAAAATGAAGCGCTTTTTTGTATGCAGGCAGTATACCATTGCCTTCAGGATACGTCAATTGGTTTTCCAAGGTGGAAAGCGGAAGCAGTGCAAAAATTCTTTCGCCATACGCTTGACAAACGGGGATGAGCATGGTAAATTGGTTGTGTTGTTTAGCACTCAACGCGAGGGAGTGCTAACAACGAGAGAAAGCAAGGGAGGGGACATGCATGATGAATGATCGCAAGAAGCGCATACTCAAGGCGATTATCGACGACTATGTCCTCACGGGGGAGCCGGTAGGTTCCCGCACCATTGCAAGGAAGTATATGCAAGACCTATCCAGCGCCACCATCCGCAATGAGATGAGCGACCTGGAAGAGATGGGCTATTTGGAGCAGCCGCACGTTTCCGCCGGCCGCGTTCCAAACGCCAAGGCATACAGGCTGCATGTGGATCACATCATCAGCGAAGGCTTGGTGGAGGACAGTCCGCAGGAGGATACGCGTAAAGCCCTTATGTCCCGTGTCCAACAGATGGAAGATGTTGTGTTTGCGTGCGCGCAGACTCTGAGCGATATGACGCGTTATACCTCTGTCATTATGATGCCAAGGCAAGACGAACTCAAAATCAGCGCGCTGCAGCTGGTGCCCATGACGCGTGCCACCGCTCTGCTGGTTATTGTGACGGACGGCGGCATTATTCGCGATTCAGTCGTACACATTTCCGACACGTTGGATGCTGATGGGTTGTACGCCATCAGCCGTATGCTGACGGAGCGCTTGGGCGGCAGGTCCATACAGGATGTGCAATCCCTGCTGCGCGGGTTTGTTTCCTATAGAGACGGGGATCCCCGGGTGCTGCTGGGCATCGCTGAGTTGGCAGAGCAGATTGAGAAACAATCCAGCTCCGACAACCTCACGATCTGCGGCCCTCAAAACATCCTTAACCACCCCGAGTATGCGGATGTCGCCAAAGCACGCGGCTTTTTGGCCGCTTTGGAAGAAAAGGAAAGCCTGCTGCATCTCATGCGTTTGAGCGGAAAGACTAAGCTGGACGCCTTTATCGGGCCGGAAAACGGCATCGAGCAAATGCAGGGCTGCTCTGTGGTGACTGCCTCCTACGAAGTAGGCAGAGGCCACCGCGGCGCAGTTGCGCTGATAGGGCCCACGCGGATGCCGTACCTCAAGATGCTCTCCGCTTTGGCTTCATCGGCCAATATGCTCAGTCGTATGCTCAGACATGACACATTACATTGATGGAGGAAGACATGAAACACTCAAAACAGCGAAACGAGCAAGCGCCAAACGATCTTCAGGAAGAGATGCAAAACGGTGGCGTAACGGCGGAAGAAATATCCCCCGAAGTGGATTTGTCCGCGCGGTTGGAGGAAGCCGCCGCCAAGCGTGATGAATATCTGGATTTGGCGCAGCGCGTGCAGGCGGAGTTCGAAAACTATCGTCGCCGCAGTCAGAATGTTCGTGCCCAAGCGTTTGATGATGGTGCCCGCGCTTTTATCAAGACTGTGCTGCCCGTGTGTGATAACCTCGAAAGGGCGCTGAGCGTCGATTCGACGGACAAATCACTCAAGGAAGGCGTGCAGATGGTTCTCAGGCAACTAATGGAAACGCTGGAGAAACGCGGCGTGGAAACCATCGACAGGCTTGGCGAACGTTTCGACCCCAACCTGGAGGAAGCAGTCGCGCAGGACGATCCTTCTTTGGGGGAACCCGGAGCCGTCAGCGAGGTACTGCTCAAGGGCTACAAGATGGGCGACACCGTGCTGCGACACGCAATGGTCAAAGTCATTGCAGAATAGATAGAACATTTAACCACTTATATTTAGCGGAGGAAAGAAAATGAGTAAGATTATCGGTATCGACTTAGGCACGACCAATAGCGTTGTAGCCGTCATGGAAGGCGGCGAAGCCGTCGTTATCCCCAATTCCGAAGGCGCGCGCACCACGCCCTCTGTGGTGGCGTTTACCAAGGAAGGTGAGCGTTTGGTGGGTCAAATCGCCAAACGTCAAGCCATCACCAATCCCGAGAGGACAATTTCGTCCATCAAGCGTCACATGGGTTCCGACCATGTTGTGGACATTGACGGCAAGAAATACACTCCGCAGGACATCAGCGCGATGATCCTGCAAAAGCTGAAGGCGGACGCCGAAGCGTATTTGGGCGACAAGGTCACCGAAGCGGTTATCACTGTGCCCGCCTACTTCTCGGACAGCCAGCGCCAAGCCACCAAAGATGCCGGCCGCATCGCCGGACTGGAAGTGAAGCGCATTATTAACGAACCCACTGCCGCGTCCTTGGCCTATGGCCTGGACAAAGAAAATGCCCACAAGATCCTGGTATATGACTTGGGCGGCGGCACATTTGATATTTCATTGCTGGAAATCGGTGATGGCGTATTTGAAGTTCTCGCCACTAACGGCAATACGAAATTGGGCGGTGACGATTTTGACGACCGCATCATGAATTTTGTGGCTGACCAGTTCAAAAAAGAAAACGGTATCGATTTACGCAAAGACCGCATGGCGGAACAGCGGCTGAAAGAAGCCTCGGAAAAGGCAAAGATTGAATTGTCCACAGCCATGAGCACCAATATCAACCTTCCTTTTATCACAGCGGATGCCAATGGTCCCAAGCACTTGGACATTGCTCTGACACGCGCCAAGTTTAACGAACTGACGCATGATTTGGTGGAAGAAACCATCGGACCTATGCATACGGCGCTCAAGGATGCAGGCCTCACGGCCAATGACATAAGTAAGGTTATCCTTGTGGGCGGATCCACGCGCATTCCCTCTGTTCAGGAAGCAGTCAAAAACGTTACCGGCAAAGACCCCTTCAAGGGCATCAATCCGGACGAGTGCGTCGCGCTGGGTGCCGCCATTCAGGCGGGCGTCCTGAGCGGGGATGTCAAGGATGTACTGCTATTGGATGTCACGCCGCTTAGTCTGGGACTCGAAACTGAAGGCCATATCTTCACCAAACTGATCGAGCGCAACACTACGATCCCCACCGAAAAGTCGCAGGTATTCTCTACCGCGGCGGACGGTCAGACCACTGTCGAAATAAACGTACTGCAGGGTGAGCGCCCCATGGCGTATGACAACAAATCATTGGGCCGCTTCCAATTGACCGGCATCCCCGCTGCCCCTCGCGGCGTGCCGCAGATCGAAGTTAAGTTCACCATCGACAAGAATGGCATCGTCAATGTAAGTGCCAAGGATATGGGTACGGGCAACGTGCAGCACGTGACTATTACTGCAACCACCAACCTGACGGAAGACGAGATCAATACCCGCATCAAGGAAGCTGAGCAGTTCGCCAACGAAGACAAGGCTCGCAAGGAAGAAGTGGAAACGCTCAACCGCGCAGATAGTTTAATTTATGATATTGAAAAGCAATTAAAGGACAATGGCGACAAGCTGACGGATGAAGATAAGGCGATCGTTCAATCCGAAATCGATGCCTTCAAGAAGGTGCGCGAAGGAAACGATCCCGCCGCCATCAAGACGGCCATGGATCAGATGACCGAGAAGGTTTATGCCATCTTCGGCAAGCTCTATCAGGACCAGGGCGGACAGATGCCCCCGCAGGATGGCGGCGCTGCCCAACCCCAGCAAAACCCGGACGGTTCCGTGAATGCTGATGGCGATGTCCAGTAAAGCAAGCGATAGTATTTCTCACCGGGTACTGCGACCAAACGCCGCAAGGCGCTTAGTCGCAGTACCCTGAAAAGGATATAATCATGGCAACAAAACGAGACTATTACGAGGTGTTGGGCGTCGATAAGAACGCTTCCCAGGATGAGATCAAAAAGGCCTATCGCAAATTGGCCAAGGAGTCTCATCCGGACTTGCACCCTGATGATAAAACCGCAGATGCCCGCTTTAAGGAAATCAACGAAGCTAACGCGGTACTCTCTGACTCTGACAAGCGCGCAAAGTACGACCAGTTCGGCATGGACGGCCCCAACATGGGCGGCTTTGATGCCTCCGGTTTTGGCGGCTTTGGCGGCATGGGCGGTTTCGAAAGCATCTTTGATCAGCTGTTTGGCGGCATGGGTGCGGGCGGGCAGCGCAGAAGCAATGTCCAGCGCGGCAACGACCTGCGCTACAATTTGCGTGTCAGCTTCGAAGAAGCGGCTTTTGGCGCCAAGAAATCCTTCGATTTCATGCGCGAGGAAAATTGCGATACCTGCCATGGTTCCGGCGCGAAGCCGGGAACGCAGCCTGAAACCTGTGCTACCTGTAAAGGGACGGGGCAGGTACGTGCGTCCAGCGGCTTCATGGTGACCGTGCGCCCATGCAATGTGTGCGGTGGCACCGGCAAGAACATCAAGGAGCGCTGCGGCACTTGCGGGGGAGATGGCCGCGTGCGGCGCAAGCGTACAGCCAATGTCAATGTGCCCTCCGGCATAGACGATGGGCAAGTCATTATCATGAACGGGCAGGGCGAACCCGGCATAGGCGGCGGGCCCAGCGGGGATCTGCAAATCGTCATCTCTGTGCGGCCCCATAAATTGTTCAAACGCGATGGTACCAATATATATCTGGATATGCCCATTTCCCTCACGCAGGCTTCTTTGGGAGCGGACATAGATGTACCGACCCTGGAGGGAAGCGTCAAGTACGCGATTCCCGAGGGTACACAGACAGGTACCCGCTTCCGCCTTAAGGGCAAAGGCATCCAGCAGCTCAATGGCTCGCAGAGGGGCGATCTTGTACTCAATGTGCAGGTGGAAATCCCGCGGAAATTGAGTGACAAACAAAAAGAACTGCTCAGACAATTTGAGAGTTCTTTATCAGGCAAGGAGTATTCCGACAGCAAGAGTTTTCTGGACAAGGTGAAGAACCTGTTTAGCTGAGGGGATCTCATAACGCTGCTATCGCGGCGTTTTTTTATTGCACTGTTTTCCCCGCCCAGTCTTCCACGGCCCAGGATGATTGTTTTGCGGCCAATGCCTTTTTAGGGTTTATCATGGTAGGATGGCCTGTCAGGGCCATGACCTGCGCATCGCTCAGGCTGTCGCCGTAGGAATAGCTGTTTTTCCAATCGGGTTCAATGCCGTTGTCTTTCAGCCACTGCTTCACACGCAGTACTTTTTGTTCCCCCCGGCAGTTTGTGCGTACGGTGCCGTCATCCTCTGTAGGGGAAGCAAGCACGGCATGCACAGGCAAAAAGTTGGCAAGGCCGTGCATATAGACGGCTGGGGAGGCGGAAACGATCAGGACGATATCCCCTTGCCCTTCATGCATTATTATCTTTTTGAAGGCGCGGGGATAGAGGCGCGGCATCACTCGGGTATGGATGAACTCTTCCGCCAGATCTTGTTTTTGCTCTTTGGTCACACGCTTTAAAAAACGCAGTGATGCGCTTTTGCTCTTTTGGATTGGCACGAGTCTGAGTGCATAGGAGACAGTGGCCCACAAAACGGACAGCAGGTCTGCCAAATTCAAATACCCCTTTTTACGCGCAAAAGCTATATACGACACAATGCTGTCGCCTTTGACCATGGTGCCGTCAAAATCGAATATGGCGAGACGCCGCGTTGTGCATTTTTCTATATCCATGTGCCTCCTCAAACGAAAAAGAGTATTCCTCTTGCCAAAACAGGCCGCCCGAAGGCGGCCTGTTTGAAAGCAAGGTTTACTTCAGTTCAGCCACGTACTTGATGGTCCGCACCATCTGCGTGGTATAGGAGTTCTCGTTGTCGTACCATGCGGCAACCTTGACCAGCGTCTGACCATTGCCCAAATCTTGCGCGGTGGTCTGCGTACAGTCAAACAGCGAACCGTAGGTCATGCCGATGGTGTCGGAGGACACGATTTGATCTTCCGTCCACGAGAAGGCCACATGATCGGCAGCGGCCTTGATGACATCATTGATTTCCTTGATCGTGGCAGTTTTTTCCACCACGGCGTTGAGGATGGTAATGGAGCCCGTGGCGACCGGAACACGCTGCGCGGAGCCTTCCATTTTGCCCTTGAGTTCGGGGATGACCAGGCCAATGGCCTTGGCGGCGCCGGTGGAGTTGGGCACGATATTGATAGCAGCAGCGCGGGAACGGCGGAAATCGCCCTTCCTGTGGGGGCCGTCCAACAGCATCTGATCACCCGTATAGGCGTGGATGGTGGTCATATAACCCTTCTTGATGGGGAAATTGTCGTTGAGCGCTTTCGCCATGGGAGCCAAGCAGTTAGTGGTGCAGCTGGCAGCGGAGATGATGGTATCTTCGGGCTTGAGCGTTTTCTCGTTGACGCCAAAGACGATCGTGGGCAGATCGTCGCCTGCGGGTGCCGAGATGATGACCTTTTTAGCACCGGCGTTGATGTGTGCCATGGCCTTGGAACGCTTGGTGTAAAAACCCGTGCATTCCAGCACAACGTCCACATCCAGCGCGCCCCAGGGCAGGTTGGCGGCATCCGGCTCTTTGTAGATCTTGATTTCTTCTCCATCCACAATGATGGAGTTTTCGGTGCTGGAAACCTTGTCAAACAAATCGTACTTCTTCTGCGAAGAATCGTACTTGAGCAGATAGGCGAGCATTTCCGGGCTGGTCAGATCGTTGATGGCAACAATGTCGTACCCGGGGGCACGGAACATTTGACGAAATGCGAGGCGGCCAATTCGCCCGAAACCGTTGATAGCAACTTTGATCAATGAAATTTACCTCCTAAGTCGTTGGAAATTGAGATTCATTACCCAGCACATTATAGCAACGAAGCCATTGATTTGCAAGAAATAATGCGCGCGAGTATAGGGATCGGGTCGATTTTTCGCCTGGAGGGACAAATTTCGCCCTAATTGGACAAAAAAGAAGCACCCTCATGAGTGCTCCCCTTTTGTGAAAATCAATATTTGCGCTTACGGGCGGCTTCGGCCTTCTTCTTACGCTTCACGCTGGGCTTTTCGTAATGCTCGCGTTTGCGCACTTCAGCCAGCACGCCGGATTTGGCGCATTGCCGTTTGAAACGCTTAAGCGCGCTTTCCAACGACTCGTTTTCTTTCAATCGAACTTCAGACACTTGAATTCCCCCCCTTCGCACATCTCGCCTTGGCATTCGCCGCTTCTAACAGCGGATGGCGACCGCATGTTCATTATATCGCGACCGCCCGGTGCAGTCAACCCAATTTTCGCAACTTTCGTGTTCCTGTGCCTTGAATATGCTTGCGCTGTGAATGCCATGCTTTAGAGTGTTGCATCGGAACGGATCGCTTTTAGGTGGCGGCAAATTGTGGCTTGCAACACTCTCGGGGAACGCACGATTCTTTTGATCGTACCAGTGATCAGAAAAATCCCCGTCGCTCTCCAGTTGCCTGATCATGGCCGGACGATTGTCAAGCACCGGGATAAATTCATTTTCGGCCACGCTTTGACGGATGCGGCTGACGGCGTCGTCGGCAAATGCCTCGGGCGAACTTTGGAAGCGTTACGAACCGGGATCCGGATCCGCTTCCGGCATGCGGGATTGCTTAACTTGAAAACCCGTATCCACGATTGTGTCCGGATGGCACAATTTTAGGATTTCTTTGCTGATGGCGTGAAATTTGATGTCATCGAAATTGATGCACAACATTCCCAACAGTTCTTCATTCTGCCTGATAAACAATGAGGATGAACGAAGCGCGTAGCCGGATCAGGTAGCGCCTCTGTAATTCAGAAGAAAATCGGATATCTTGTAGCTTTGTTTATCAGGGCTTTGAGGGCCACGTTGGTTGGTGGCGCGCCGACGGCGCGCTCACTGATGTGGCTGTTGGTGATGGCAACGACGGATCAAGATTTGTTGCTCAGGTCATGCAGTACTATTTCGTTGTCAGGTCCCAGAACGCGACCAAGGAACTCGGTGAGCCTAATATAGTGCTGCATCAAGTTGCGGTTCATAGAACTATCCTTTCCGGACGCGGATGCGGGCCTTTCTTCGAATTGTCAGGATACGCCATGAGGGAGAAGAAAGTCAAAGGCAGGATGAGAGATAGTAATCATATGAGAAATGTCCATTTCATCGGAGGAGCTGATGTGCTAAAGTCATTCAAAATTGTACGGAGGGCGGCAGTGAACGCTTGACAAGGGACAAGTGAAGTGATAAATAGTTGTTAATGTCAACAAGCGCAAATAGCGGGTGCCCAGACGATAATGCACAGGAAGGAGGCTGGTTTATATCCCAGCGTGTATTGCGCCAAAAAGCGCTGGCTCAGATTCTCCCCCCGCCAAAGTCGTAAAGCAAATGAGGCGAGGGCAATGCCGTCCGCCAGTCTGGAAGCGTTGACCGGGGCAGATGAATGGATCGCGCAGATTCGCGCGGACGTAATTGAACAGGAGGAGCATTTCCATGGCAAGGTTCATTCCGGAGCCGTATCGTATCAAAATGGTGGAAAACGTCAAAATGACTACAAGGGAGGAACGCGAGGAAGCACTCAAAAGAGCGCACTATAACATGTTTCGCCTAAGAAGTGAGGATGTTTACGTTGATTTCACCACTGATTCGGGCACTAACGCCATGAGTGACCAGCAATGGTCAGCTATGATGCTTGGAGATGAGGCTTACGCAGGCGGCAGAAGCTACTTCAAACTCATCCAGGCGGCGGAGGATATCTTCCAGTACGAATACTTCCAGCCCGTGCATCAAGGTCGCGCCGCAGAAAAAGTCCTATTCGGTGCTTTCCTTAAGCCAGGCAAGTTTGCTTTGGCCAATTTGTTCTTTGATACGACGCGCGCGCACGTGGAGCTCGCGGGAGCCAGGTGCCTTGAAGCGTGCAACCCGCAGGCAGCCGATACCCAGCTGCGCGCGCCCTTCAAGGGCAATATGGATATCGAAAGACTCGAAGCGGTTATCCTCGAAAAGGGCCCGGAAAATGTCGGCATGGTTGTGATGACGATCACGAATAATTCTGCGGGCGGGCAGCCCGTTTCTTTGCAGAATATGCGCGAAACAGCCAAAGTGTGCCGCAAGTATAACATTCACCTCAACATTGATGCCGCCCGCTATGCGGAAAATGCCATGTTTGTCAAGCTTCGTGAACCGGAGTGTAAGGACTGGTCCATCAAGCGCATCATCCGTGAGTTTTTCACTCTGGCGGATACCTTCACCATGAGTGCCAAAAAGGACGCCATTGTTAACATGGGCGGGCTGATTGGTGTCAAGGACGCAAATGCGCCTTACATTGACAGGATCAAAGCGAACTGTATCTCTTTTGAAGGGTTCCTCACATATGGGGGCCTGAACGGTCGGGACCTTGCCGCCTTGGCAGTTGGTCTTTATGAAGGCATGGATGAAGATTGGCTGCGCTACCGTCTGGGTACCATGGAGTACTTTGGCAGCAGGCTCGATGAACTGGGCGTTCCGTATCAGTCGCCGCCCGGCGGGCACGGCATCTTCCTGGACGCGGCCAAATTCTATCCGCAGATCCCTTATACCGAATACCCGGCGCAGGTGCTTGCAGTGGAATTGTACAGGGAAGCCGGCACGCGCACCAGTGAGATCGGTTCCTACATGCTGGGGAACGACCCTGATACGGGCGCACAGATGAGATCCATGAACGAGTTTACGCGCCTCGCCATTCCGCGCCGCGTTTATACGCAATCGCACTACGATATGGTCATCGACAGCATCGCTCAAGTGTGGAAACACCGCGAGCCCATGAAACGTGGCTACCGTATCACGTGGGAGCCGCCTATTCTGCGTCACTTCCAGGCTTCTTTGGAGCCCATTACCGAGTAAGGTATCTTATCAGGGACCTAAGAAAGGAGAAATTCCATGAGCGGCAAGTCACCTAAGATACAGCCGGAGCTTACCGGAAAGCGTGATCAATTCAAAACGCGCCTTGGCTTCGTATTGGCCGCTGTCGGCTCCACCCTTGGCATGGGTGATATCTGGCTTTTCCCTTACCGAGTCGGCCAGTTCGGCGGCGCAGCATTCCTGATCCCCTACTTTATCTTCGTCGCGTTCATTGGCTACATAGGCATTGTTGAAGAAACATCCTTTGGCCGTGGCACGCGCTCGGGGCCTATCGGCGCATTCTCCCACGCTATGGTGCAGGCAAAGAAGAATCCCGCTGTCGGCAAAGCATTGGGGTTCATTCCCACGATAGGTTCCTTTGGCATAGCTACCGGTTATACGATCGTCGTCGGCTGGATCCTGCGCTACACGTGGGTCTCCATCACCGGGGCATTGATGACCAACCCGTCCGGCCCATTCTTTGGTGCGATCACAGGCAGCATGGGCAGTCTTCCCTGGCACGCCATTGCTATGGTGATCACTGCCTTCATCCTGATCAAGGGTGTAGCGCGCGGTATCGAAGTGGTCAACAAGTTTATGGTGCCACTTATCTATGTGCTGTTTATCATCTTCGGTATCCGAATCTTCACGGTGCCGGGCTCGTTGGAAGGCCTCAAATTCATGGTAAAGCCGGACTTCTCCAAGCTGGGCGAAATCAGAACCTGGGTGTTTGCTTTGGGGCAAGCATTCTTCAGTTTGTCTCTGGGCGGCAGCGGTACCATTATCTACGGAAGCTATCTGGCCGATAAGGAGAATGTTCGCAAAAGTGCCAGGGAGATCTCGGTGTTGGACACCTTGGCTTCTGTGATGGTCGCATTTCTGATCATCCCCGCCGCGTTCGCTTATGGAAAGGATCCGGCCGCAGGCCCGCCGCTGCTATTCATCACCATGACGGAAGTACTGCAATCGATGCCCGGCGGCCGCATATTCTCTGTTCTGTTCTTTGTTGCCGTGGCTTTTGCGGGGCTTACGTCCCTTATCAATCTGTTTGAAACGCCTATCGCTGCAGCCCATCAACACACCAAGCTATCGCGTACCTCATCGGTGCTGGCCGTTTGTGCGGCCGCGTTCGTCATCGGGCTGCCCTTTGAGAATGCCGATATGATGGGGCAGTTGATGGACATCGTCAGCATCTACATCAATCCTCTTGGCGCGGTCATTGCCGCTGTCATCTTCTTTTGGGTATGCAATAAAAAGTGGGTCCTGGATGAAGTATCCAAGGGCTCACCTAAACCCGCGGGCGAAGGCTTCCACAATTATGGTAAGTACATATTCTGCGGTGTCTCTGTACTGATCTATCTCATCAACTTGTACTTCGTATTGGTACTCAAGCAAGGCAGCATCGGCTAAAAAGCGGCGTGCGGGAATTCCGTCTGTAGTGTGACAACGCAAGCCCAATGAAATGGAGAAAAAACACATGAAGCATATCAACGCACCCAAGGCCCCGCCGGCGTTGGGCCCGTATTCGGCCGCCGTACAGGTGGACAAGCTGCTATTCCTTTCCGGTCAGACCCCGCTGGATCCTTTGACCGGTAACGTCGTGGAAAACGACATCAAAGTGCAAACCGAGCGCGTAATATTGAACCTTCAGGCGGTGCTGGAGGCGGCAGGGTCCAGCCTCCAAAACGTTGTTAAGACGACCTGTTTTCTGACGGACATGGCGCACTTCGCCGCATTTAATGAGGTATATGGGCGCTATTTTACAGGCAAGCCCGCGCGCTCGACCGTCGCCGTGAAAGCGCTCCCCAAAGACGCGTTGGCGGAAATTGAGCTCATCGCTGTTGTCCCGTAATACTCGCTCCATTTTGCGCCCCGCGGGGGCGCTTTTTGATGGGTTCGTTCGTTGACATTCGTCACCCAAACCAGTAGACTGAGGACAAGCTGAGAAACCCGGAGGGAAAGATATGCATTGTGACTTGGTCATTATCGGCGCGGGCCCGGCCGGCATTTTTACTGCTCTGCAGCTGCTCAAAAGGGGCACCAAGCAGAAGGTTATTTTGGTGGAAAAAGGGCAGCCTATGGAGAAGAGGCACTGCCCCAAGGCAAAGACAGGCTATTGCATCAACTGCCGACCCTATTGTCACATCACTACGGGGTTTTCAGGCGCGGGCGCTTTTTCGGACGGAAAACTGTCGCTTTCTCACGAAGTAGGCGGCGAATTACCGCAGCTTCTGGGCGAAAACTACGTCCAGGAAATGATCGACTATACCGACAGAATTTATTTGGAGTTTGGCGCCGACGAACATATCGAGGGCCTGGAACGCGGCGACAGCATTAAAGAAATACGCAAGCGCGCCATTCAGGCGGGCCTCAAATTGGTGGATTGTCCTATTCGTCACATGGGCACCGAACGCGCGCAGGAAATCTACGGCGGCATTCAAAAAGCGCTTCTGGACAGCGGCGTGGAAATTATGTTCGGCTGGAATTGTATCAACCTTATGCTGGAAGGCGATGCCTGCGTAGGGGTTTCTCTGCAAAGCGCCAATGAAAAGGAAACCATGGAGATACGCGCGGACAACACCGTGGTTGCCACCGGTCGCAGGGGCGCTGACTGGCTGGAAAAGCTTTGTCAGGAACACCATATCGCCCATCAAGCAGGGACCGTGGATATTGGTGTGCGCGTGGAAGTGCGCAACGAAGTGATGGAGGAAGTCAACGAAGCCCTGTATGAAAGCAAATTGGTGGGTTATCCCAAACCTTTCAAAGACAAGGTACGCACGTTTTGTCAAAATCCCGGTGGCTTCGTGTCTCAGGAAAATTATGATAACGATTTGGCCGTAGTCAATGGTCATAGCTTTAAAGATTTAAAAAGTGACAACACCAATTTATCCATCCTGTGCAGCCACAATTTTACCTACCCGTTCAATCAGCCCATAGCCTACGCGCAGAAAGTGGGGGAATTGACCAACATGCTGGGCAATGGCCATATTTTGGTCCAGCGCTTTGGCGACATTTTGGATGGCAAGCGAACATGGGAAAAGGAATTGGTGCGCGCCAACGTTAAGCCTACGTTGACTGATGCCGTTGCAGGGGATATTACCGCCGGAATGCCGTACCGCGCGATGACCAATATTATCAACTTCATCCAAGCCATGGAAATGGTAGTGCCGGGCTTTGCCTCCCCGGAAACGCTGCTGTACTCGCCGGAATTGAAGTTCTATTCCAACCGCATCAAAATGGACGAAAACCTGCGCACCAATATTCGCGGTCTTTACGCTTTGGGTGATTCCAGCGGCTGGACTCGGGGATTGATGATGTCTTCCGCCATGGGCGTTATCATGGGGGATCGCCTCGCCGATGAGGAGTTTTCAAAAGCCTGAAGCGAAGTTTTACATACTCTTCCTTGCATGTTTGTGCTAAACTAAATATAATGTGGGGGTATTTCCTACCGAAACGAGGTTCACGATGAAACGATATGTTGCATTTCTTTTATGTCTGGCGCTGATACTGCCGCTTTTTGCCATAGCGGAAACCTGGGATCAGGATGTGGATGAAAACCAGGTGGTCATGGTGTCATCCGAAGCCCGCGAGTTAAAATACGGGGATAAAGGTACGGAAGTCAAGCAGCTGCAAACGCGGCTGAAGGACCTGAAGTATTATTCTGCCAAAGTAACGGGCAACTTCCTCACTTCCACGCAGGCTTCCGTCAAGAAAGTGCAGGAAGCTTACGGATTGCCCGCAACGGGTGATGCTGACTCAGCCACGTTGGAAGTCATTTATGGCGATTGTCATCGGCCCCTCGCGCGCGGCGACAACGGCAAGGACGTTTCCCGCGCGCAAACCAGGCTCAGCGAGCTGGGCTACTATTGGGGGCAGATCAGCGGGAATTACCTGGATGGTACGTCTGCTGCCATCGGCAATTTCCAAAGGGATAACGGCCTGGAAAAGACCGGTAAGGCGGATGTAAAGACGCTGTTGAGACTCTATTCAGACGATGTATACCGCGTTACCCCCGATCCCATGGCGACGCCCAGCCCCGTGCCCGCCCCCACCGCGTTGCCGGACTTGACATATCCCGGCAAATTGTCTTATGGCAGCAAAGGGGACAAGGTTGCGCAGTTGCAGGACAGGTTGAAGGAACTGGGTTATTTCACCCGGAAGTCCACCGCAGGTTTCTACAAGCATACCCAAGCGGCGGTGGCGGCATTTCAGAAACAAAACGGCCTCAAGGATGATGGTGTCGTGGGGGAGGAGACGTGGACGGCGCTCTATTCACCCTCTGCTGCGCGCCCCTTTGATCCTGCCAAGCCCACACCGGAGCCCACGCCCATTCCCTACGCGTTGGAAGTGGATGTAACCAATCAGCTGATCAAGGTGTACGGACGCGATGAGCAGGGCGGCTACAGCGATTTCCTGCGTGCCATGTGGTGTTCTACAGGAACGACCCGCTATCCAAGCGACGTGGGTACGTTCACTATCACTGAGCGCCGCGCACGCTGGGCGGAGTTCCCCAACTGGGGCGGCGGCAAGGCACAGTATTGGGTTCGTATCACCTCGGATATTGCCTTTCACTCCGTCATTTACAGCGCTTATGATACGAAAGCTGTCAACATGAAATCGGTCAATGCATTGGGCAAGCGCGCATCCCATGGCTGTATTCGCTTGACGCTTGAGGATGCCAAATGGGTCTATCAGAATATCGGACCGGGCGTGCAGGTTACAATACGCGAGGACAGGCTGGAGGACGCCGAACTCAAGCAGGCGCACAAGCCCGCCGCCTATGAAAAGAGGCTGTACGCACACCCCGTCACCCCCGCGCCTACCATGACGCCTCAATACGACGCCAAAGTGCCGCCACAGGGCGACATACGCACCCTCAAGAAAGGCTCGCAGGGTGAAGACGTCTTCTGGTTGCAGAAAAAACTAAAAGAATTGGGCCATTTTGCCAACACGGCCACCGGCGATTATCAGGACGGGACCCGGGAAGCCGTCAAGCGATATCAGAAAGCAAATGGGCTCAAAGTCACCGGCGAAGCGGACAAAAAGATGCTTGAACATCTGTACAGCCAAACATTGCTGCAATACGCCACACCTACGCCCATCCCAACGGACGTGCCATCCCCGGTCATTCCATCACCCACGCCATTCCCGGCGGGCTGATTTTCAAAAACCCTCCAAATCATCCGGAGGGTTTTCGTTAATGAGAGGCATGCATGAGTTTTCTGAAGCACTATTTTCTTCAGTTCCGCGGCAGCATTTTTCTTGGCCAGTTCTTCAAACTGGTGGAAGCTGTGCTGGAATTGTTTATTCCTTTGGTAATGGCCAGCCTGATCGACGACGGTGTCGCCAAGGGCAATGGCGACATCATTTTGTCCCGTTCCGGCCTGATGCTGTTTATCGCCTTTGCCGGCGTTTTGAGTGCGCTGATCTGCCAGGTCGTCGCGACCAAAGCTGCCGTCAGGTTTGGTACGCAACTCAGGCACGACGTGTTTAGCCGTCTCAACGACTTGTCCGCACAGGATTTGGATAAGATAGGCACCGCTTCCCTTGTCGCGCGGGTGACCGGGGACATTGGGTTTTTGCAGGACGGCATGGCGATGCTGATTCGTCTGGTCGTGCGGGCTCCCTTTCTCGCGATCGGCGCCATTGTTATGGCCCTTTCGCTGGATATCAGTCTGTCTGTCGTCTTTTTGGTGACAGCGCCGCTCATCACCTTCATCATGTTTTTCATATTGCGCATCGCGGCGCGGCGCTTCGCCGTAATGCAAAGGTACCTTGACAGTCTCTCGCGCATCGTGCGGGAAACACTATCGGGCACACGCGTGATCCGCGCGTTTTCGCAGGAGAAAAGCCAAGCTAAGCGCTTTCGCGATGCTTCTCTATTGTATACACGGGAAGCGCTTCGCACGGGTCGCTTGTCGGCGCTTTTGTCACCTGCGGCCAGCGTCGTAATGAACTTCGGCATTATTGCCATTCTCCTCTTGGGGGGGCATCGCGTGCAGGCGGGCGGCGTGGAAGTGGGCATCATTATTGCCTTTATTGAATATTTGGGGCAGATCCTCCTGCAAACAGCGGTGGTGGCCAATCTGGTTATTCTCTATACACGCGCCTACGCTTCTGCCAAGCGCGTGGGGGAGCTGCTGGATGCTTACCCATCGGTGCGCGATGTCAGATGGACTGAGAAAGAAATCATGCCCGGTGTGCAGGCCGTTGTATTTGAAGACGTATCGGTCACCTATCCGGATGGAAAGTCGGCACTGGAAGGCATCTCTTTCACCCTCAAAAAGGGCAGCACCCTTGGCATTATCGGCGGAACAGGTTCCGGGAAAAGTTCCGTCGCATCCCTCATCCTGCGGCTGTATGACCCCACACAAGGCATTGTGCGCATCAGCGGGCAGGACGCAAGGGACGTTCCGCTCAGGGACCTGCGTGCCCGCCTTGCGCTGGTACCGCAGGAAGCGGCGCTGCTCAAAGGCACCGTGCGTCAAAACCTCGAATTGGGCGATCCTTTAGCGTCCGAGCGCACCATGAACAAAGCGCTGGATATTGCGCAGGCGGAGTTCGTTTACGAGTTGGCTGGAGGTCTTGATTTTGAAATTGCGGAAAACGGCCGCAACTTGTCGGGAGGACAAAGGCAGCGGTTGACTATCGCGCGCGCCCTGCTCAAAAAAGCGGACGTGCTGATATTGGACGATGCTTTCAGCGCGCTGGACTATGTTACGGAGAGGAATTTGCGCCGCGCCCTGAAGGATAGTGTCCATGGCGCCGCCGTTATCTTTATCTCCCAGCGCGTTTCTTCTCTGCGGGATATGGATCAGATACTTGTGCTGGATGAGGGTCGCATGGCGGGGCTCGGAACGCATGAAGAATTGATCGAGGGAAACTCTGTTTACCGCGAAATAAGCGCCTCACAGGCGGAAGCAGGAGGGGCGGTCGTGTGAAAGAGAACTTGAAACGCCTCTTCAAGATGAGGGATTTTGCCAAGACAGCGTTCATTTTGGCGGCCCTTTCAGCGGTATTCGGCGCGGTGCTGACGTTGCTCACACCACTTATGGTGGGCCGCGCCATTGATTGTCTCATCGGCAGGCGTGTCGATTTTGAACGCCTCACTCACTATGGCAAAGTGCTGCTGTCGCTCTATATCGGTGCCGCATTTTTCCAGTGGACACTGGCGCAGGCGAGCAATCACATCGGTTACAAAACATGTGACAGTCTGCGCAGAAACGGCTTCGCGAAAATAAACGTTTTGCCGATATCGACCATCGACGTGCATTCACACGGCGATATGACGTCCCGCCTCATCAATGATGCCGACACGCTTGCCGCGGGGCTAATACAAGGCGTTCCCAAACTCTTGACTGGCGTTACGACCATCGTGGGCACGCTTATCACCATGTTTGCCCTGAACGCGTGGACAGCACTGGTGGTTGTCGTATTGACGCCGTTGTCCGTGTTGGTTGCGCGCCGTATCACCCTCATGTCACACACGTTGTACGCAGAACAGGCGGACGCCCAGGGCGCTTTGGCCGGGTTTGCCAATGAGCGCATCGCGCAGCGCGATCTGATCAGCGCCTTTGGCGCCGAAAAAGCCAACGTTGCTTCGTTCGATCTGCACAACGAATCTCTGGGCAAAACCGCATA
>LSQX01036969.1_pt1 | contig 19160 bp, 15 predicted proteins | sample 654561 | NCBI WGS metagenome assembly LSQX01 (sample SAMN04489861, study PRJNA283612) | anaerobic digester metagenome | isolation source: 4 biogas reactors fed with cattle manure at either 37C or 55C with and... | place: Denmark: Kongens Lyngby | collected 2014
ATGTAGAGCCTGTTTTCGACGGAAGAGTGTTCGATGCGGTTATCGAAGGTCTTGACGACAACAATTCAATAGAATACACAACCGGCGGTCAGGTGATGAAGTTCTACACAGCTCTTGATGTTTACAAGATTCAGCTGCTTGACAAAGCCACACTCGGCACAATAACATTCACAGAGTCATCGGCAGGCGTGTCAGTCGTCACCGGCAGTTACGACGGTGCAGATTGTCTTGTATGGACAATCAACAAGGCGTTCGGAATCGGTTCTTACGCATTCACCGTCAATGCACGCTCACCGCTGGGAATGCTCGATTCAGGGCACGAACTTGTGTTCAGAGTCAGACCTGCTACGGTGACACCTTCTGAAAACGCTTTTGTCAGCGCCGAGATCGACAGTGACGAGATTATTCTCGGAGACCAGTCTGTCATAACTGTCATAACCTGCAAAACAGCAACCAAGGTTCAGTTTGTGGGCATAGATGACGGCGCACCTGTTTCAATGACACTTACAAAGGATTCTAACGGTGTTGCTTGGACAGACAACGGAGACACGGCGATTTGGACAATCACAAAGACCTTCGTAAAGCTCGGCACCACCACTTGGGGCATCAGAGTTCTTGACAATGGCGTCTACACGCCGGTCTACGAAGATGAGATTGTTTACACTGTCAGTCGTCCCCAAATTGACAAATTTGTCAGCGTCTCAATAGACGACAACTCACTGCCGATAGCGGCCGGCACAGAATCGACAATAACAGTTGTAACCCACTTCTCGGCAACAAAGGTTCAATTCATTGACAGCGCCACAGGCGCGACATGGACCCATTCAACCACCTCTGCCGCTGTGAAAGACATAATAATCGACAGCGCCAGCGGGACGGCAACCTGGATAATCAAAAACAAGTTTGCTGTCGGTGTCTATGATTTCAATGTTAAGGTTCTTGCCGATGGGTCATACAGCGACATAGTCGAAAATGCACTTCATTTTGAAGTAGTAAGACCCTAATGTTCCTCTTAAATCTTAAATCATAAATCCCGGCAAGACGCCGGAAAGCACGGAGCCGCGAGAGCAATCTCGCGGCTCCGTTTTCGCACAAATGGGCTTTCAGCTTTTTCCTAAATCTTTCTCAACTCGTGAAGCGCCTCGCCTGAAAGCATCAAGATTGCGGCAAGGTTAGGCAAAGCCATAAGGCAATTCAAGATATCGGCAAGATTCCAAACAGTTTGAAGCCCTGTAACGCTTCCTATAAAAATCGCGGCAATAAAAGCAAGGCGGTAAAAAGGTACGGCGCGCAGCCCGAGAAAATATTCTGTGCTGCGCTCACCGTAATATGACCAGCCTGTCAGCGAAGCGAATGCAAGCAATGAAATGGTGACGGCAAGCAAAAGATTACCGACACCTCCAAGCACCGACGAAAACGCCGCGCCGAAAAGCTCCGCGCCGTCAAGCGACTGTTCGGCTTGCCATGCCCCCGACGTCAAGATAACAAAGGAAGTCACCGTACACATAACTATTGTATCAAGAAAAACTTCAAGAATCCCCCACATTCCCTGTTCGGCAGGGCGATCGACATCTGCCGCGGCGTGTATGATTGCCGAAGTTCCAAGCCCCGCTTCATTTGAAAAAACTCCGCGCGCGACGCCAAAGCGAGCCGCCTTTGAAATGCCGTAACCGACCGCCCCCGCCGCCGCCGACTTAAAACTGAAAGCCTCGCGTAAAATCAGCAAAGCCGTACTCGGGACCTTTTTATAATTGATTGCGATGACGACCAAAGAGGAGACGACAAAGACCACAGAGATAAAGGGAACGACTTTTTCTGAAACAACGGCTATTCGTTTTATGCCGCCTAAGATGACAGCCGCGCTGATAACAGTCAGCACCGCGCCCGTGATATACGGAGGGATAGAATAGCTGCCCGACAATATGGATGCGACAGAATTTGCCTGCGTCATATTACCGATTCCAAACGATGAAAGCATAAGCAGCAGAGCATAAAGCTTAGCCGTTTTTTTCATGCCAAGCCCCTTGTCAATATACATCATCGCTCCGCCTATCCAATCGCCGTTAATGTTTTTTCGGCGATAGATAATGCCGAGAGTGCTTTCCGCGCAGCTTGTCATCATTCCGAGAAACGCGGAAAAGCACATCCAAAACACAGCGCCGGGGCCTCCGGCTCTTATTGCAGTCGCGACGCCGACAATATTACCGGTGCCCATGCAGGCGGCAAGGGCGGCGGTTAAAGCCTGATATTGAGATATTGATTTTGAGTTTCTGCTTTTGCGCGACTCCTTGTTGCGCAAGGCAAAAAAAAGAGTATCATGCAGCCACTTTTTAATATGACGAACCTGAAAAAATCCGCTGCGCACAGTAAAAATAAAGCCGGTGCCCACAAAAAGAGACAGCATCGGCGGACCCCAAAGAAAAGCGTTTGCAACACTGAAAAACTTATCAATCATAAAAAAGCCCTCCCCTTGAATATATGAAAAAGGGGAGGGCTATATGTTGTTTGTAAAAGCGGAGAAAACCTTGCGGCACAAGGGGCGGTGCTTTTGCCGTGCAAAAAGGCGCCGCCATCAACCGTTTAAAATGCCGACAAAATTTGCGCTGAAATTATGCAGGATAAACTTTAAGCGTGATTGACGGCACAAATCTTTTTAAGGGAGAGGGGAGGGCTGTTGAGCCGCTGTTGTTGTCTCGTTGTCAGTGCTTGGGGCGGCTGTGCTCGGCGCGTCTGCCGCTAAGATTTTGAGTGATTTAAGCGGGATAATCGGCGCGTCCGAAGGCATAAACTCCAAAGCTGCTTTGTCGCCCGGGTTGAGTATAACGGCATCGGCGCAGGACGAGGCGGATATCGAGTAAAAACGATCGGCCGCTCCCGATAGTTTTATATAAAATGTCGTGTTGCCGCCGATTACGGCGGAACGAATTTCAGTCACGACACCGTCTAAGACAGTGGGAGAATCGTCTGTCTTGTTTTCGCCGTTGTCGTCGTCGTCAGGAATTTCGATATTATCTCCGACTGAAAGCCCTTCCTTTTCCAGACTTTCGATATAAGCGGCAATACAATTCGGAAGCGTGTCCCCGACAGCTTTGATCTTGTTGTATTGCTTGACATTTATCATGGCATACATCTGAACGATATCGCTCGCGTCCTTTAACGACATAAAATATGTCGGCTCGCCGCCTATATTCAAGAGCAGCGGGAATGTCGCGATATATTCATATTGCTGGACAAGCCCCTCAGCCGAGGTTTTTGCCGTCGTTTCTTTCGCGCCGTTGACACCATAAAAAACTGTCTCTTTTGTCCGCTGATTTACAAGGACAAAACCGGTTATTGACTGGTCGCTGGTGACGGAGGTCACGCCTGTGTAAAGCCATACATCATCATTTATGGCAAGATAATTGTATCCGTCAGTCGTTTCGACACAGCCGGTTTGACCAAGGAGCGAATTCCAAAAGCCCTTTTGATATTTCCCGTAAAAGTTGAATTGCTCAATTATCAAATCGGCATTGTAAATCCTGTCAATCCAGGCAAAGGAATCATCTCCGCTGATGGTGCCGATGTCATAATATGTGCATTTTCCGGTGACAGCGTCAACAAGCACGGCGCCCATGACGTCGCGGCCGCCGAAAAGACCGATTGTTTTGTTGATTCTTGCGCAAATCCAGTAAGGGTTGCCGCTTTCGTCAATCTCAAAGGACGGAGTGCTGAAAATGTAGCCGGGATACTCAAAGCGAATCACGCGCTTTACATGCCTGCCGAAATGATCCGCGAGGGAGTATTTGATGCTGTTTTCGAGCGTTACAAACTCTGTGCTTTCTTTGGACACATTTATAATGATATATCCCGGGAAGCCCTTGTCCTTGTTTGTGAGCCATTTTATGATGTTGGCATATTGCAGCGAAGCCACTCTGACGGGTGCGCCTTGATAATTTATCTGCGGATAACTCGGAAACACCGTGAACTGGGAGACATAGCCCAAGTCGGCAAGATTGCTCAAGGCACGGTTTGCCAAGTTGGCGGAAGCTGATTCGTCAAGCTTTGGAACAGTGTTGAAATCAGGCTCCTCAACCGAAAATGTGCTTTGTGTGTCGACATGCATTATCTGACTGTACTTTTTTGCTCTGAAAAGCTGACTGCCCGCAACATATCCGACCCCTGCGACAACAGCAAGCACAAGCACAAGCACAATCGGAACCTTAGCCTTGCTCTTGACATATGTCATATATTCCGGCTTATGCACGGCTGAAGATAAGACAGCAAGGAAAAAGACAAAAGACAAAATGACAAGACCGATAAAATAATAAAATTCCGCCGCTTTGAGGTTTATGGGCGGGAGCATGAAGTAATAGGCGACAGCTCCGGAAACGACAGATAATAATATAGAAATGATGACTTTCAAGGCCGCCCTTTCCGGTGGTATAATGATGGTCTTTTTGCCTTCGCCGCCTCTGCCTGAAAAATCTACTTTGATAGGATCCATAATAATTTTACTCCTTACAAATACGTAATATAATAATTATAAAGCAAATCACCTGCAAATACAAGTCTTTTCGCGGAAAACAATGGTCGGCAACGGTTTTGGGATGTGAAAAAGTTTATCATATGAAAAACTCCAAACACACCGGATGCTTTGCGCGCATCAATTTTTATAGGGATATTGTTTGCCAAGCTCTATAAAGGCTGAAAGATAAAGCAGCTTGATAAAAAAGTCCCGTCCCGGAGCAAATCAGTCAAGCTTTAAAGTGGTGAAAAGCGGACTGCGGACCGAAACGGAACAAGCGGCAAAACAAAAAAGCTTAGAGGACAATTTGGGCAGGAACTCAAGCCGCGTGTTTCGCCCCTTTTGAATAAAAACAGACAGAAAACAGGAGCGGTAAATACAGCGGCTGAAAACCAAAACACGCAAACACAAAGGCAATAGGAATGTGCCGCCGCGAAACACCGGTTGTAATATATACGGCAGACGCGCCTCGGCAGGGGAGAGGCACGCCGTTAATTCAAATTTGGGGATGAAGGGCGCGGAGCTTATCCGCCAAGCTTGTTCATAACTTTTAAAGGATCAACTGTTTCACCGTTTAAGATAATTTCAAAGTGAAGGTGCGGACCGTCCGCTTTTTCGACGGGTATCTCGCCGAGAGTGCCGATTATCTCGTGCATCTCAACCTTGTGACCCGTCTCAGGCGTGCTTTCGGGAGCAAGACCGCAGTATCTTGCCACTAATCCGTTGCCATGGTCGATTGTGACGACAGTGCCCCACAGCTCGTCGGATTCCACGCCAATAACAGAGCCGTCTTGGATGGCGACGACAGACGAGCCGCGATTGTCGCCAAAATCAATGCCGCTGTGAACTCTCCAATCCTGCATAGTTTTTGAGTAAACCATGTCGCCGTTGCTGTAATCCTTTATTATGGTCGTTCCGAGCGGCATTGCGAATTCGCCTGAATATGGGGACGCACCGCCCGCGGACGCCGATTCCTCGTCGGCCGCGATCCTGTCGTCAGGCACGCCCGATACGGGAACATTTGCCTTCAGCCCGTTATTCGTCGTCACCTCGTCATATATGATGGCGTAATCACGGCCGCTCGTGTTATACCGGTCAATTTCCGTTTCAAAGCCGGCGCTTTCGCTGTCGTCTGAACGAGTATAGTCAAAGCCCGTGTCAATTACACTCCAGATGCCAAGCCCCATTGCGGTGAAACAGAGCGTGAGAGCAAGATAAAAAAGCCTGCTGCCGGTAAACTTTCTTTTTTCATTATTACTCAACATTTCCGCACGTCCCTTTAATATATAGTACTTATATTTTGGACGAGCGGAAGATAGTTTATTCACATTTTTTTCCGAGAAAGCTTAAAAATTATTGACGCGACAGCATAAAAGGCGAGCAAACCGAAAATTATTCCCAAAGTGTCGATAAAAATGTCAAACAGTCTGCAAGCCCTGCCGTCGACAAAGTGCTGGTGTATTTCGTCGCTGACACAGTAAACAAACGACAAAATAAACGGAGGGAGGGCGTTAAGGTTTTTTCTGACTTGATAAAAAGCGTTGTAAGCAAAAAAAGAAAGCAACCCAAATTCAAAAAAGTGGGCGGCTTTGCGAAACACTTCAAGGCTGACATAATTTGAAACAAAACCTAACAATCCGCGCATAAACAAAAGGCTTTGGTCGGCCGATTCATCGCCGACTCTGGAGGAAAAATAAAATATGGCACACATGCAAAGCAGCGTCAAAGCCCATGACAAGGCGACAACCGCAATGCGGGCAGAATCTTTTTTGGCGGGCTGTTTCAGCTTTTTGATTTGACAAATCCTCCTTTTAGCAGGTTTGTGCAAAGCCGCGCGAGTGGAAAACCTTTTGTAAAGCCGAGTTTTCCCGCCGCCGACAAGCGCCGACCGAAGCTAATTCAGCTTGACGGCAGACGCAAAGCAAACTGAATTGCCGTCAGGACTGCCGACGATGCCCGACACGCCTTTTGCGAGCGTGAGAAACTCCGACGACTCATAAAGCGGGTAAAACGCGCCGTTTTGCATCAGAAAAGACTCCGCTATGCGGCAGCCCTCGGCGGTTGACGCCGCCGAACCGGATCGGAAAGCATTTGCGATAATGTCGGCGTATGTTTCGGAAGCATATGAAAAAATGTTTTTGCCCGACTCCGGGGAATATTCGGCAAGACATATCGCGGCCGAAGCTGACGAAACTGTGACGGGCGCCAGCGCTACCTGATATTTGCCGTCCTTTAAGGATTTTTTAAGAGATGAAAGCTCAACAGCGTCCGCCTTTGCCTTGATGGAAATCCCGAAAGACTGCTGCCAATATTGGAGAAGCTTGCGGACAGAATATTCGTTTTCAGGCGTACACATTACTGTAACCGTAACGGAGGACAATCCCAAATCATCTAAGCCCGCCCTCCAATAGTCGGAAGCTTTTTCGTGGTTGTAGGCGACAAAGTCTGCGCTGCCCGCCTTTTCCCTGTAATTTTCGCCGCCAATTCGGCAGCATGACGGCAAAAGCCCTTTTGCACGCACATGATTATCGGCAAGACCAAGCTTAGAAGCCTCAAACGAGCCGCATAAAGCAAGGCGAATATAGCGGTTTGAAAGAACATCGTCGCCGCAATTGAAGCAAAGCCCCCAAACAGTGTTTTGGAACTCGAAAACATTGCACTCGGCCGAGTCTGCCTGAATGGATGCCGCAGTTACTCCGATTGCCGCGTCGTAGACACCATCCGACACCTTTTTTGTGTAAGAGCTTTCGTCGTGGTTAATATAAAGCGTCACGGAGCTTGGGAGGGCTTTGTTTGTCCCTGTATAATCAGCATTTTTTTTCATCAGAAGTGACGAGCCGCTTGTCCACTTGGAAAGGTAAAAGGGGCCGTTGCACAAAGTGAACGACAGCCCCTTTCCGTATTTGCCCTTGCAGGCGTTGAAAAATGTCTCGTTGCAGGGCATGCTGACAGGCTCTGTCAAAAGCGAAAGAAAGTCCGCGCATTTTGACGACAATGTTATAATTAAGGTGTGTGTGTCCGCCGCCGCGACACCTAAGGATGTGGCGGGCAGCTCACCGTTTCTGACTTCCTTTGCGTTTTTAATCGCGTAAAGCGAAGAAGCGCCGGGCGAGGATGTGGACGGCGACAGCGCGCGCCTGAAACCAAAAACAAAGTCCTTGGCTGCAAGCGCGGCGTCAAATGTTTTTTCAAAATCTTCTCCGAGTATGTCGGAAAACTTGCCTGTAAGGTGCCATTTCAGGCCGCTCCGAAGCCTAAAGGTGTATACAAGTCCGTCGGATGAAACATCCATCTTTTCGGCGGCTCCCGGCACAATCGCGCCGTTTTCACCGATTCGGACAAGCCCCTCAAAAAGATTTGCGACAGCCGTCTCCGCCGCCATGCCGGAGCAAACCTGCGGGTCAAGCGTTGACGGCTCGGAGGGTATCGGGTATGAAAATGACATATTAACCCCGTCCGAGCCTCCGCAGGAAGTCAGAATAAACATAAAAGTAAAGACCAAAAGTAAAGATGTGAGTTTAAAGAAAAGCGCTTTCACTGTTTATCTACTCCGCCGCGTTTTGTCGCTGACGGCACCGGCCGCCAAGCTTGTTTTCAGCCGATAATTACCTCGTGCCCCGTCCTTGCCGATTCGTAAACGGCGTCAAGAATCTTCATCAGAACAACGCCGTCCTGCGCCGGGGCAATACAGTTTGTTTTGTTTTTTACGCAGTCTATAAAGTGGCTTATCTCTTGCTCAAACAAACCGTCAAAGCTCAGCTTTGTGCTTTCTTCAAAACTGACGTCGACAAGGTGGTTGTTAAGCTCTGTGTAAATATGAACGTCCGGGTCAAGCTTCGCTCCCGCTTTTGTGCCGAAAAGCTCAATGTCGCCCTTGCTGTGCCCGTTTAAGCTGAAGCTCGCCTCAACGCTTACGACAGAGCCGTCGTCGTATCTTATCATCGCGGCGGCAAGATCCTCCACATCGAAAACATCCTTTTCGGAAACTGAAGCGGCGGAATAGCCTTTGACACTTTTGATATTTGGTCTGTCGAAAAGCTTTTGAAACGCCGCGCCGTATACGGAAACAGGGCTGCGATTACCCGTAAGGTACCGAACGAGGTCAATGACATGCACGCCGAGGTCTATGAGCGGCCCTCCGCCGGAACGTGATTTGTCGCCAAACCAGCCGCCGGGACTTCCGTTTCGCCTGAGATATGTTGCCTTTGAATAATAGATGTCGCCGAAAAAGCCGCTGTCGATATATTCCTTTAACAGCTTGCAGTCGTTGCCGTGGCGGCGCACAAAGCCAATCATCAAAAGCTTGCCCGCCTTGTCGGCCGCTTCCTTCATTTGCACAGCTTCCGCGGCGTTCATTGCCATGGGCTTTTCGCAAAGCACGTGCTTGCCTGCATTTAAAGCCGCAATCGTACACTCGGCATGAGCGCTGTTCCATGTGCAGACACTTACCATGTCTATTTCAGGCAGGCTGTCGAGCATCTCATCTTTGTCGGTAAAAGTCCGCTCAAACGGCACGTTGAATTTGCGCGCCTTATCCTCAACACGCTCCTTGTTAATATCGCAAAGGGCATAAAGCTCGACGTCGGGGCTGAGCCGATAGCCGTTGATGTGGCATTCGCTGATGCCGCCCGTGCCGATTATCGCAACCTTTAATTTGTCCATTGTTTTCCCCCGTTTTAGAAATTAAATGTTTTTGTTAAATAATCCTTAAGGTAATCCAAAGTCCTGCCGAGGTTGTTGAAAATGCCTACCAAGACGCTGATATAGCGCACGATGGTGTCTTTGAATCCGGGCCTTGAATCGGGGTGTCCGCCGTCGTTTGATGTTTTGGAGATAGTAAAGCTTTCAAATTCTTCGCCGCTTTCCAGGGTGTAGGAATGAATCGCAATGGAATCGTCTGTGAAATCAATGATATTATATATTTTTTCTTCGGTAAGATATGATTTGCCGATGTGCTCGCCAAGCGGCGGGGCTTCACCGCCCGTTTCAATCCTGGGTCTGTTTATTGAGCCGGAAACCATATAAATGGTGCCTGCCGGATTATCGACGCTGTCAAGCTCGGCCGTGGGGAGGACAGTTTTGTCGTTGAACATTACGTTCGATATGGTGTAAAAGTGGCTGTGTCCCATAAGCGCCAAGTCAACCTTGAATTCGTCCATAATCGGTGTCAAAAGCATCCTCAGCAAACCGTTTTCCTGCTCCCTTTTCGGAATCCTGCCGCCGTAAAGGTCGTGGTGAAAAACGGCGACGCGCCAATAAACATCAGGATTTTCGGCGACGGCTTTTTTAACAAAATTGCGATGATCCTCGGCGCTCGGATTGTTTGTGTCAAGCATGAGGAACAAAACGTCGCCCATGACAAACCAGTAATCGGAGCCGATATATGAAGATGTGATATAGTTTTTGTACTCGTTCGGCACATGCTTAAAATGCTTGTATGTGGGCGCTTTTCTGTCGTGGTTTCCTATCGTGGTGGCGAACGGAATGCTTCTGAACACGGGCGAAGCGACAAGACCGATGTATTCGCTTACAAGGCCGTATGATGCCTGGTCGCCGCCGGAAAGGACAAGAGCCAGGTCTTCGCGCCTTTCGAGCGCCGCGTTGAGCGTGGTGTCAAGGTTGTATGAGAAGTCGCGTATGGCGTATTCATCCTCGGACGACTCTGTAATATGTATGTCGGTCGTGTAAAAGAGTGAAAAATCTTCGGAACCTGACGAAAGAGTTCGGAAACTGTATATGTCGGAATATACGGAGCCGATGCCGCAGCGATAATAATATTCGGTACCTAATGACAAACCGGACACAGTGACTCTGTTACGTCTGTCAGCGTCGCCGGCCTTAACAAATTCGCCGGGGAATTTTATGGCGCCGCTCATGTCGGGCGACGTGCTTACCTCGACAAAGCATTTTCCGCTGCAAGACGGTGAATACCATGAAAACCCGCGTGACGTCTCGTCGCTTCCGGGCGACATATAAAGCGCTTCGCCCTTTTGCGAATAATCGTCCCAGTATTCATCCCACTGTGGTTTCGCAGCCGATCCGGAAAACACGGAGCAGCTTAAAACAATCGCTGCGCACAGCAGCACGGACAAGGGTTTTCCAACAAACTTCTTAATCATTTTTCAGACCACCTTTTTATTTTGTTGTTTTGCTTAATATATTTTCTGCCTTCAACGGCGCGTGTCCACACGTCGTTGGAAAGGTACCGATTGATTGCTTTCACGGCTTATATGTTTGAATATTCGTTGTGACCGACGGCATTATAGTCAGTCTATTTATCAAGCGATAATAAATAAAATGACTGCCGACAAAACCGACGCCGCCCGGTTATGAGAAGCTTTATAATAATGCAAAGTGTCATTTCCGCGCCAAACGCAAAATGTCAGGAAATCAGAAGATTTGGAGCGTTACCGCCCGAATATCGGCGACGACAAATATCTTTCCCCGGAATCGGGAAAAATCACGACAATCAGCTTATTTCTGTTTTCTTGTTTTTGGGCAAGACTTACAGCGGCGTGAAGGGCGGCCCCCGATGATATCCCGACAAGCAGGCCTTCTTTTTTCGAGATTAGGGCGCACGACTCAAACGCGTCCTCATCGCCGACTGTTATGATATCGTCAATAATCTTTTTGTTCAGCGTCTCCGGCACAAAGCCCGCGCCGATGCCTTGAATCTTGTGCGCTCCTGCCTTTCCGCCCGACAGCACGGGAGACGACGAAGGCTCCACCGCCGCAATCTTTACGCAGGGCTTTTTCATTTTGAGATATTCGCCCGCGCCTGTGATGGTGCCGCCTGTTCCGACTCCGGCGACAAGCATGTCAATCAAGCCGTTTGTCTGCTCGAAGATTTCGACGCCGGTTGATTGAAAATGCGCACGCGGGTTTGCGGGATTTGAAAATTGGTTAAGAATAAAGCTGTTTTCGACAGCGCGAGAAAGCTCCTCCGCCTTGTCGACGGCGCCTTGCATACCGAGCGAGGCGTCAGTCAGGACAATTTCCGCGCCGTGGGCGGCAAGGAGCTTTCGCCTCTCGATGCTCATGCTTTCGGGCATTGTCAAAATGACCCGATATCCTTTTGTCGCGGCGACAGCCGCGATGCCGATGCCTGTGTTGCCGCTTGTCGGCTCGATTATTGTATAGCCCGGCTTGAGGTTGTCGCGCCTTTCCGCGTCGGAAATCATTTCAAACGCAACTCTGTCCTTTACGCTGCCCGCCGGGTTAAAAAACTCAAGCTTTGCCATTATCGCCGCCTGCAAGCTGAATGTTTCTTCGATTTTGGCAAGCCTTAACATGGGCGTGTTGCCTATCAGGTCTTGGAATCTTCCGCAAGTCAGCGCCACAAAACCAACTCTTTCAAACATAATTGACAAGAACAACTATAACACAATTAGGTCAATTTTGCAATACGCGCCCTGTTTTTCTTTCCCTTTTTCCCTTTTTGTTCTTGTCTTTTCTTGTGTGGTGCTGCCTTTCTTTCACTGTGTGCGAAGCTTCAAAGGAAACGGGAAGTGTCAAGAAAAGTGTAAGGCAGGTGAAGAAAAAGGCCAAGGGATGGTGGAAAGCATAAAGAAAGTGGGGGGAGAAAAGGAAATTCAAAAGATTAATATGTTGACTTTAAATACCCTTGCGACTATAATATCTATTGGAATTGCTGAATTGCCGAGACAGCGGCGCACCGCTCCCTTAAAGCGCAGCGGTATCCGCATTTTAACAAAAGCGCGGGATTTAGGCGCTTTTAAAGCTGCGCACGGCAAGATCACAAGCCCTTTTTATTTTGTCAACATGCAGGAGAAAGATGAGGTGGTAGTTGTGGATTCATACCCTGAACCCGGAGGGTGTAACAATTTGAGTAAAAAATTCGGAGCCATGACTGCCGTTCAGTAGTGGCTCTGCCTAAGGAGGGCTGCAAATTGAAAGAAAAGATTCTCGAGTTTGTTGAGCAGGGAAGGTTTGTTGAGGCAAGAGAAGAACTCATTTGCATGAACGTGGTGGATATCGCGCAGTTTTTTGAGGAAACGGACAAGCACAAGCTTTTAGTGATGTTCAGGATATTGCCCAAAGAGATAGCGTCGGGTGTTTTCACACACATGCCGTATGAGCTGCAGCGGTATATTATCGAAACCATCACAGACAGGGAAGCAAAAAACATATTGGATGAGCTGTTCCTTGACGATACGATTGACTTTTTGGAAGAAATGCCGGCAAATGTCGTAAAAAAGGTTCTTAAAAACAGTGACGAAGACACAAGAAAGCTAATCAATCAGTTTTTGAATTATCCCGAAAATTCCGCCGGAAGCATCATGACAATAGAATATGTCGACCTGAAAAGGGAGATGACGGTTAAGCAGGCAATACAGCACATCAAAAAAACGGGCATTGACAAAGAGACGATCGACACCTGCTATGTGATGAACAGCAACAGGATTCTTGAGGGTGTCGTGTCAATCAGAAAGCTGATTTTGAGCGAAGACCAAACACTGATTGAGGACATTATGGAGACGGGCGTTTTATATTTAAACACAAACGACGACCAGGAAGAAATCGCCCAGCTGTTTAAGAAATATGACTACCTTGTCATGCCTGTCGTCGATAACGAGCGCAGGCTTGTCGGCATCGTCACAATTGACGACATTGTAGACGTTATCGACAGGGAAAACACAGAGGACTTTCAAAAGATGGCGGCAATGCAGCCCTCTGAAAAAGAATATTTAAAGACAAACGCGCTGACATTGGCAAAGCACAGGATTCCGTGGCTTTTAGTATTGATGATTTCCGCGACATTTACCGGCGGCATAATAAGGCGGTACGACAACGCGCTGCAATCGGTAATGATTCTTGCGTCTTTCATCCCGATGCTGATGGATACGGGAGGAAATGCAGGCTCTCAGTCCTCCACGCTCATAATAAGAGGTCTGGCGCTTGGTGAAATCAATCTGAAAGACATCATAAAGGTTCTGTGGAAAGAGCTTCAAGTCAGCTGCCTCATCGGGTTAACCTTGTCGTCTGTGAACTTTATAAGGATATATTACATTGAAAAGGTTTCCTTTTTAGTGGCAATGACAGTAAACATCACCTTGTTTTTTACAATCGTTTTGGCGAAGGTCGTGGGCGGTGTGCTGCCGATTATAGCAAAAAAAATGAGGGTGGACCCCGCGATAATGGCAAGCCCTCTGATAACGACGATAGTAGACGCAATGGCGCTGATAATATACTTCTCGACAGCCACATGGCTGCTGAGGATATAGTGCGCGGCTGTGCAAAAGCCGTCTGATTCTGACTGCAAGGGTGGGTTTTTTATAAAGGCGCGGACAAACAGCGAATATATGCCCGGAAACGGCGCGGATGTTTTTTCCGCGCCTGTTATTTCTTGCGGGCTGAAAGGCGCGGCGTCCGGCTTGAGGGTCGAGTGTTACGGCAGTGTGGAGTCGACAAACCTTGAAGCTTGTGAAAGAGCCGCCGCGGGCGAGCCTGAGGGGCTTGTCATCGCGGCTGAAAGTCAGACAAGCGGCAGGGGCAGGGGAGGCAAGCGCTTTTTTTCGCCCGACGGCTCAGGCCTGTATTTCAGCATCCTTTTGCGCCCGGACTGCCGTCTTTCAGATTGCGGTCTTTTGACAGCCGCCGCCGCCGTCGCCGTAACCGAAGCAATCGAGGCGGTGTCCGGCAAGGAGGCAAAAATCAAATGGGTGAACGACATACTGATTGGCGGCAAAAAGGTGTGCGGGATTTTGACCGAGGCGTCAACAGTCGGCGGCGGCACGCGCCTTGATTATGCCGTCGTCGGGATAGGAATAAACGTTTTTGAGCCGGAGGTAGGCTATCCGGCTGAGATTTCCGAAACGGCGTCGTCTGTGTTCAACGGCGCGCGCGGGCAAGGGGAGATTCGCGCCGAGCTTGCCGCCTTTGTTCTTAACAACTTCTTTGAATATTATAAAAATCTTGACAAAAAGGTGTTTTTGACGGCATATAAAGAGCGTTCCGCGGTGATAGGAAAAGAGATAAAAGTCATCGGCGCGTCGGGGAGCCGTGCCGCGCACGCTGTCGATATTGACGGTGCTTGCCGCCTTGTCGTGCGATACGGCGACGGAACGGAGGGCGTCCTTAGCAGCGGGGAGATAAGCGTCAGATTATGATTGGCAAAATGAGCAGAACAAACAAAATAAGCAAAACAGCCAAAATGAGCATTAGGGATTTGTCGCTGTGCGCGCTGTTTGCGGGTCTTATGGCTGTCGGGGCATACATTAAAATTCCCGCGCCGCTTGCTCCGCTGACAATGCAATATTTTTTTGCGGTCACGGCGGGGATGCTGCTCGGCTCGAAACTTGGCGCAATCAGCGTTTTATGCTACATACTGCTCGGATTTTCCGGTCTGCCCGTCTTTGCCGAGGGAGGCGGGATAGCCTATGTTCTTAAACCAAGCTTCGGATACATCATAGGATTTTGCGCCGCGTCATTGGCGGCAGGTAAAATAGTCGCGAAAACAGACGCGCCGTCATTTAAAAGAACCTTTGCGGCGTGCGCCGCGGGGCTGGTGATTGTTTACACCCTCGGAGCCGCTTACCTTTGGGCGGTAAACAAATTTTACATAGGCAAGGATATCGGAGCAAAGGCGCTTTTGGTTTATTGTTTCGCAATTTATATCCCCGGCGACATGGCACAGTGCGCCTTGGCGGGTGCGGCCGCCAAACGGCTTATACCGATATTGAGAAGCGGTTAAAAATTATTTTAAGCGCCCTCCCAAAAGACCTTGACAAATTTTCAGTCATAAAAAAGGCTCCGCGCACAGCAGCGCGGAGCCTTTAGAATTTGAGTGAATTTGCAGGGGAATTACCAATTGAAGTCGTAAAAATGATAGTCCGCAATGACCTTTGCCGCGCCGGAGCCGAGGAAGATCCTGACGTCGATGATGTGGTCAAGCTTGATGCATTCGTTTGTGGCGGGGTTATACTTCAGCGTGGCTGTGCCCTGGAAGGTGCAGTAGGCGTTGTCGGGGTTAAGACCGGGAACCTTTTTGGCATATTCGACAACCTCGCCGATGTCAATAACATCAAACATCCTTCCGTGCCAGCTTGTGACAGACTTCGGGTTGTTGATGTTCATATAAGGATCCTTTTCGCTTGCCAGCGTGATGGTGATGATGAAATTGTCGCCGTCCCGGACACATTTCGCCGCTGTTATTTTGCTCGTGTCAGTGAGGACGCAACCGACCTTCCCGCCCTCCTCGGACGTGGGCAGAGCGAACCATTTGGCGTGCTTGCCCGCTGCGTGTGTGTCGGGTGTCGACTTCTCCTTTGCCTCAAGGAAGTTGCCCGCCACGCCGCTAAGGAGCGAATATGTCAGACTCTTCATGTTGACATTGCTGACGGTTTGCCAGTCGTTGCTGACATATTGCGGCATATCTGTCTTGACCTTGTTGACGACCGCCGTATATGACGCGAGGATTTCTTCCTTGGAAACAGGGAGCTTTATCTCCGCCGGCTCTGTTTCCGTCTCTGTTTCAGACACGCCCTCCGTCACCTCCGGAGCGCCGGTTTCTGTCTCGATATCGGATGATGTTGCTTCGTCGGACAAATCAGTAATAAGCCCGTCGGACAAATCCTCCGGCTCTGTTGTTTGCCCCTGTTCATTTTTGCCGCAGGCCGCAAGGGAAAAAACAAAGATGAGCGCCGAGAGAAAAGCCAGAGTTTTTTTCATTTTTATGCCTCCTGTAAATTTATGTTATTTATGCCGTAAACGCCTTGCGGACTCTTTGCAGCGCGTCGTCAAGCTCCTCGTATGAAGCGACAATAGGCGGCGCGAAGCGAATCGTCCGTTCGTGCGTTTCTTTTGCGAGAACACCGTTATGTATGAGCTTTTTTACATATGGCACCGCGTCGGTGTCAAACTCGACACCAATCAGCAGACCTTTTCCGCGGATGTCGATTATGTGGTGATTGTCGATGGCGCGCAGCTTTTGCATAAAGAATTCACCCTTTTCAAAAGCCTGCTTCGGGTAGTCGTCCCTGACAAGAATCTCCATGGCCTTTAAAGCGACTGCGCAGGAAAGCGGATTGCCGCCAAAGGTCGAGCCGTGCGAACCGGGCTCATATACGCCGAGAATGTCTCTGTTTGCCGTAATCGCCGAAACAGGCATAACACCGCCGCCAAGCGCCTTTCCGAGGACATATATGTCCGGCTCCACGTCCTCGTGCATACACGCGAACATCTTGCCGGTGCGCGCAAAGCCTGTCTGAACCTCGTCCGCAACAAAAAGGATGTTGTTCCTTGAACAAATCTCACGCACTTTTTTGAGGTATCCCTCCGGCGGAACGACAACGCCCGCCTCGCCTTGAATCGGCTCCATGATGAAAGCCACCGTGTTTTTTGTTATCGCGGACTCAAGCTCGTCGCTGTCGCCGTATTTGACCTTGATAAAGCCGGGTGTAAACGGCGCGAATCCGTCCCTGGCGGAGCTGTCCGTGCTCATCGTAACAATAGTTATTGTCCTGCCGTGAAAGTTGTTTTCGCAGACGATTATCTCCTGCTTGCCGTCAGGCACGCCCTTGACAAACGAGCCCCACCGCCGCGCCGTCTTAAGAGCCGTTTCAACCGCCTCGGCGCCTGTGTTCATGGGAAGGGTAAGCTCCTTGCCGGTCAATTCGCAAAGCTTTTCGCAAAAATCGCAAAGAACGGTGTTGTGAAAGGCACGCGACGTCAGCGTGACCTTGTCAAGCTGCTCCTTCGCCGCCGCGACTATCTCGGGATGCCTGTGACCGAAATTCAAAGCAGAGTATGCGCTAAGCATATCAAAATAGGAGTTCCCCTCCGGGTCATAGACCATTACTCCGAGCGCCCGCTCGATGACAACTTCTTTAGGCGCGTAGTTTTGTGCGCTGAACCTGTTTGTTTTTTTAATTACTTCTGCGGAACTTAACAAAAAAAGACATCTCCCATTAAATATTCTGACCAAACAAGTTTAACATAAGTTTTTTGTTTTGTAAAGACGAAAAACAGGGCGGCTTTAAACAGAGGGCTGTTTAAGGGAGTCATACAAAAGCTTTCTGTGGGAGACGCCGCGGCAGTCAAAGAACGAATCCATCCTGTTTTTATACTTGGGATCGGCCTGAAACCCGTTATCAACAATCTTTTCAAGCTCGCCGACAAGCTCGCCGACAGTGTGCGCCATGGCGCCGAACCCTTCCTCAAGCGGAATGTCAAGCGAGGAGTAATTGTGAAGCGCGCCGGAAAGAAAAAGCTCATAGTCAGGCACAAAATAAATCACGGGGCGGCGCAGATAAACAAAATCAAAGACACAAGAGGAAAAGTCGGTGATAAGCAGAGGATAGTCGGCGGCGCAAACACCTGAGGAAACAAAGCTTATGCGGTCGTTTTTGTTTTCAAAAAATCTGTCGTAACACCTGAAAATAGGATGGCTTTTTATGTCGAGGCAAAGGTTGTTTTTCGCAAGAAACGCCGCTAAGCCTTCGGAGCGCAGAAGATTTGAAACAGCCTTGTAAAAGTCGGAGCTTCTGAAAACAAGCTCGTCGGCGGCGCGCGAGCTTTTTATAAAGCCTCCGATATAAGAAGCGCGCCAAGACGGCATATAAAGAAGTCTGCCGAACGGCTCGTGCTTTTCGTCCAAAACCTCTAATTCCGGCATTCCGGACTCTATAAGCTCGTCGTCGCGGTAATGGTAGCTGTTTTTCAGCTTTTCCTTTTCAAAGCGTGAAGAGACAACAATTTTATCCGCCAGACATTTTTCTTTGGCGTAAAGATGCGGCAGGTCGGCGTGCATTACGCCGTGCTGCAAATAAATTATTTCACCGTCGAAAATGTCGCTGTACCTGCGCATCGGCTCTCTGCCGAAAGGACAGACAATGTCGGGGCTGATATAAGAGGCAAAGATTTTTTCGCTCATAAGAAACAAAAGCTTGTGCTTTCGGCTGCCAAAAAATGCCGTGTCCCGCCGCCGCAGACATTTCTTTTTAAGAGCCTTTTTAGCGTTTCCGTCATTTAAAATATAATATCTTTTTACGCCGTCCGTGATTGCCAAGTCGTGCAGAAACTGTAAATAGCCGTTGCCGTACACACCCGCGGCGTCGCTGTAAAGCCAAACTCTTTTTCCGAAAAACCGCTTTTGGGCGGCGCGGTAAGCCCAGGCGCGCAAGTCGTTTCGGAGGATATGCGAATCCTCCTTGCCGCGAAGTGCCGACAGCTCTTTTTTATCCGACTTGACGGCGCTTATCACTCCTTTTGAAGCGTCTGAATGTAAAATATACCCGCCGCACGCCGCCGTTCGTATTTCGCCGTTCACTCTGCAAAACGGACCGAAAAACAGCTCTACCCCTACCTTTCCCCGTCCGTTAAGGCGCACCGCAAAGTCAAAAGTCCCGCCGCCGTCAACAGGTATGCGCAAATCAAAGCACATTGACGGCAGCTGGCCGATTCCGCGCCCCCTCGAAACAAACAGCGGCACGCTTTCGCCGTTGACGAGCAGCTCCTGCACCGCATATTCAGGAACGACAGTGTCAAGGCGGCCTGTCGCAATCAGCTTGCCGCCGCGAACAGTCAGCCTTGAAAAAGATATGTCAGCCTTGTCGGAGCAAAAAACAGGCTCGTTCGCGCAGACGACCGAGTAGCCGGAAGCTCCCGCGAAGACCCTGCATTTTTTATCTTTAAG
>LSQX01259333.1_pt1 | contig 19159 bp, 29 predicted proteins | sample 654561 | NCBI WGS metagenome assembly LSQX01 (sample SAMN04489861, study PRJNA283612) | anaerobic digester metagenome | isolation source: 4 biogas reactors fed with cattle manure at either 37C or 55C with and... | place: Denmark: Kongens Lyngby | collected 2014
CCCTGAACCCAGTAGCGGTTGAAACGTTATATTTAGTAGATCCTACCACTGAAGTTCTTGTATTAGACGAAGCTCAGTTTTTTGGTCCAGAAATCATTTGGTTTTGTCGAGCCCATAGAAGCCTTGGCAGAATTATTATTATTGCGGGGCTGGATATGGACTATAAGCAGATGCCATTTGGTTATATGGGCGACATTATGGCGATAGCCGACAGCGTAACTAAATTAAAGGCCGTCTGTGCATGCGGGAAAGATGCCGTTTTTACTAAAAAATTAGTTCCCGACGGTAAGCGCATTGACATTGGAGATAGTAAATACATTTCTGTTTGTAGCGATTGCTATAAAGATAAGAATCCAGTCTGCCCTCGCTGCAAAACAGTGAATAACGAAAAACTTGACAAATATTGTGTAGCCTGCGGATATCCGATATTTGTAGGGAGGTAGATATATGCGTTGGTTTTATACTCCTGAAGACCCTGAAGACCAGGATATAAAAGACCCTTGTATAAACGACAGTGTTGGTTTGCACAAGTGGTTTTACACAAACAGTAAAGCCATGTTGGTTTCAGTCTACGCATCATACGTCGAAGGCAAGGTTTGTTTAGTAATAGAAGCTAATGTCGGTAAAGATCGGCAGGAAACCGAAATGCAGATGCTGTCTGACGATGAACCAGTGTTTTGGACAATATCATCTCTACCGCCGCAAATCCAGCACGAAGCATCAATGGCACTAACAAGGGCATTTAGCACTTTAATGAAAAACCGCCCGGAATTAGTTGATGTAACTATAGTACAGTGCGTAGACTTGCGCGGAGAATCGCAGGTATTTCCTATTGATTATGACCGCCAAAATCTCTACGGACTCCTGTAAAAAATAATGAAAGCGAGAAAAAAATGAATAATAATCCGGCAGATTTCCCAATTATAGTAATCGGTGGTGATCCGAAAGACCCGGAAACATGGAGGCCGATCTTATCTCATACCGATATAGCAATCGGTAGGGAGTTTAAAGCTAAAGCCGAAACCCTTGCCGTCATGTGTGAAGAATCCTGCTTTGGGAATCCTCACGTACAAGACGAAAACGGCAACTGGATGACCAGGGAGCAGCTTATCCACCGGCTAGGGAATAGTTGGGCAGAAGATATGGTGAAGGCAGGATGGTCGCCGATAAAAGTTATGGCCTTACAACGTTTATTGGAGTAAAACGGTGGTTTAAGGAATGTCTAATAAAGACAGTTATATTCCCAAAATACTAAGCTCTATGAGGAGGTAATTAGATGGCTGTATCAATAATCGGACACCCGCAAATAACCACATGCTGTCCGAACTGCGGCTCAATAAATATCACAACAAATGATCTTTGGCACCAAGACGGCCTTATGATTTGTTATGATTGTGGGTGTCGCTGCTACATTATCGAAGCCGAGTAAAAACAGTAAAAACAGAATTCTTTCCGGCCCATAGGCCGGGCAAAATTTGCCCGGCTCCGCCGGGCTAAGGAGGGAAAATATGAAAAACGTAGTACAAGAGAAATTATTCTATTATACTGACGAACCAACCGAGACTAGAAAAAAATACTACTGGATATCCACCCGAGTAATAAGAGAATCCGGTCCTTGGGAAGCCCCGCCACTGAAGTCGCCAGATGACGTCAGAGATTTAATGGTAAATCACTTAGATCTAGAAAACTGCGACAGAGAACACTTTGTAGTAGCCTATCTAAACTGCAAAGGCTACCTCAATGCAGTCCACGTTGTCAGTATAGGTGGGCTTCATAGTTCTTTGGTTCATCCCCGAGAAGTTTTTAAACCCGCCTTTGAGACCAGTTCCGCATCGGTCATTCTGGCACACAATCATCCATCTGGAGACCCCACTCCCAGCCAAAAAGACGTCGAGATAACCCGACGCTTAATCGAAGCTGGTAATATTTTGGGAATCTCAGTTCTCGATCACATCATCATTGGGTCAGGAAGATATATTAGCCTTAAAGATAAGGGGCTGATATGATGCCCACTCAAATTTCCACTAAGCCATTGATAGTCGGCTGTAAATGCGGCGGCTTAAAGATGATCGATAAAGTCTGGGATGAAGATTTGGGCTGGTATTCTTTCTGGGAATGCCCCGATTGTGGGTACTACTGGGAAGGCCCTGGATTGTCCTGGATTGTAGAAGGGAATGATTACTATGAAAAAAATCCGAGCTCCCTATGTGCTGAACCAGCACGGCGGCGCTCACTTAGACAAGAAGAAACAGGCCCGTAAGAAAGCCTGCAGGGGAAAAATTAAAAAGGAGGATGCTTATGCCAAAGTATAGAATCCCAGTAGTTTTCACAATGTGGGGGATAATGGAAATCGAAGCCTCTACATTGGAAGATGCTGAAAAAATAGCTTTAGATACCGAGCCTTTGCCTGCGACAAAATACTATGTCGAAGACAGTTTAAAGCTGGATAAAGAAGCAGCCGGGTACGGCGAAACAGGCATGACTAAACAGCAGTTGCTAAAGTTCATCGAACTTCGGAATAAGTCTGACTTGCAAACCAATATGCAGTTCTGTATTGATGCCGAAACGGCAGGATTTAACATTGCGGAGTTAGGGGATGGCCAGCACGCCGAAGAAGGATATGTCTGGAATACTCCCTACGGCCTTCTAATCGAACAGAACGGCATGCTTCGGCTGAAGGAGTAGGAGTAAGAAATAAAAAGAAATAAATAGAAAGGGGAGATTAGATGGCTAGGCTGCAGGCTCAAGCCAATCTCGAATATATCCCCACGCAAGATAAGATAAGACCTTTAATCAGGTCTTATCTTTCTTTTATGGGGACTTCAAACTGTTTAGATCCCTGCTGTGGCCCTGGCGACGCCCTGGTAGAAATCTGCTCCGGGCAAAACCTGTACGGAGTGGAGATCCACACCGGCCGAGCTTTAGAGGCTAAAAAGAAATTTAAGACCTTGGCCGGGCCGATAGAGAAAGCTACTATTTCGAACAATGCTTTCTCTTTTTGTCACTGCAACCCGCCCTACGATTGGGTAGCCGGTGGCGGCGAAAGGTACGAAGAAATCTTTTTGCATCGCACCACCCGGTATCTGTGCATGAAAGGGGTATTGGAATTTTTAGTTCCGATAACCCTATTCCAGTCCAAGAATGTAGCGACTCGGGTGTATAAACATCTGATTGAAAATTACCGGGATATACAAATATTGAAATATCCCGAACCCGAATTTAGCATACACAAACAAATCGTTATATTTGGAGTTAAAAAACCAAGGGTTCCGGTAGCAACTTCACCCGAATGGTTGGATAAGCAAATTGGCCGGATTACGTCAGCACGACTTCCCGAGTTAACCACTCAGGAAAATCCTATATACCAAGTCCCGCCAATGTCCCTGCCGGTAAAAATATTTAAGGTAAGTCACTACGACTCAGAGCTCGCCGCAGCAGAATCCCAGACCGTAGACATACTGCAAAGCAGAAAACCCGTGTTAAAAAACGAGTTGACAGCTCCTTATTATTTAGACAAAGCTTTGTTGGCTTTGCTTGCAGTAGGTGGATATATTGATGGAGCTATGCCGGGACATTTTTTGTCCGGACGACATGAAAACAAAGAAGAAAAAACCAGTGAAATCGACCCCGATACCGGAGACGAAATTTTTATCACCAGAAAAGTGTCGTCAACGGTGTTCTACGTTTTACAGAAAGATCCCGGCCCCGATGGCAGCCGGATCATCGAAATAAGATAGGGGGCGATGAAAATAATAAAATTCTATGAACAAGGCTTTACCCCGGTGTATAGCGATATGATTGTATTAATGGGTAACCAGATACACGGTATCAGCATTATTGGCAGCGAGATAGTCGTAAAGGCTTATCGCGCCAAATTTATGGACAATGTTATGGCTAAGGCTAATTTAAGATTCTGGTACGAAGATAAAATTGTCAGATTAGCATACAAGCCGGCCCAGAAATACACCGTTTTCCCACAGGTGCTCACCGAGCAGGGATTGCAGGTTGTTATGATGAACGACCAATTAATTTGGGGAATCTCCCAGGAGGATCTTCTGATAAAGGTTTATCAACTATTATACGACCTCAATATTCCCTGCCCCTTACCCGCAGAAGACAATTTCGAAGACTGTATGCAAAAAATATTTGACCTAGCAACTAATATAGGGTTTCTCACCCCGTGTCAGGTAGTAGGCAATGTACCGTACAGTTTTTATATGCAGAACTTGTGCTACCTGGACGAATTCCGGGAAGATGCGGAAAAGATTATTGCAGAATATATCAAATTGGCAGTTCCGGGACTACTCGACGGTATAGACGGAGTGGCCGACTATATTGAAAAATTCAGTTTGGAAATCGGCGAAAAAATCGGCCAGAGAGTGTCATATCTCCACATTCCCGAAGATTACGATGATAGCTTCTTTGAACACTTTAACAGGAAACTTTTTCCGCAGCAAAAGGACATCTCCGTGGCATCCTCAAAGAGACTGGAGGTAGATAATCATGTCATTATCTCCGGCCAAATGGGAACAGGCAAAACTACCTTGGGAGTGGCTGCCTGTCACCATCATACTAAAGGTAAACCCTACCGGACTATCGTCACCTGCCCTGGCCACTTAGTAGAAAAATGGGCTAGAGAAGTAAAAGAAATCATCCCCGAAGCCAAGGCATTTATATTCACTGGGAAGAATCCTCCCTGGCTGAACTTCTGGAATCAGTATAAAAACTCCGGCGAACTTACCGGAGCAGAATACTGGATAATATCCAACGAATCTTTACGAGGAGGATATATTCAACGCCCAGGATATATAGCGAAGAAACGTCTTGCCTACGATCCTGAAATTGACGATAGAATTACTATGAAAGTAGCAACCTGTCCGAAATGCGGAGAAGTGCTGGTCCAGGAGAAAAAAATCGATGGAATACCAATTGAAATTCCTTTAACTCCATACGATTTTAAGTCCCACACTTCGTATAACCACAAATGTAAGTGCGGCGAGATGCTTTGGCAGGCGGACGGAAAACGCAAAGGATTCAGAAAAACCAGCATCGCTGATCTGATCAAAAAACGTATTCCGAAAAACTTCTTTACCTACTTTATCGCTGACGAAGCACATATGTACAAGGGTTCCACGGCCCAGGGTTTAGCCTTCGGAGGAGTAATATCCCGCACTAAAAAAGTCATAGCAATGACCGGGACTATGGCCGACGGCTACGCCAACGGACTATATTATCTTCTGTGGCGTATGTGCCCCGAAGGATTTAAATCTAAAGGTTTTAACCATGATGAAGAATCCAGATCCCGCTTCCAAAGCGAATACGGATTCTGGACTAAAACCGTTAGGTGCCGGGACGATGAATACGGCCGCACCAGTAGAGCTAAAAGCACTCGTTCTTATGTTAAGCCCTTGCCTGGATATACAATCAATACCTTCCCGGAATGGCTAATAGAAAGAACCTGTTTCCTGAAGTTATCTGATGTGGCTCCTTACCTCCCACCGAAAACAGAGTATGTGAATGCAGTTGATATGGACGAAGACCTAGCTGAAAAATACCGGCAGATAGAAAACCGCCTGCGTAACGAAATTAAAGACGGAGGCAGCCGGGTTGCATCAATCATGCTGCACACCTGCATGTCATACCCTGATATAGCCAACGGGCCAGAAGTTATCGACATCGAAAAAGGAGACTATAGTTTACATTATGTTCTACCCAGTATAGACAAAGACCGGCTCTATAATAAAGAAAAAGAGCTTCAGTCTATATTAGAATCGGAGTTAAGCCAGAACCGCAAGTGTCTGGTATTTAGCACTTACTCCAACTTGCGGGATTGCTTATCCCGGTTAGAGTGGGTAGCTTCTCAAGTCCCGCAGGCTAGAGTCCAAGTAATGCGGTCCAACACTGTATCAGCAAGCAAGAGAGAATCATGGGTGAAAGATAAATTAAAAAACATCAACACTCTCATTTGCCATCCCGAGCTAGTTGAAACCGGCTTAGATTTACTGGAATGTAAGACTATTATTTGGATCCAAACCGGATATATTCCTTCTACGGTACGTCAGGCTTCTGCCAGAAGTTTGCGTATCGGCCAGACCGATCCCATAAAAGTAATTTTCCTGTGCTACAAAGACACCCTGCAGGAAAAATGCTTTCAGTTAATCGGCAGCAAGTTAAATGCCGCCGGAGTCCTCGAAGGAAATTTATCCAACGAAGGATTAAGAAGGTTCGGCAACGATGGCAGTATGCATAACGACCTTCTGTCTTTACTTTCAGACAATATTATTACTGCCAACAGTAATGATATTTTCGAGAGCTACAAAGCAGAAGTCGCCACGCTGCTAGCTAAAACCAACCCAACCGTCGAAGAAATACGGCGTTTAAAAACCTTAACCGAAGTTTTAACCGAGATGGACATAGATATGTCACATTTAACTCCTCGACAGAAAAAACAATTATTGAAAGGAGCTGATATTCAGCCCGTGCTATTTATGTAGCTAAAAGCCCGGCCATTGCGCCGGGCTTTTTCTATTTATAGAAAGATCTTTTTTCTGGAAAGCCACTGGCATACCAGAATCAAAAATATTAGCCGAAAGGCTTTAAGGAGGTTTTATATTGTTCAAAATTTTTCGCATTCCATTAAATAGTGGGATGCGCGTCCCTATGCCGGAGTACATGACTCCTGGCGCAGCGGCCATGGATTTTTATTCGGCCGATATTGAGCCGATGACAATTAATCCAGGCCAGACTGTGCTGATCCCGCTAGGAATCAAAGTTGCAATCGCGCCGGGATACAAACTCACGTTGAAGCCCCGCAGTGGATTAGCGTTAAGAGGCATCACGCTGCCTAATTCTCCTGCGACTATAGACTCCGACTACCGTGGCGAAGTCGGAGTTATTATCCACAACGCCGGAAGAAAGAAATTCGTCGTGGAACCTTTTATGCGAATCTGCCAGGGCGAAATCGAGAAAGCACCCCAGAGAAAGTTTACCGAAGTTTCTTCAGAAGAGGACTTAGGAAAAACTCTTCGGGGCAAAGGCGGGTACAGCTCTACCGGCCTTTATTAGAAAAATTTATAGAAAGGAGAAAGCCATGCAGGACCATATCAGAAAAAGAGCCGCCAGAGTCGGGCGGCACATATTGAAAACGTCTGACACCGTGCGGGAGGCCGCAGAACACTTTGGGGTAAGTAAATCCACTATCCACAAAGATGTGTCTGAGAGGCTGCCGGAAATCGACGCCGAGCTTTACTGGAAAGTAAGTTCGGTTTTGTATCAGAACAAAAAAGAATGTCATATCCGTGGCGGAGAAGCCACGCGCAGAAAATACCAAAAGGCTCTAGCTTAGAGTCTTTTCTATTTAGGAGGGATATTATGAGTTCTGTTTCCAAGAAAGAACACAGAATGATAGAAAAGCGCTGGGAAGATACGTTTGCCAATGCCGATGCTTGCATGGAACTATATAACCAGGGCATGAATGTTTCTGACATAGCTTTGGTTATGAAGAAAAACACCACCAGCGTTGAAAATTATCTCCGGCTGGCGAAAGCCTTTCCGGACAATCGGATCAAAAACGTCCCCATCGATGTATATTGGTGGGCATCCAAGTATCCGGACCCCATGAAGGTTTTAGTAAAAGCCTGGAATAATAAATGGCGTGGCGATGATCTCCAAAATTATCTCCAGAAGTCCCGCTGTGAGACTTTCCCCGTACCGATTTCCGAACGGGAAAGGCAGACCCCAATCGAGGTTGCTTTGGGGGTCGATGAAAATGGGATGACCACAGCTAGAAAATTATATACATTCCTTGAACTACACCCTGCTGCTTATGCCAGATGGGTTAAGAAAAATATTTTAGAAAATATTTTTGCGGAACCAGGAGTAGACTACTTTTCGTTCAACATGAATGTTGAACGCGAGAAATCGGGGTTTCGCAACCCTCACCCGACAAAAGACTATAATCTCACCGCCACCTTTGCAAAGAAGTTGGCTATGGCTTCTCAGACCCCAAAAGGGGAAGAAGCTCGCGAGTATTTTATCCGAGTGGAGCAGAGTGCAAAGAATTTTGCGAACAGCAAGCTTCATTGCACAACCCCCCAGGGTGGAGCTTTCACATCACAAGAAACTGCCGATTTGATTCTTGATATCGCAGACCGGTTTAAAGACCATCTGCCGCTGGAGTGCGTCAAAAAAATGGCCATGACGGCCATCGAATTGCGGGGAGGAAGATGCCTCGCATGAAAGTAAATTTAGATCAACTCTTGGAGGGCGTTTCGCGCCTTCCAAGACAAGAACTAACCGAAGAAAATTCCGAAAAGTTAGGGAGGTATGATTATCTGTTAGATTTACTAACCGAAGATTATATATCTTCCGAACATTTGGCTGTTCCTGAGTCCGAATGGAACGAATTGGAGGAATTTTTGTACGGATTGTTCGGCACAGAGTCAGACAACGCCCATGCCGAAAAGATCCGAACCCGAATAAACAACCTTGAGATCACTAAGAGGTTCGGACAATTATTGCTGCATACTCCGTTATTGCCTATCGATGACTTCATTTAGGAGGTGCAGTATGGATTACCAATATTTAATGGATTCCGACGAAGCGCAGGATGAAATCCTGCAAAGATTGTATAATCTCCAAACTTTATTTGATGTTAAGAAAAGACTTGGAGATTTAGCAGATATAACCGATCGCCTGTTTGGATATTCGATATATTGCGAACAAGGTAATACTGTATTTTTAACGTCAACTATTTCAGTAATAATGGCTCTTCCAGAGTCGCTGGAAAATAGAGTTACAGAGTTCTGCGATAATGTCGAAGGTTGGCAGGAAGAAGGATATCCTGAAGTGGATTTCGAGGAAATTTATGCCCTTTTCATTCCTGTTCCTTACCCGCAGGCCCAGGAAGCCTTAAACCTCTTATCCCAAGAAGACGGGTACTTTATGGAAGAAGAAACCCTTGTTATTAAGGATTTCTACTGCCCGGAATCTAAGGAAGGATTAATGAGGGTGGCCGTTAAGGATGATGGATTATTGTTTTATGTGGATTTATCTTATTTCCCCAATGATTATTGCTGCAACAATATAATAAACACCTGCATAAAACTCCGGAAAATCTTTGAAGACATCTATCATCCAGAGGAGGGAGAAAAATGCAAATAGTTTGCCGCATCAGCGAGAACGGTGCTGAAATAGAAAAGACGATCAATGGGGTGTCTTACTGGCACAACCTGAATATCGATGATTTTCTCAAAGCACTTAATAACTCAGTATATCAAAACCAAGAAGAAACATTTGCTAGTCCCATGCTCCCATTGGGGACAATCGGATACCAAGAAAGGAATAATAGCTACTCGGTAACAATGTACCGGGAGCCACGGATAACTGGCATTACCTTCGAAGAACGAAATTATCAGGTAGGATACCCAGGGATTATCTATGTATTTACGGTTACGAATAAGGTTTTATCTGGTACCCGAATGTTTGCAGTAACAGACCAGCTATTAAGGCCAGAAACCGAAATATACAGGTATCCTTACTTCAACGCATGGGCAGACGGGCGAATCTGTATGGGGATCAATCATATCCCAATAGAGTATCCCTGGCAATTGCATAAGATGCCGGATATTATAGCCTCCATGCCGGCAAACAATGGACTCCCTATTAATAACCAGTCAGGAATGCAGGGAGATTCGTTGTTAAGGGCCGTAGAAAATAAGCCGTTTCCAAACGAATGGCTAACTCCGGCTGACAAAAAGTTGAAAAACTTATTTAAGTAAGGAGGGATCTTAAGTCCCAAAAAGTAGCTTGCTATTGTGGATTGGAAGAAGACGGCCACTACAAAATAGAGTGGTGGGATGGCAGTTATGAGTATAGAACACAAGAGGAAGTCCGAGCTAATCCTGTATTTGTAGGTCCTCGGCCAGAGGGCGTCGTTCATATCCATGAACAAATAGCTCACCTAAGAAAACAACTCGATGACGCCAATGGTAAAATCAACGCACTTCAATGCGCTATGGCTACCGCTTCAGAAGAAGAAGTGATCCAGCTGATTAATAAAATTTTTAATGAACCTGCTAAAAAGAGCGTTAATCGAGTAGTAAGAATAATCAAGACACTTCAATCCCAAGCCGACAATAACAAGGGCCACCGCATTATTCAGGAAATTATAAACATTGTCAACCAGGGCCATACGGTCAAATTTGAACGAGACTGGGGTGGAAACTCCGTTACTGTTCACATTAATGATCGGCACACCCACTGCGGCCTAGGAGAAGGCAGTTTTGATCTTCTGATAAGTGACCTATATGACCTGTTTGTAGAAAATCAGGGCTTATTGCTTGTATAAAAGGGAGGAAAGAAAATATGAATCTATTTGGAGAAGAATGGGAAACCCCACCGGAAGAAGAAAAAAACAAAAATGAAAAAGAAACTTGCTGTGCAGCCAAAACCCCCAAGAAGGGGAAGAAAGCCGCAGCTCAGCCCAAATCTAAGCTAGATGAAGAACTTCCATCTAAGAGAATCCAGGTAAAAATGTATAACGACTTTTACCTGTATGAAGCTCCGGCAGAACTGGAAAAACCCACCCTTGAACACGTTCGTAGCTGGATGATTAACCAGCATGGGTTTTCAGAGCTGGTCGACCCGAATCGTGCTGGATTAATGATTGTCAAGCCGGAAAAGGAAGGTGAAGATCCTTATATCTACTGCGGAGTTAAATTCGAGAAGATGGGTTAGGAGGGGGAATATGCAAATAGACCTTCACCCAACCGTCAGTATTGTTCTTGTCGGCTGTGGGGGAACCGGGGGTTACCTGGTTCCCAAACTCGCCAGGCTGCTTATGACACTCAAGCAGTTCAAGCAAGAAACCAAGCACATTCTTACTCTAGTTGACCCCGATACCGTAGAAGAAGCCAATTTATACCGGCAGAATTTTGTCCAGCCCGACTTGGGTAAAAACAAAGCCCATGTTATGGCACAACGGTACGGCTTACACTTCGGAATTAATATCGGCTCTATCAGCGAAAAAATCGAATCACCTGAAAGACTGAAAGAGCTTTTCCAGGTTCCCCGGAATGACGGTATGCACTGGAGTTCTCAGCACTCCTGTGTACTAATCGGTTGTGTGGACAATAACGCTGCCCGCCAAGTCATGCACGAAATGTATGTAAATTGGGACGGGTTAGGATATCGGCACAATCTATTTTATGTCGATGCTGGAAATGGCAAATACTCCGGCCAGATCGTCACCGGCTATAGGGAAGTTAATAAACTCATCCTGCCACCGGTAGGGGAGATTTTCCCCGATGCCATTATCGAAGACGATGAACCACCCAGAAGTTGTGTTCAGAACGCACTGGAAGCCCCTCAGAACATAGGAGCCAATGACTTAGCTGCTACGATGGTTTTTAGTGTACTGAACATCCTGCTAACTGAAGAAGAAATTAACTCTCATATCTTAACTTTTGACGGCAGGAGACAGGAGTTCTTGTCTCGGGCGCAGTTATAAGTAAGGAGCAATGTAATGGGAAAATTATTAACATGGAAAGATGCGTCAAGTTATAGTAGAGGAGACACAAAACGCATACCGAGTATTCTAAAAGCTAATGTCTGCGACTTCACTCTTATTATCCATCGACATGTTCATAATCCAGAAACGTGGTTATTATCGTGTCATAGGTTAAGCTTAGATAATGTGGATTTAAACTCTGACGATTTTGAACAGGCAGAAAATAGGGCATTTCTTGTCCTAGTTGAACACCTCAATAAATATGTAAAATTACAAGACGCCCTGAAGTCCTTAATCCCCAGTAACCTGTAGATTCAAGAAAGGAGTATGCTATGAAATTAACAGATAAAGATAAGAAGCTCCTGAAAAAGTGGGGGCATAAAAGTAGTGACTTCAAGCAGATTGAAAGAGCTACAAACAAGACAGAGTATGAGCTTGACGGTGAAAGGATAACCTTAACAGAAGTGCTAGAAATCTTAGACAGAGAAACGTATTTGAATGGCATTGCAAGAAGTGCTTTTCACTGGTCATGTAGCAGAGAAAATAAAAAAGGTCAAACAGTACACTTTGACTCTTCAAAATTATTTCAATAATTAAGAAGGGCACTGAAAACCTTAATCAATTTATCGGAGGACAATTAATGGCAAATTATGGCATATACAACAATATAAAAAAAGAATTCCAGTTTGGAATCTGCGAGCCTTCTAAGCATAAAGCATGGAAGGCTCTATTTAACAAAATCGGCAAAGACGCCTACAAGTGGCGTTTCGAAGTTAGAGAAACCAAATAGCGGCCTACGGGTCGCTATTTGCCAATAGGGAGGAAAAAAGAATGAAAATACTGATCGATCAAAATAAGCTGGCTGAAGCACTGTCTATCACAGTAAGAACATCATCAAGTAGCAATATTATTCAGTCATTAGCCGGAGCATTACTGGAAGCAAAAGACGGAAAACTAACGGTTTCATCCCAGAATATAGAAACCGCCAGCAAAGTAGTTATTTCTGACGTTGAAGTTATCAACGAAGGAAGAACTTTGGTTAACGCCCAGTATTTAACAAATTTTGTTTCGAAACTGGACAATATCCAGTTGATATTAGAAGTGGCTGACAACAAACTTGTAATTAAGTACGGCAGGAGTAGAGGCGTAGTTAACATACTGTCTGAGGAAACATGGGTAGACCCTATCAATTTAGACGAATTTTCGGAGTTATTTACTGTTCCGGCCTTTACGTTACAGAAAGCCTTGCAAAATACTATGTTTGCCTGTGCTAAAACACACTTCAGACCGGTATTCATGGGAATATTGTTTGACATCGAAGAAGAGTCAATCAACTTCGTGGGAACCAACACTCATAAACTGGCAATTTATAACGTTGACACATTTGAGGTGCCACCCACAGAGAAAAAGCAATTAATCGTTCCACTAAAAAACGTCACTGAACTGCTAAAGGTTTTGAGTAAAATCAAAACCTCGGTTCAAGTAATGATCAGCAAAAATACAATATGTTTTAAATCGGAAGAAGTAGTATTTACATCCCAATTGCTGGATGGCAATTTTCCTAATTATAGGGCAGTCGTCCCTAATTCTGATCATTCTATTATTATAGAAACTGGAATTTTACAAGGAACGCTGGGAAGGATTAGCCTCTTCCCCCAAAAAACTGTTCCGACGGTGCGGCTTACTATTGAAGCAGAAGACTTAAAAGTTTTTTCTTCAAGTGAAGAATCGAACCAAATATCTGAGATTCTGCCCCTTAAAAAGGGCTCAGAAGTCGAAGAAAAAATAAGCTTTAACGCCCAATATTTATACGAGGTAACAAAATTCACCGGAGAAGATTTACATTTGGGCTTCACTGGGAAAGAGTCGCCAGTATTAATCACCGGGGAAGACGAGTCGGCTAAATATATTTTAGTCCCCCTTCGTGCCAGTTAAGTGACGAGATGCAAAAACGGTCCAACTAAGGACCGTTTTTGCGTAGTTAAGAAAGGAGGTATTTTATGGACGATATAGCAAAAAGTATTGCAAATGAAATTGCAGAAGGCCCTCGAATAGAATGTCCAGATTTGATTAGAGAGGCATTCAACAGTTATTGTAAAGGGTTAGTCTACTGGTGGCTAGAAGAAGGTTTCTGTCTCGGAGAAGCTCGCATGTTGGGAATACGCGGCTTTATGTGTAGGTTTTATTTCAAATCCCGTAACAATTGCCAGGGCAATAGACAAGAATATATTCTACTAGATACAGCGAACAACCGGGAAAAACTGACTCAGTTATTTAGTAAGAAATTCCCTAGTTCAACCATCTTGAATTGGGATAGTTTTCGTTTTCAAAATAAGCCTTCCATACTTATGAGCGTTGATGTTCATATTAGGAACCTGGGTGAAATTGAAAAATTAGCAAAAGAACTAAACACCGAGGAAGTACCAGCAGAAAAAATCAAATAAGCCTACAAAAAACAAAAGAGAGGAGGTCGAGACTATTATTCATCTACACAACCACACTCAGTATTCTCTATTGGATGGAGCCTCCCGCATAAAAGACCTGGTTCAAAAAGCCAGGTCTTTCGATATGCCGGCCTTGGCGATCACCGATCACGGCAATATGTACGGAGCAGTAGAATTTTACAAAGCCTGTAAAAAAGAAAACATCAAACCCATTATCGGATGCGAAGTTTACTACGCAACCGACAGCCGACATAATAAAAGCGACCGCCGCCATCTGGTGCTGCTCAGTAAAAACGAAACCGGGTACCATAACTTAATTAAACTCGTAAGCAGAGCCTACACTGAAGGTTTTTATTATAAACCCCGGATAGATTGGGAATTACTGCAGCAGTATCACGAAGGCTTAATCGCCATGACCGCCTGCATGGGCGGGGAGATTCCTAAATTAATACTCGGTAATAAAATCCCCGAAGCCGAGATAAGAGCAGCAGAATTTAAAGTGCTCTTCGAAGAAGATTTTTACTTGGAGATTATGGATCACGGGTTAAAAGAAGAATCGATTATTAACAAAGAACTAATCCGTATAAGCAACAAGTTTAACATCCCGTTGGTAGCAACTAACGATACGCACTATATTAACCAAGAAGATGCCTACACCCAAGAAGTGCTGTTATGTATCAGCACAAAAAATTCTATGTCAAACCCGGGCCGATTTAGGTTTCCAAATAACGAGTTTTACTTCAAATCGCCCGAGCAAATGAAAAGCATATTCTCAGCCGTTCCGGAAGCAATATCAAACACTCATAAAATAGCAGAAAAATGCAATCTTGAAATAAAAATAGATCAGATATTGCTGCCTAAATTCCCGGTTGAGGATGCGGTAAAATATTTAAGATTCTTGGTTTACAAAAACCTACCTATTCGTTTACCCCGCCGTGGATCCGAAGAAATGGCCAGGATTAATTACGAATTAAACGTAATTAATAATATGGGATTCGCAGATTATTTTTTAATTACCCATGATATTATTGCCTGGGCCAAATCACAAAACATCCCAATGGGGCCGGGACGCGGGTCCGCAGCCGGTTCAATCGTAGCCTACATCTTAGGGATAACCGAAATAAATCCCCTGGATTATGGATTATTATTTGAACGCTTCTTAAACCCTTCCCGAATCAGCATGCCAGATATAGACGTAGATTGTTGCTACCGTCGCAGAAACGAAGTTATCAACTACATTACTGAAAAATACGGCAAAGATTATGTGGCCCAGATCATAACATTTGACACTATGGCCGCCAAACTCGCTATCCGTGATGTAGGCAGGGTATTAGATGAACCTTTGCCGGCAATAGATAGTTTGGCTAAAAAAGCCAGCGACTTAAAGAAACTTTCCGAACCCGGCATGGAACACGTCATAAATATCGCCCGGAAAGTAGAGAATATGCCTCGGCATACAGGCGTCCACGCCGCCGGAGTTATTATCGGAGCATCTCCTATAACCGACACCGTCCCGGTTCAAGTTAACGACGGAGTCATCACCACCCAATATGAAATGGGTACCTGTGAGGAAATAGGACTCCTGAAAATGGATATGTTGGGCCTCAAGACACTCACAATAATAGATGATGCATTAAAACTCATTCAGAAAAAAGGAGTTAATATAGACATTAACAACCCTCCTCTGAATGACAGAAAGGTATATCAACTATTATCCCGAGGCGAAACATCTGGAGTGTTCCAATTAGAATCCGAGGGGATGCGGAGGATTCTAAGAAAACTTAAACCCGACTGCTTCGAAGACTTGATTGCTATGGTTGCCCTCTATAGGCCTGGCCCGCTAGGGTCAGGCATGGTTGATGACTATATCGACCGCAAGCATGGAATCAGCGAAATCGAGTATCCTCATCCAGCATTAGAGTTGATATTAAAAGAAACCTACGGAGTGTTGTTATACCAAGAACAAATCATGCAGATAGCAGTTACGATGTGTGGATTCAGTTTGTCAGAAGCAGACATCCTAAGAAAATCCGTTGGCAAAAAGAAGCCGGAATTATTAAAAGCCCAGAAAGAAAAATTTATTTCTGGTGCTGTAAAAAATGGCTATAATGAATCCAAAGCCTCTGAAATATTCGACTTAATAGACTACTTCTCAGGATACGGGTTTAACAAAAGCCATTCCGCTGCATACGCTTTTATCGCTTTCCAGACCGCTTACTTAAAAGCTCATTATCCAGCCGAATTTATGGCAGCACTCTTATCGAACACCAGCAATCAGGACAAGATTGCTTTATATGTAAACGAGTGCCGGTCATTAGGAATTCAGATCCTTCCCCCGGATATAAATTTATCCAGAGGAGAATTTAAGCTGGATGACTGTAAAATCCGTTTCGGCCTGGGAGCAATCAAGAACCTGGGAGATGCTATAGTTAATGCAGTATTGGCTAATCAACCCTTTAAAGACCCTTATGATCTGGTCTACAAGGCTCATTTAAACAAAGCAGCCTTGGAAACTTTAGCATATTCCGGCGCATTATCCTGTTTCGGAAACCGTCGAACCATTATCGACGCTTTACCAGCAATAACACAGGCTACTTCACAGGGCGAACGTACTGAAATGACCCTGTTCGGCTCAGTAGAAGACATGTTGCCTGAGATTAAACCCCAAAAAGAATACCCTTTAGAAAAACTACTTCAGTTAGAAAAAGAATATTTAGGTTTTTATGTATCCAGCCACCCCTTAGATGCCTACGAGATTCCAGAATGCAGTAATATTGCAGATACAAAAGAAGGCTCTATAACAATAGCAGGATTGGTTACAAAGACCAAAAGCGGTACTAAAAACGGCAAACCCTGGACATCACTTATAGTTGAAGATTATACCGGCAAAATGGATATTTTAATCTTCAACAAACAAGTAGATATTAAGAAGGACCAGGCTTATATTTTCAAAGGCAAGATAACTTTTGAAGAAGACAAGCCTAAAATGTTTGCCAATCAAATCAACAAACTTTCGAAAAAGGCTGCTTAGTAAAAACGAGGAGGTTTTTATATGAAACTAACGGCAAAAGATGTATTGGAATATCAGGAACGGGTTAATTCTCTTAAAATATCCAAGCAATTTACAGCAAATAATTATAAGGCTTTAGGGAGAGAACTCAGAGATAAATATAATTTAACCGATAGGCAAGCAATAGATATACTTAACGGTAAAAACGATGTGGTTCTGACAATATTAGCAGAATTGGAGAAAAAATAATGGAAGGATATAAAAAACCCATATGTGAATGTGGGGCTGACTTAGAATATTTGGAGGAACACACCGTTGATTATATCCACCAGGTTAACAAAAATGGGCAAATAAACAAACGTTATCAAACAGTCCTGTGGACCCATACTGCCGATATGGTAGCTTCAAAAGTAAAAAATATTTAACCTAAAAGCTCCCTTCGGGGAGCTTTTTTATGCAGAGATTTATCGCCGGACAACCAAAGGCAAACCGGCAGCAAAATTAATTTAACAAAAGGAGGTACAATATGATTGGATGTAATACTCCTGGTATGATAAAATCATCTCAGGAGGCGATAGCTATGGCTGACAGAATAACCATAAGTCTACCTTCGGGTATGTTATCTATCTTAGATGGCTTGACAAAAGAGTTAAATACTACTCGTAGTGGAGCAATAGCTGAATTGATTCGTAGAGAACAAAACAATAGAATAGAGCAGGAACTTGCGAAAGGGTATATTGAGTTAGCAAAGTTTAACAAAGAAGAAGCAGAGTTAGCTTTTCCTTCGCAAGCGGAGGTGGTTTTAAATGAAACGCGGTGATATATATATGGTTGATTTTAACCCAGCAAGGGGTAGTGAGCAAGCGGGCTATAGGCCCGCTCTTATTATACAAAATGACATAGGTAATAAGTATAGCTCAACTACTATTGTGGCAACAATAACTACCGCAACTCACAAAGGATATCCTTTTTCAGTCAAATTACTAGCCCGAGAAGGAAACTTGGAGAAAGACAGTATAGTAAACCTATCGCAAATACTCACAATTGACAAAGAAAGGCTTGTCAGAAAAATCGGAAATCTCAATCCTGATATAATGGAAAAAGTAAATAATGCTATAAAAATAAGCCTAGGCTTGTGAAATATCTCAAAGCTCCCCTCGGGGAGCTTTTTTTATGAAGAGTTTTATCGCCGGACAGCCAAAGGCAAACCGGTAGAAGAATTAATTCTTGTTACAACAAGAGAAAAGATTGGAGGTATAAAATGCAAAGAGAAAGTCTAGACCGAGCCAAAGAATGTTTTTTACTTCGCCTTTTAGACGAAACAAAACGATTAATTGTCGCAAGAAACGTGCTTTTTGAGCAAGGCATATCTGGGTACAGTCAAAGATTAGGCCCTGAATACCAGCACATGGAAAAACGAGCAGTAGATGAAATAATAGGAGAAATTAATGCTAGTCTATTAACCGCATTAATGGTATCGCTAGGGTATCGTATCCCATCAAAAAACCTATATAGGCTTTTTGATTATGGCCCATTATGTAGCTGGCTAGGAGAAAAAGAAGAAAACGGAGAACAGCGATGGGAGGAAGGATAAGTGTTAAGAATTAAAAAGAGTGTTCCGTATCCAGAAAACATAATTCAGGAAATATTTCAAAATCCAAATATAGAAATTACCGAAGATATGAAAGACGGCTTTTATCATGTATTAGGCAGTTTGAATGATTTACAGCAGGAGGCGTTATATCTGCGTTATGCCAAACGGAAAACCCTAAAGCAAACAAAAGAAGAATTAAACTTGACGGACTATAAGACTCAAAATTTAATCCATAGGTCCGTGAGGGCGTTAAGACACCCAAGGGCATCAAGATATATTAGATATGGCCTAGATTACATAAACACGCTCGAAAAAGAAGAAATAATGCGACAAGAAAGGTATAGCAATAAAGCATATTTAGCACAGGGAGTTCCGCTCGCAGACTTAGAAGAAATAAGTGCTAAAACCTATACTGCTTTATATCGCAAAGGCTTTGGAACTTTGTACGACGTGAACCTTTTTATTAAAGAAAAAGGTTCAGGATGGCATAAACTTATCCCGAGTATTGGGATAAGGGGTAAAGACGAAGTTGAAGAAGCCGTTAGAATTTACCGTTTAAATGAAATAGATGCCGGACACGATGTGTAAAATTCCCAAAAAGC
>LSQX01308278.1_pt2 | contig 19155 bp, 15 predicted proteins | sample 654561 | NCBI WGS metagenome assembly LSQX01 (sample SAMN04489861, study PRJNA283612) | anaerobic digester metagenome | isolation source: 4 biogas reactors fed with cattle manure at either 37C or 55C with and... | place: Denmark: Kongens Lyngby | collected 2014
GGTTGAATGTGGCAACTTCCACATATAGTGCTAGGCTCAATAAATTCATCTGTAATACCTCTTAAATACTGTTGCTCTATTGCTGTTTGGTATGTAGGAAAAACTTCCCCAGCTCCTTTCTCTAGCAAATAGTATGCTCTTTGAGTTCTTTCCCATCTTTTGTTTCTATCCATTGCATAATATCTACCTACAACAGTAGCAATTGTTCCTACTCCTCTCTCAAGACAGTACTTTTCCATACAGTTTAAACAAGACAATGAAGCGTTAGGGGCTGTATCTCTCCCATCCGTTATTGCATGTATAAAGACCTGGTTTTCGAAATTAGACTTAGCAAAGTAATCAATTAAGAATTTAAAGTGATCAATATGAGAGTGCACACTACCATCACTAAGCAATCCTACTAAATGAACATTACTATTATATTTTTGCACATGTCCTAAAACATTCCTTAATGTATTATTCTTATACAAAAACCCTCTTTGAATAGCATTGTTTATCCTAGGTAGGTTTTGGTACACAGTACTTCCTGCTCCCAAGTTAAGATGTCCTACCTCACTATTTCCCTTTACATTTTTAGGAAGACCTACTGATTCCCCAGAAGCAAGAAGGTAGGTATGTGGGAATGCCGTCCAATAGTTGGAGAGGTTCTTAGGATTAGCCAACACAACTGCATTCCCCTCATGTTTAGGAGCCGCTCCAAGACCATCTAATATTATCAACAAGACCTTCTGTTTAATATTCATAGGCAGTTACATATACATTGTGGCATATTTTTGAAATTTATTCTATAATTGCAACTGCTAGATAGTAATATATTAAGTAAAGTATTATGGATAACACAATTATTAAGAAAATAGAGGAAGGTTTTTACAAAAAGAGACCAGAAATTAAAGTTGGCGATACCGCTAGATTACACCTAAAGATAAAAGAAGGTAACAGGGAAAGGGTTCAGATTTTTGAAGGAGTAGTAATTGCAATCAAAGGATCAGGTCTAAACAGAAATATAGTTGTAAGAAAAATATCTTACGGAGTAGGGGTAGAGAAGATTGTTCCTTTACACTCCCCAATGTTAGACAAAATTGAAATTATAAAGAGAGGGAGCGTTAGAAGGTCTAAGATATATTATCTTAGAGGAAGAGTAGGTAGAAAAGCTCTTAAGGCAGGAGATACAAAAAGCATTTACCTTACAGATGAGGTTGTTGTTCCCACAGAAGGAGAAGGAGAGGAGCAAGCTATGCCTTTAGAGGAAGAAGCATTAGAAGAAGAGATAGTAGAAGAGGTAGTAGAGGAAGTAGAAGTAACAGAAGAGCCTACAGAGGAAACAAAAGAGGAGTAGCACATTAAATATTAAATGCAGGAGTAGTTCAACTGGTTAGAATATCTGTTTTCCAAACAGAGGGTTGCGGGTTCGAGTCCCGTCTCCTGCTCCAGATCAACCACCATCAATTGATAAAAATCAGTTGCCGATGAATCTATTTTGCGATAGTATGGTGCTGTAGGGTATTTATATTAAGAGGTGTTAGACATGGTTTTTAGAATAAGAGAAGCTTTACCATCTGACGCGTATGATGTAGCAACTGTGGACGTTCTTTCGTGGCAGGCGGCATATAAAGATATTATTCCCGATGAATATTTGTCTGGATTGGATATTGAAAAAAAAACTGTACACCTTGTTAAAGATTTCGGGAAATACAAGGACATTACATATTATTTTGTTGCCGAACTGGACGGGAAAATGATTGGAAATCTGTCAATTAGTAAATGCCGAGATGATGATAAGCCTGACGCCGGTGAAATAATCGGAATCTATCTTTTATCGTCATATTGGGGGATGGGATACGGAAAGCAAATGATGGATTTCGGTATAAATAAGCTGCGCGAACTGGGTTATTCTGAGTTTTGTTTATGGGTTCTTGAGGAAAATATTAGAACAAGAAAGTTTTATGAAAAATACGGATTTGTTTTTGATGGAACAAAAAAAGTGATTAATATCGGGAAACCATTAAATGAAATCCGTTATGTCTTGCATACCACAGTATAAGGGGTGTGCAAAAGCGGTGCATGTTTTAACGATTTGCTTTGGACGGTGCATTTTATCAATATGTAGTACCTTTGCCAGTAAACCTACAAATTATCCACAATTTGTAATATAATCAGTTATGAAAAATGTTGATGTTCCAATGTGGGACAAAGGAGATGATACAGACGACTTCTCAAAAGGGGGAGGTTCAAGCTCGCTTGGCAACATTGGTATGTTAAAAAGCAAAGATCCAGGAACAGGAAAACTCTTTAAATTAATACTAGGCAGAGAACCCTCATCAAGAGAGGCAGCTTTTTACAAATACAGCTCTCTGAAGAAAGAGGAAATTATTGAAAAGTTGCTCAAAGGAGAGGAACACAAAAATATCCTTGAGAAAGCAAAAAAGTTCCCAGAATTAGTAAAAGAGAACAAGAAATCGGAATCTTCTCTCTTAAAGCTAAAAAGTCTGATACAAGACAAAGAAAAAGAGTTCATAGAACTAGAGAAACTACTTCAAGAGAAAAGCGAAATAATTGAAGAACTAAGAAAAGAGAAAGAAAGTCCATTCCTTAAAGATAGAAAGCTGATAGAGGAAGCAGACAAGCAATTTAGGGTCTTTACTACTGGATACTCTAAAGAAAAACAGAAAAAACCAGAAACCCTGCTTGATAGGCTACATTATCTAATATTCGGAGAAGATAAGTGAACACAAAAATATTTGCAAAAAGACTGAGACTTGCAAGAGAGAGTATGGGATATTCCCAAAAACACTTAGGAATTAGGGTCGGACTATCAGATAAGTCAATTAGTATGTATGAAAAAGGAACAGTATATCCACCTGTAAGCAATCTTCTTAAAATAGCCAAAGAGCTCAAAAAGGACATATCCTACTTTCTAGAAGAATAAATTACATAGGAGGAGGGGTCAACCATGCTTTGATTTTTGGAGATAGTTTTGAAAAAAGCTTTAGTAGACCAAAAACTGCACCAACAAAAGCTAAAACAATCAAAACATACTTCAAAATATTTATCCATTTATACTCAGAACTTACTGGCTGTAAGATTAAATTAGAGTCAAACTCTATCTTCTCGCTAACAACATTTGTATAGTTAGTGTCATGTTCCCAAGCTAATGCTGAGACAGAAAAATCAAAAACCCCAGCCTTAGTAGGCTCTATATCAGCTTTCAGGATGTATGTCTCCCCCTTTTTCAGATTAATAAACTCATTGTGCTTAGGTTTAATTTTAAGAGAAGAGGGAACATTCCACAGTATTTGAGTTCTTTTAGAATCTATATGGGGATAGATAGTTAAAATATATCGAACATGTTTGTTAAAACCTGACTGGGGCTTTCTTTCTAGCTTTAAGTCAAAATATTTACTAGAAACCTCTTCTTCGTCTTCTTTTCTTTCCTCATCCTCCTCAATAATTCGGGTCTCTATTGGAACAGAATCACTTTGAGGGTTTACTAGGGAAACTATATCACCCTCTTCATCTTTAATACTGTACCAATTTAAGAAAATGGAGGATTTTCCTGGTTCTGGAGTTTTCCAAACTCTGCCTACTTCTGCTGTAAAATTACTATCTGCTAATACATCTACTGTCTCATCATCTTGTAAACTATATTTTATTTCATAAATATCTCCTCTCTTTACAGGACACTCCTCCTTGTTATACAAAACCTCAAACTCATAAATCTGAACCAGTAATATATTATTCTCATTTTGTAAAATCTTTCCATCTACCTGACACTCTACAATTAAAGGGTTAGAAGAGTAAACAAAGGATGGTATTGCACCCGTACCTAAAAGAAGGAAAAGAAGACTTACTATTAAAAAAAAGGGTTTTCTCATTGTAATATCTTTATTATAGCAAAATTATAGACTTTAAAAGCTGTTTGTATCTCATGTGGTGATATTTCATAATTATCATGAACTACTTTGTTTCTTAATTTATGAACCTCCCATATCTCGTTATATTTATTTTTTCTAAACAATCTACTTGCATTTTTTAAATTGTCTCCACATGAAGAGGTATTTTTAAAATATACCTGTAAAGCTTTAGATAACAGGTTGTCTAGTTTTATAATAGCATCCCGCCTAACCGTTACTTCCTCACTCTCTGTCGAAGATTTAAGATTATAGAGCTCTTCTAAAATCCTCTTTCTCTTGTTTACAGATATCTTTCTTTTGTTAAAAGAGACCATTAAAAAGAGCACCACTATTAATAGAAGAATAACAATTGAAAGTATAAGGGGGTTATCCATTTTTTTTCTTTCTAACAAATCTTATACCTAAGTATATCAAAAGAAGTAATATTACAAAAAGCAGAATGGAAAGGACTTTACTCCCTATACGTAGAGAGTAGGGGGTGTCTTTTCCTAAAGGTGTCTTTAAGTTAATTTCTTTTTCAAAAATACCAGAATTTTGTAAAAGAAGATCTATTTCTATCTCCTCATACTTTAATTTGTCCGAGGGAAAATTGAACTGTATTTTAGAGCTTTGGTTAGGAAGTATTATACGAGAGCGAAGGTTATTAAGCGGGTCTATGAAGCTACTCATATCCTCTATATTCGAATTAAGTATTTGATAATCATTTAGAGCAGTATTTCCCGTGTTAGTAAGGTTTATGTACCCTCGTGTGTGTTTCTGCGTACTTACCATTCTTTCAAAAGAAAGATTAGCTTTAAAGTCAAACTCTGCTATTATTTCCTTTTCAGTTTCTGACTTTACAGCAAAATCTCCCTCCGAGAAAAATGAAAGCTTAGGAGCTACCGCTGATTTACCTCTTCTAATTATAGTAATGTGGTCGTAGAAAGGATTACCAAAAAGACTTTTTTCAATGTAATCTTCCAAAAAAGGGTCTGCTACCACCCAAGCTTTCTGGTTCAAATCATAATATTCAACCCAATGATGGTAAAATCCATCTGAGGTGTAACCTGTTATGTTAGAAACATATCCTACAATTAGCCGCGAAGGTACACCGTACTGTCTAAGAAGAGCAATTAAAAAGTCGGCATAATCAATAGCACTCGCACTATTAGGGTTTTCTGTCAGTGAAGTTGCTCCTAGCCTAGTTTCATTCGTTATTCCTAATGTAATATCTTTAGAGAAGCTTAATCGATCCAGTACATACTGATAAATATATTTATAAAAAAGTTCTTTTTCCGAATCATCAAGCTTCTGTATGTCATCAAAACTACTATTAACATCCAAACCTCTTTTTTTAAGATAAGTATTAACCCTTGTAAATTCAGTGCTATTACTAATAGTCCAATATCCTGTTTTTTGTGTTAGAAAGGATTTTTTTACTTCCTCTTCTTCATCGATCTTTAGCTTTTGTATATACCCAGAGATGGTACAATCCACACTCTCATTTGGAGGAACATCATATTTAAATATATAGTTTCCATCCTCATCTTTTAAAGTAGTATTTGGCAAAGGAGAAATTTCATCCCATATAACTATTTGTGTATATGTGTCAGATGGTACATAAATCTCAAAAACTTGATTCTCACCAGAAGAGGAGTTTGTAAACACTTTGTTAATATCAAACCTATACGTTATTTTCTCTCCGAAAAGAAAAGAGATGCTTGGGTGTACAGGGTTACTGATAAATATCTCCATAGAATCTTCTCCTTTAAGTCTCACACTCTGTATAGGATCAGAGGTCCAGAAAGGCTCTCCCATCTCCTTTGGGTATGTTACTGTCACTCCTACTGTTTTTGTGTCTAAAACATTAGAAGATACAGTGTATGAATTAGATTCATTTATTGATGTAGTGTAGCTAATAGCTACCTCTAACGGGTTCTCTGGTCTTGTTACTGTATTTTTAAGATCTAACAGTACATCTGTTACCGAACCCCTGTGATAATATGTACACTCAATAGGTTCTCCTGTTTTGAAGTTCTTACATGTAGTTTTTAGGTTAGCAAGAGGTATTGATGCTGTATAGTATGTTATTACTTTGGGCCCAGTACTATTCACCTGTAGAATAACTTCTGTCTCTACACTACCAACAGTTAATTTGTGATTGAAATTACTGTTAATGGTAAAATCACTGTTTGCAAAAAGTTTTAAAGGAAAAGTAAAAAAAAGAAAGAAGATGCTAAATAGATACAGAATTTTCTTTAAATAGCCATTCAAATCTCTCATTTTTTCTAACAATTTGTTTAATAATAGGAGTTTTAGGTGTTATTCCGTACTCCTGAGTTATACTGTCCCAATCTAGCTTTTCTGGTTCATTAACAATCTTGTAGTTAGGGTTTCTTACAATCTCTTGCTTAGCATTTTTTCTAATAACATAATAAGCCAAACCATCTCTTACATCAAGGACAACTTGGGGCCTTGACTTAATGAATAGATATTCAGAAAAAACAAGATTGGAGTTCTGTCTTGCATTTACTACAACAAGAGCATAGCCTGCAGGAACTATTACTTTTTGCTTTTTCTTAGTAGAGGAAATAATTATTCTGTTTTTATTTGGTCCTTCGTAATTTTGTAAGATGATGATTGCACCTCCATGGACGGTTTCTATAATTCTTGGGTACTTACTACATCTAGTAGCTCTAGTTTTTACATACTCTATCCCTGCAAGATTAGGCTTTAAAGTATAGAAATTTACTTTAACTTTCTTAGATTTGTAAATATCGTTGTTATCTAAGTTTTTGTATTTCCTGTAAAAAATATCAGGACATGTTAATTCTTTGTTTAATAGTTGAGGTCTAATATCATCTATAGTTATATCCACAACCTCTTGAAAGGAAAAATCTTTAATTTCTAGGGCATCATTGTTATATGTTATTGGGAATCCTGAACTATTCCTGAGGTCTATTTTTGGCATAATGTCGTATTATACCAAATTTCTTCTAATTCTTCGAGAAGGAGGATAACAACTCAGATACTATAAAGCCAGCTATTATGTAAAAGAACAAGGCTATTAAACTATTCACTGGCAATTCAAACTTGTTTATTAACACCTGGCTTGAGACAACTCCTTGGAAAGGAGCTATGAAGAAAGAACTAACATTTAGAACCCAACTAACAAAAGCATTTTCTGTATTTGCATTAATTAGAAGTAGTATCACTCTAGTGATTATTAATCCCTCTATAAAAAGGATTAGTATGTATAAAAGTCTTAGAATGAATTTAATCATATCAAAGATTATCTAGATTATTTACATAATAGTCTAACTCATTCATGAATCGATTAACACCGTTTGCCCACAGATGAAGACCTGTTTCTCCACATGGAGGGCAGTATACACTTTCAATATCATACGGAGTTAGATCAGTACCGTACCCCAAGGCCATTCTCTCTGTAATATGTGTTATGGCCTCTTCCCAAGACTCAAAAATACTCCAACCATCAGCATTTCCATTTCTTCCTCTCCAACCCCAACCATTATGAGTTCCTCTAGGTATTAAATTCCCAAATGCAGATTCTACTCCTGATATTGATGCTATTAATCTCCAATCTAACCCATGTCGATCTGCCTCAATTATAAAGATGTCGGCATAGTTTGCCATAGGTGATTGGTAATCAGAAAGAAACTTGTTCATAGCTAATATCCTTGAATCGAGGGTTAAAAATTTTGTCCTACCTGTCATAGTCGACTGATTGAAAGAAGAACCAAGAGCATACTCTCCTGCATACACATGAATATCAAAGATGGGGGAAAGCTTGTTTAATTCTTCGTCGGAATAGCCTTGCATAACAGTAGAAATAGAGTCGGTAAGTAGAGACTCTACATGAGGAGAAAGGAATATGGTATAAAGAATAAGTAGAACAAAAGCAAATGATATTTTTAAAATATTTAAGACAGAATTTGACGTCAGAGCAGTATCTTTTGGCATAATGTCTAGTATATCAAATTGGGGCAAAATTTGTCATGTTTACACATTTACATCTACATACTGAATACTCACTACTTGATGGAACCATTAGGATTAACGACCTTATTACAAAGCTGCAATCAAGTGGAATGGACAGCTGTGCGATAACAGACCACGGTAATCTCTACGGAGCTTTCAAATTTAAACAAGCCATGAACTCCGCAGGGCTAAAACCAATAATAGGGTGTGAAATATATATTGCTCCTAGAAGCATGCAAGAGAAAGAATTCGGAATAGATAATGAATACTTTCATCTAGTTCTTCTTGCTAAAAATTTAATTGGTTACAAAAATCTCGTAAAAATAGTCTCTATTGCTCACATGGACGGCTTCTACTACAAGCCTCGTATAGACCTAAAGACGCTAGAGAAACATACAGAAGGACTAATTGCACTCTCTGCTTGCTTAGGAGGACCTCTTAGCCAACCAATTCTTAAAAAAGACTTCAAGGGAGCCAAGAAGAATGCTCAAATATATGCAGATATGTTCAAAGATAACTTTTTTGTAGAGCTACAAAGAAATGGAATGGAAGAACAAGAGATAGCAAACGAAGGGTTACTCAAAATAGCAAAAGAGCTAAACCTTCCCCTAGTTGCAACATGTGACGCTCATTACTTAGATAGAGAAGATGCTGAGGTACAGGAAGTACTTTGGTGTATTAGCGATGGAAACACCTTAGAAGATCCTGAAAGAAGAAGAATGCCTACCAATGAGTTCTATGTAAAGACACCAGAGGAGATGAAAAAGCTTTTTGAGGATATTCCAGAGGCTGTAGAAAACACAAAGAAAATATCTGCTCTGATTGAAGATTTTGATATTACGTTTGATATGGTTCAGATTCCGTTTCCTGATTTGCCCGAAGGTAAAACCTCTAAAGAATACTTGCGAGAATTAACAAAGAAAGGTGTAAAAAAGAAGTACGGTAAGGTAACAAATGAGCTAAAAGAAAGAGTAGAGTATGAATTAAGCATAATTCATGACAAAGGGTATGATGACTACTTTCTTGTTGTTAGAGATTTTGTTACATTCTGTAGAGAAAACGATATTGTAGTAGGAATGAGAGGTTCAGGATGTGGTTCCGTTGTAGCTTACGCGGTAGATATCACAGATATTGAACCAATAGAGTGGGAGTTATACTTTGAAAGATTTCTAAACCCTGGAAGACCAAGTCCTCCCGACTTTGATTTGGATATAGCAGACAAAAGGAGAGATGAGGTAATTCAATACACCATAGAAAAATATGGACTAGAGTGTGTTAAACAGATAGGAACTTTCAGTAAGCTCCAGACCAGACAAGCGATTAGGGATGTTGCAAGAGTTATAAACATAGATCTTAATATTGCAGATGAACTCTCTAAGATGGTTGAGATAGTCTATGGAAAAACTACAAGTATAGATCATATGATTGAGCACAATCCTGAGTTTGCACAAATAATACACTCTTCTGAAAAAACTAGACGTCTAGCAGAGATTGTGAGAAAAGTAGCTGGGTTATGTAGAGGAGTGTCCACACATGCCTGTGGAATCATAATAACGCCCCAACCGGTAATAGAGTACTGTCCAATCCAAAGAGATGCTCATGGAGAAGGAATAGGGATGACCCAATATGAAATGTCTGATACAGAAGGAATAGGCTTAATGAAGTTTGATTTTTTAGGTTTAAGGAACCTAAATATAATAGGATCAGCACTAAAGAAAATAGAAAGCAGTAAAGGAATAAAAATAGACCTAAGAGAGATTGACACAAAAGATAAAAAAACATATGACCTAATAAAATCTGGACACACAATAGGTATCTTCCAACTTGAAAGTGAAGGAATGAAAAGGACTATTAGAATGTTAGAGCCAGAAAGTTTGGAAGATATTTCTTACATATTATCTGCATATAGGCCTGGACCTATGGAATTTATCTCTGAATATGCAGCAGTCAAGAAAGGCAAACAGAAGGCAGACTATATCATCAAAGAGCTACAACCTATTCTCTCTGTCACCAACGGCGTCATAACATACCAAGAGCAGGTAATGAAAATTGCTGAAATAATTGCAGGGTACTCTCTCTCAGAGGCAGACATATTAAGAAGGGCAATGGGAAAAAAGAAACTAGATGTTATGGAAGCAGAGAAATCCAGATTTATAGAAGGAGGAATTAAGAATGGATATAACAAAAAAGATGTAGAAACTATTTGGAAAAGACTATTACAATTTGCAAACTACGGCTTTAACAAAGCCCACAGTGCATCGTATGCAACAATTGCATACAGAACAGCTTACCTTAAAGCAAACTTCCCTTTGGAATATATGGCCGCTCTACTAGAGGGAGATTTAGAGAAGTTCGATAGAGTCATACTTGATATGAAGGAGTGCGAAAGACTTGGGATAGAGGTACTATCTCCTGATATAAATGAAAGTGATTACTACTTTGCAGTAAAGGATGACAAAAGCATAAGGTTTGGTTTAGGAGGTATAAAAAACGTTGGAGGAGAGGTAGTCAAATCGATTGTAAAAGAAAGGCAGAAAAATGGAAACTACAAACATTTAGATGATTTTGTATACAGAAACTTTGAACAAGTAAACAAGAAGGCAATAGAGTTTCTAATTATGGCAGGAGCTATGGATAGTTTCGGAGACAGAGCTGCACAGCTCTATGTGCTTCCAGATATATATGAAAGAGAGAAAATAGACAAAAGAGCAGAAGAAATGGGACAAATAGATATATTCTCTTTAGATTTAAATGGAGAACAAAAAAGAAAAGAAGTACCTGAAACAACCCTTCCTTTAAGTATAAAAGCAAACTCCAGTGATACACTGAAATGGGAAAAAGAATTGTTAGGTCTATATTTTTCTAGTCATCCTTTGGATAATTTAGACGATTTCTTTGAAACAAAAGGGGTAATTTCTTTAGAACAAGCACTCGAAGAAGAGAAAGACACAGAACAGGTAGTTCTTGGAGTTATGGTAACAAAGATAAGAAGAATTACAACTAAAAAAGGAGATTTAATGGCATTCCTCTCAATAGAAGATAAAACGGCAAAAACAGATGCTATTGTATTTCCTAAAACATATAAAACTCTTAAAGACTCCTTAGATGAAAATAAAGCAATGCTAGTGGTAGGAAGGCTTAATTTAAGAGACGGAGAGAAAAGCATTGTTATACAAAAAGCAAAACAGGTAGATGAAAAAAAATACTCCTCAAAATTTGATGGAGTTACATTTAAAATAACTACATCACATACCGAGAAGGAAGTCGCAGAGCTAAAAGACTTCATCCAAAACTCTAACGGTACTACTCCTGTTAGGATAATAGTAAAAGACGAATTAAAAACAAAAAGTGTTGTACTAAAAAAGACAATATTAATGGATGAAAAAGCTAAAGAATGGTTAAAGAGGTTCTGATATTGATATAATGAGGTATGGATAAGTTAAAAATAGATCTATTACCACAAAAACCGGGTATCTACAAATTTTTAGATAAGGAGAAAGAAATCCTGTATATAGGAAAGGCTACTAATTTAAAAAACAGGGTTAGGTCATACTTCTCATCCAATCTGTATGATAGGCCCAGAATTAAACAAATTATTCCCTTGATAGACTCCATCGAAGTTATAGAGACTAACAATGAAATAGAGTCCCTTGTTTTGGAATCAATATTAATTAAAAAATATAAACCTCTTTACAATACTGAGAAAAAAGATGACAAATCATACGTTTGGATATACATCTCTACAAAAGATATATTTCCAACAGTTAAAATTGTAAGAAAAGTTACTAATACAGAGCTTAAAAAAGGAAGGCTCTTTGGGCCATATCCAAACAGCTCCTCCACAAAGAGGATTTTTACATACTTAAGAAAACTGTATCCCTTCTGTACATGTAAAAAAGAAACCAGTAGAGAATGCCTCTACTTTCACTTAGGGCTTTGTCCAGGACCATATAGTGGACATATATCAAAGGAAGATTACAGAAAGAATATAAATGAGATTATAAAGTTCTTAGAGGGAAGAAAAAGGGGACAAATAAAAGAGCTAGAGAGAGAAATGAAAATATACTCTCAAGACAAAAAATATGAAAAAGCAGCTGAGTTGAGAGATAAAATTACAGACTTAAAGTATTTAGGGGAGAGCATAGATTTTGTTTATGAAGATACGGAAAAAAGTTATCTAGAAAGAAGAAAAGAAACGTTAAAAAGAAGTTTTCTTGCTCTTAAGACAGAGATAGGGGTAAGAACTTTAAGTAGGATAGAGTGTTATGATGTCTCCAACATACAAGGGAAAAATGCATATGTATCTATGGTTGTCGCTGAGGATGGAATTATTAATAGGAGCCAATACAGGATATTCAAAATAAAAGGAGAAGAGAAACCAAATGATCCTCTAATGCTAAAAGAGGCAATAAGCCGTCGATTTGATATAAAAAACAGAGAGAAATATGACAAACTTCCTGACCTTGTATTAATAGATGGAGGGAAAGCACAACTCTCCGTTGTAAGAAGTGTTCTACCAAATAAAATTACTTTGCTAGGCATCTCTAAAGGAAAGAGGTTAAAACGAGAGGGAAAGAGAGTGAATGATGAGTTTTGGTTTCCCTTAAACAACCAAATAAAAAGAATTAATATTGAAAACAAGGAAGTATTAATAGATTTAAGAGACGAGGCTCACAGATTTGCAATACTACATCACAGAAAAGCAAGAAGAAAAGAGTCTGTTAGCTCTGAGTTAGAAAAAATAGCTGGGGTAGGGAAAGAGAGAAGAAAAGAGTTGATGAGAAGGTTTGAGAGTATAGAGAATATTAAGAGAGCTTCGTTTAATGAGATAAATGAGGTAATAAAAAACAAGAAAGTTTCTAATCAGATATTTAATTACTATCACCCTGATCAAATCCTTGAGGAGTAAGGTTTGAAAAAATAAAATCAAAGAAAGGATTCTCTAAACCATTGCTTTCCATCACGTACATTACATTATTGTATGTATTAGGTATGACAGCCACATCATGAACTAGAGATCCAGATGCTATGGTTCCTTTCAATGCTTTTCCATAGTTTGTGTAGGTTAGAACTGTATTAGTAATAGTCCAATCTCCGTCTTCTCTGTTTTGGTTGATATCTTCTATATAACTAGATAGATAATTGTCCAGTGCTGAACCTCCCTTTCCAATTGGAGTAATGGTAACCCTTTCTTCTGAGCCTAATTTTCTAAACTCAACTGCTCTTAAGGACTCATAATCCAAAGCAGAGTAGGAGACAACATACTCCCTTGGAACTTCTAAAGACCATTCAAAGTCAGGTAATAAATCTTGGGGCTGTTCGCTTTTAAGCAAAAGATCCCTCTCTACTTCTCGTTCTACCCTCTCTCTTAAACCTGAATAAGCCTGTACTGGAGTAACCAATTCATACCAAACATCATTAAACTTAGAGTATATACGCAAACCTTTTTCATTGTTTACCCAATACTCTCCACTCTTCATCTCTTCTGAACCTACTTCCACAGATAACACGTGTTCCCAACCATAATCAGGAAGAGTATCGTTATAATATTTATATACTTCTAATATATTCTTGTCCAAAGGTATTCGATATGCTGAATTTCCTGAACTTATAAAATTAGCAACAGATGTTTCATTGATACTGTTAGTAAAAATAAATTCTGATTTTGGAAAAGTAGGGACATCATCTATCCCAATCACATACTGAAGCTCTAAATCTTCTTCACTATCTTCACTTTTAATACGGAATACAGAAAGAACAGAGATATATAGTAAAGAGAGGAAAACTAAAGGAATGAATATATAAAGTAAGAGAGAAAGTATATTCAATTTTTTCCTCCTCCTCTTTATTATATTGTTCCTCCTTTTAAAAGAATTATTTTTCTTTCTTTTTCTAACCGGTACTGCCTCGCTTTTTCTATAAGGCATGTAGACTTTACTATCTCTTTCTTTTGTTTGTTTTTTTCTCTTAAAGAATTTGGACATATCTTAGTAAATAATATAGCACAATTGGATTTCTATTTAATATACACATACTGTATAATCTCTATGAACTGCGGGATCGTCTAACGGTAGGACACCGGCCTTTGAAGCCGTCAATCATGGTTCGAGTCCATGTCCCGCAAAGGAAAACTCTACAAACTACTCTTTATTTCTCTTATACTATCTCTCAATTCAGCCGCTTTCTCAAACTGTAAATTGTCCGCAGCTATCAGCATTTTTCTGTCTAACTCTTTGATAAGTAACTTCTTCTTTTGAATATCTAATTTCTCTATCTCAAAGTCTTGAGTATCCTCTTCCTCTTCTATTAACCTTCCCCTTATTTCCTTTTTAATGCTTTTTGGAGTAATCCCATTCTCTTTGTTGTACTTTAACTGATACTCTCTTCTTCTATTAGTTTCCTCTATGGCATATCTCATACTCTCTGTTATTGTATCGCCATACATAATGACTCTACCTTCTACATGTCTTGCAGCTCTCCCTATTGTTTGAATTAAACTAACTTTAGATCTAAGAAAACCCTCTTTATCTGCATCAAGAATGATGATTAGAGAGACTTCAGGTAGATCAATCCCCTCTCTTAGAAGATTAATTCCGACAACAACATCATACTCTCCCAATCTCAAATCTCGCAGAATATCAACTCTTTCAATAGTATCTATCTCTGAATGTAGATACTGTACCTTAATGTCTAAATCCTTAAGAAAAGAAGTCAGGTCTTCAGCCATTCTCTTTGTTAATGTAGTGACTAGTACTCTTTGCTTCTTCTTAATATTTTCCTTAATCTCTGCTATCACATCATCTATTTGACCTTCTGTCTTTCTTACTTCCACATGAGGATCTAATAATCCTGTCGGTCTTGTTAATAGCTCTACAACCTTTTTGTTGCTATCCCTTATTTCCCATTCGGAAGGAGTTGCTGATATATATACAGTAGAGCCTTGTCTCTTTCTAAATTCCTCGAAATTTAAAGGCCTATTATCTATAGCGGTTGGTAATCTAAACCCGTACTCTACTAAATTGTTTTTTCTTGTCCTATCACCATTAAACATCCCACCTATTTGTGGAATTGTAATATGTGATTCATCTATGAAAAGAAGGTAATCCTTGGGGAAATAATCCAAAAGGGTATATGGAGGCTCTCCTGGCCTCCTTCCATCGAAATAGATGCTGTAGTTTTCCATGCTTTTGCAGTATCCAACCTGTTCTAACATCTCTATATCATAATTTGTTTTTTGCTCTAGACGGTACGCTTCAATATCTTTCTTAATATTTTTTAAGAAATCTACTCTTTTTTTCAAATCTGTCCTAATATTCTTAACTGCATTCTGTATAGTATCCTCAGGATATACTAAAGAGGTAGCAGGAAAAATAAGTACTTCCTTCATTTCTACTATCTTTTCTTTTGATATTGGATGAACTTTAGAAATATTCTCTATTTTGTTCCCCCAAAGCTCTATTCTAAAAGAGTAGTCCTCATACGGAGGAAATATTTCAACAATATCCCCCTGTATTCTAAAAACTCCAGTAGTAAAATCCATACTATCTCTTGTATATCTCATAGACACCAGCTCTAAGGCCAATTCTGAAAGATCTACCTCTTGCCCAACATGTAAGTACAAACTCTTGTTCTCATAATTTGCTGGATTCCCAATATTATATATACAAGAAACTGAAGCTATAACTATAGTGTCTCTTCTAGTTAAAGCAGAATTCATAGCACCAAATCTCAAGTTTTCTATTTCCTTGTTAACATCAGACTCTTTCTCTATGTAAAGATCTTTTGAAGGAATATATGCCTCTGGTTGATAGTAATCGTAGTAGGAGACAAAATATTTAACAGAATTATTAGGAAAATACTCTTTAAACTCCTCGTAAAGTTGAGCTGCTAAAGTTTTGTTATGAGAAATGATAAGAGAAGGTCTGTTAAGAGTATTAATTATGTTAGCCATAACGAAGGTTTTACCGGAGCCTGTAACACCTAGAAGGGTTTGTTTTTCATAATTATTCTCTACCCCTTCAAGTATCTCTTCTATTGCTTTAGCTTGTCCCGGAGAAGGCTTGTAAGTAGACTTTAGTTGAAATTTACTCATCCCTTATTCTATCACTATTCGCTCTGTAGAGGATATGTGTAGAAGTAATCCTGCACTCTTGCGCAGTCGTATATTGTAGTATTTACAATATTTCGCATATCAGAGCTATCATAACCTATTCCTATCATTTTTCTACCCTCTTCTGCCAAGAATGATACATCTGTTTCTGAAAATCTAATAGGCAGATCAACTTTACCTTCAATTCTTTCTCTTCGTCCTTCTTCCGAATATATATCATCTCTTACCTCTGGGCTTGATACTTGATGAAGAAAGACTATAAATTGGGGAAATAATGATGGATCGTACTCATTCTCTGGACTATTGGGGTCAAGAGAATTAAAAACATACTCAGAACCTTGTTTATGTCTTCCCCAATATGCATAAAACAGCTCTCTAACAAGAGCATTTTCATAAAAAGTCTCAAGAAGCCTTTTAACATCTCTACTACCACGTAGCTGTAATCTACGATAAAACAGTTCATTTTCAGTATATGGTTTTGGATATTCTTTTGTTTGAAGTGTTTCAATCATAGCCTATAATATCAAATTTCACTTAAATATTCAACCTGTTTTAGCTAATTATCATATATGCTAAAATAATAAGTATGGATAAACCGAAATTAAACAAACTCTCCCAAGAGGTAATAAATCAGATAGCAGCAGGAGAAGTAGTAGAAAGACCATCATCAGTAGTAAAAGAGTTACTCGATAACTCAATAGACGCAGACTCAAGCAAAATAGTGATAAAGATTAAGAACGGGGGAATCGATTTAATAGAGATTTCAGATAATGGAATTGGGATACCCAAAGAAAGCATGACTTCGATATTTGATCCTCATACCACCTCTAAAATTTCAAATATAGAGGATTTAAACACACTATTAAGTATGGGATTTAGAGGGGAGGCTCTCTCTACAATCTCATCTGTATCTAATGTAACCTTACTTTCTAAATACCGAGAGGAAGAGACAGGGTATAAAATACTTTTTAACGAAAATGGGAAATCACCAGTCAAGAAAGTAGCAAAAGAGGATGGAACAACAGTGAAAATAGAGAATATATTTTACAATATTCCTGCAAGACAGAAATATTTAAAAAGCCCTCAAACTGAATACAGGAAAATACACGAACTACTTAATAGCTACTTTTTAATATACCCAAATATCCATTTTGTTTTAGAAAAAGATGGAAAGATAGTGAAAGAGCTTCCTCAAGTTTTAAATACAAAACCTGGAGATATAGTAGAAAAAAGGCTAAACGAAATAGTAGGGGAGAGCAGTAGTTTCCTAAAGCTCTACTATGAAGGTTCAGGAATCAAAATATCTGGATATACAGCACATCCCTCAAACCACAAAAGTAGTAACCCAAAAACATACATTTTTGTAAATAACAGACCCATATATGACAAAGGAATAGTAAGAGCAATTTATGAAGGATATTCTAGATATATACCACATGGACAGAAAATTGATTTTGCAATTAATATTCTAATTAACCCTGAACTTGTAGATATAAATGTACATCCAAGAAAAGAAGAAGTACGCTTTGAGAATCCGTTTAGAATATACAGCGCTATAGAAGACGCAGTAAGACATGTTCTCTCAAAGGAACTTTCATACAAAGAGACTCCCTCTACAAATAATTTTGCAGCTATAAGGGAATCTTTCGCAAAACAGAGCTCTAACAGTAAACTTTACGAACCAACTAATATTTACAATTCAAACAAATCCGCTTCTGTTCAAGACACACTCCTTTTTTCTAAAGAGCTACTAACTGACATACCTGAAGACACACAACTCCCGTGGGAAGAGGGACAAGAAATAGTCAATATTTTCCAAATATTTAAAAAATATATAGTAATTGAGTTCATAGATGAAAAATTATGGATGATAGATCAACATGCTGCTGCAGAAAGGATTAACTTTGAGAGTCTTTCAAAAGGGAAAGATAATATTGATGTTCAAAATTACCTAGTAGCAGTAGAGCTANNAAAAGATGAGGAGATACTGTTTTTAGAGGAACATATAGATTTTTTTAAAAACATAGGTATTCTCTATGAAATAAAGAAAAACAAGCTCATTTTAAAAACAGTGCCTGTTGAATTTGTTAACTCTGATTTCAAAAAAGTCTTTGAAGAGATATTTTCCTTAGAAGAAGATATAGAGCTTCTAAAGAAAAACTTTAAAAAGTTAAGGGACGATATTCTTGCAACTATCTCTTGTCATAACAGTATTAGAAGCGGTCAGAGGTTACAGAAGGAAGAAATGTTAGATATATACAACAAACTGATGGATTGCCAGAACCCATATAGCTGTCCTCATGGAAGGCCTGCAGTATGGAAACTATCCTTAAGTGAAATAGATAGTAATTTTGAAAGGACATATTAATGAAGCAAGGGAAACTGTATTTAATACCAACACCCATAAGTGAAAACAAATCAATGAGAGACGTATTACTGAAGGAAGATATAGATGTAATCAATTCCTTAGAATATTTTGTCTCTGAAAAGGCAAAAACTGCAAGGTTTTTTCTAAAAGACCTACCTTTAGAGAAAAAAATACAGGAAATAAATATAACGGAGTTAAATGAGCACACAAAAGATACTGAAATTAACAAACTGCTAGAACCTGCTTTAAATGGTCGTGATATAGGACTGCTTTCTGATGCAGGAGTCCCCTCTATTGCAGATCCAGGGTTTCGACTAGTGTCATTAGCTCAAAAAAAGAAAATTACCGTAATCCCTTTTGTAGGACCTTCATCTATACTAATGGCATTAATGGCATCAGGATTAAACGGTCAAAGCTTTTCCTTCTTAGGGTATTTACCAAGAGAGAAAAATAGTAGAAGGAAAAAGATTAAGATATTAGAAGAAATAGCTTTAACTACAAAACAGACACAAATCTTTATGGAAACACCATATAGAAATCAGCATTTGTTTGACGATATCCTTGATGTTTGTGAACCCGATACAAGAGTATGTATAGCTATGGATATTATGGGAGAGAATGAATATATTGTAACCAAGGAAGTACAGGAGTGGAATCCCAAAAAAGTATTAGCAAAGAAACCATGCCTATTTTTAATTAATAAATAATAAACAAGTGTCTGTATTTATAGGGTCAATCCCAAACAATGATAAAGATGACATTCAATTAGCAAAAGATATTGTAAA
>LSQX01332936.1_pt1 | contig 19155 bp, 11 predicted proteins | sample 654561 | NCBI WGS metagenome assembly LSQX01 (sample SAMN04489861, study PRJNA283612) | anaerobic digester metagenome | isolation source: 4 biogas reactors fed with cattle manure at either 37C or 55C with and... | place: Denmark: Kongens Lyngby | collected 2014
CATTTGACTTAACGAAAAAGTTCACTAACTTTGTCTCTTCAATCAGACAAACGGGAATCGATGGATAAATTGAATCGGACGTACGCCCCTCCTGATGCAATCCCCCTCATTCTCATACTGGTGCAATCTAAAAACATAGATATGATTTCATTTTTCAGGACCCCCTCTCAAAGTGTGATTGCCGTAGAAACGGAACAATCCTTCACGGAAGAAACAGTAAAAAAACTGGCCTGGCTTTTTGGAGAGGCAGCGTTGCTCAGCGCAGAGCGTGTCGACCGACACTATGTCGGCCCCCGACGCGAGATGATCACTCCCTGGAGCACCTGTGCCGTGGAGATCACACAGAACATGGGTATCGAAGGGATCACACGCATCGAGGAGTATACACCCCTGCCGGAAAGTGAAACAGCTGCATTCGATCCCATGCTGCAGCGAAGGTATGAGCAACTGGATCAATCCCTCTTCACCATCGGGAAGAAACCGGAAGAGATCCTTTATATCGATGACATCGCAGCATATAACGCTGCAGAAGGCCTCGCTCTGAGTGATGATGAGATCGGTTATCTCAACACGGTAAGCGGGAAAATGGGACGCAAGCTCACCGACAGTGAGGTGTTCGGTTTCTCACAGGTGAACTCCGAACACTGCCGCCACAAGATATTCAACGGCACCTTCATTATCGATGGTGAGGAGAAAGAGCTGACACTGTTCCAGCTGATCAGGAAAACATCCAGTGTAAACCCCAACAGTCTCATCTCTGCCTATAAGGACAACGTTGCTTTCGTCCAGGGGCCTGTTTTTGAACAGTTTGCACCTGCCAGCGGCGACAAGCCCGATTTCTTCGGAACGAAAGAGGTGGAGAGCGTACTTTCACTCAAAGCAGAAACACATAACTTCCCCACCACCGTGGAGCCGTTCAACGGTGCCTCCACAGGCACGGGCGGCGAGATACGCGACCGGCTGGCAGGAGGAAAAGGATCACTCCCCGTAGCCGGCACAGCCATCTACATGACCTCCTACCCCCGTCTGGAAGAGGGGCGTGCATGGGAAGAGAGACTCTCTCCCCGCAAATGGCTCTATCAGACGCCTGAACAGATACTGATCAAAGCCTCCAACGGTGCCTCCGACTTTGGCAACAAATTCGGCCAGCCACTCATCTGCGGCTCTCTGCTCACCTTTGAACATGCCGAGAACGAGAAGATGTTCGGCTATGACAAGGTGATCATGCTCGCCGGGGGTGTCGGTTATGCCAACAAGCGCGATGCATTAAAGGGAGAACCGGAAAGCGGCGAAAAAGTGGTGGTGCTGGGCGGAGACAACTACCGCATCGGTATGGGCGGCGGTGCTGTCTCATCGGTCAACACGGGAGAATATTCATCTGGTATCGAGCTGAACGCCGTGCAGCGTGCCAACCCCGAGATGCAGAAGCGTGTGGCCAACGTCATCCGCGCCCTGTCTGAATCGGATGAGAACCCCATCGTCTCCATACACGACCACGGCGCAGGCGGACACCTGAACTGCCTCTCCGAGCTGGTGGAGCAGACCGGCGGAGTGATCGACATAGACAAGCTCCCTGTCGGCGACCCAACCCTCTCAGCGAAAGAGATCATCGGCAACGAGAGCCAGGAACGGATGGGCCTGCTGGTAAAAAAAGAAGATATTGAACGGATCGAACGGATTGCCTCACGCGAGCGCTCTCCCATGTACGTGGTGGGTGAAACAACCGGCGACATGAAGTTTACCTTCCGCAACAACGAGGGTGTCAACCCCATCGATATGGAGCTGGAGGATTTCTTCGGGAAACCGCCTGTCACCATCATGGCAGACAACACCATAGAAGAAGAGTACGTTGCTCCGGAGTACGACCCGAATCAGCTGAGAACCTATATAGAGAACGTGCTGAAGCTGGAGGCCGTTGCCTGCAAGGACTGGCTCACCAACAAGGTGGACCGCTCCGTAACGGGTAAGATTGCCCGTCAGCAGTGCCAGGGCGAGATACAGCTGCCACTGAGCGACTGCGGAGCCATCGCACTCGACTACAGAGGGTATGCGGGGATGGCTACATCACTCGGGCATGCCCCGCAGGTAGCGATGATAGACCCCGCCGCTGGATCGGTGATGGCCATCGCCGAAGCACTCACCAACATCGTCTTCGCCCCGCTGGCCGAAGGGCTGCAGAGTGTATCACTCAGTGCCAACTGGATGTGGCCCTGCCGCAACCCGGGTGAGGATGCCCGCCTCTATAAGGCGGTGGAAGCCTGTTCCGATTTCGCCAGCGACCTGGGCATCAACATCCCCACAGGAAAGGATTCACTCTCAATGACACAGAAATATGGCGATGACAAAGTCTTCTCTCCCGGAACGGTCATCATCTCCGCCGCTGCCGAGGTGAAGAATATCCGCAGGATCGTATCACCCGTACTGGCATACATCAAAGGGACCTACCTCTATTACATCGATTTCTCTTACGACACATTTAAGCTGGGAGGATCGGCCTTTGCACAGACGATGAGCAAGGTGGGCGATGAAGCGCCTACGGTGACCGACGCCGAATATTTCAAGAATGCTTTCGCTGCGATCCAGGAACTCGCCAGCCGCGGGTTGATTCTCGCAGGTCATGATATCTCCGCCGGAGGGATGATGACCGCCATGCTGGAGATGTGCTTCGCCAACCCAGAGGGAGGCCTGGAGGCACACCTCGACAAGATCCGTCATGCCGACCTGATCAAGATCCTTTTCTCCGAGAACCCGGGAGTGCTCATCCAGGTGAAGCATCACCGGCTGGTGGAGAAGATCCTTGACGATTACGGTGTGGGATTCGCCATCGTGGCACGACCCATCGAGGAACGCAGGCTGATCATTGCCAAAGATGAATTCCATCAGACATTTGACATCGATCAACTGCGTGATGTATGGTACAACAGCTCCTACCTCCTCGACAAAAAACAGAGTGGTGAAACCTGTGCGACACAACGATTCAACAACTACAAGCAACAGCCGTTACAGTTTGACTTTAACCCCTCCTTCACCGGCAGGATGGAAGAGCTGGGGCTCAACCCTGACAGGAAAGAGCGCACAGGCCTCACTGCCGCCATCATACGCGAGAAAGGTACTAACGGAGAGCGCGAGATGGCCTATGCACTATACCTCGCCGGCTTTGACGTGAAGGATGTACATATGACCGATCTCACCTCGGGACGCGAGACACTGGAAGATGTGCAGTTTGCCGTCTTCTGCGGCGGCTTCTCCAACTCCGACGTGCTGGGTTCGGCCAAAGGATGGGCCGGCGGTTTCCGCTACAACGAAAAGGCGAAAAGTGCACTTGAGCAATTCTACGCCAGAGAGGAGACCCTCAGCCTGGGTATCTGTAATGGTTGTCAACTGCTGATGGAGCTGGGAATGATCTACCCCGAAATGGGTGAGAACCATCCGAAGATGGCGCATAACCTCTCCCGCAAGTTCGAATCGGCCTTCGTGAGTGTGAAGATCCCGAAGAACGAGTCGGTGATGTTCAAATCGCTCGAAGGCTCGAAAATGGGAATCTGGGTCGCTCATGGTGAAGGGCGCTTTGCGCTGCCAGAATCGGAATCGGCCTATAACATTGCTGCGAAATATGTCTACGATGAATATCCCGGCAACCCCAATGGCTCCGACTATGCAACCGCAGCCGTCTGCTCCCGCGACGGACGTCACCTGGCCATGATGCCCCACCTGGAACGTTCCATCTTCCCCTGGCAGAACGCCTTCTACCCATTTGCCTACCGGAAGCATGAGGTGACACCCTGGATGGAGGCTTTCACCAATGCCCGTGAGTGGTTGAAGGAAAAGAGGCAGAATGATATTTAAAAAGCAGGAAAAGTGGCACAACCGATTTTTGAGATTGTACTAAAGGTGAGGGACTACGAGTGCGATACGCAGGGGCATGTGAACAACGCCAACTACCAGCACTATTTCGAAGTGACGCGTCACGATTTCCTGGAGAAGGTGGGATTGAATTTTTATCAATTGCATCTTAATGGCATCGATGCGGTGGTCTCCCGTGTGGAGATCCGCTACAAGGTACCGCTGATTGGGATGGATCAGTTCAGATGTACGGTCACACGCATCGAAAAAGCAGGGGTGAAGTACATCTTCCATCAGGAAATCATCCGCGAAAAGGATGGGGTCGTCTGCGCCAGGGCGAAGATAGAGGTGGTCAACCTGGTGAACGGCAAGCTCTCTAACCCGGATGTTTTTGACGAAGCTTTCAGGGATTACGTCTGATCATTGGGGAGTTGGGAGTTACGATGCGGGAGTTGAGATGTAGGATCTGGGAGATATAAAAAGAAAACCCAAACCGCTGCAGGCAGCATCATTCCCAGCTATAAAGCTGATAACTGACCACTGACAACTGAACGCTGAGAGTCTACAGCTAATAACTTATAGCCTATAGCCTATAGCTTATTGCTTATTATTATGAACGACAAATCTATATACCGGATTGCGCTCACACAGATAAAAGGTGTGGGGGTGATGCATGCCCGTAATCTGATACAGGTTGTGGGTGATGAAGAAGCCGTTTTTAAAGAGAGCAGCCGCAAGCTGGAAGCCATCCCCCGCCTCTCACGAAGAGCCATTGATGAGATACGCAACCCCGGGGTAATGAGGCGGGCTGAGAGAGAGCTGGAGTTCGTCACCAGAAACAACCTGAAAATCCACTTTTTTACCGACAAGAGTTATCCGCAACGACTTACGCAATGCATCGATGCCCCGCTGCTGCTGTATGCCAAAGGCAACGCCGACCTGAACCGCGAGAAGGTTATCAGCATTGTTGGCACACGCAACGCCACGAGGTACGGAGAGGCTTTCTGCAGGGAGTTCATCAAAGAGATATCGGTAAAACTGCCGGATATACTGATCATCAGCGGACTGGCCTACGGTGTGGATATCTGCTCCCACAGGGCGGCACTGAATAACGGCCTGTCCACTGTGGCGGTGCTGGGACATGGTCTGGACCGTATCTACCCCTCACTGCACCGGCAGACAGCGGTGGAGATGCTGAAAACAGGAGCGCTGCTCACTGAGTTTCCCAGTGAGACTAACCCCGACAGGCACAATTTCGTAAAGCGAAACCGTATCGTCGCGGGCATGGCCGACGCAGTGATAGTAGTGGAATCCGGCGTGAAGGGAGGGTCGCTCACCACCGCCGACATCGCCAACTCCTACTTCCGTGAAGTTTTTGCACTACCCGGACGTGTACATGACAAGATGTCGACCGGCTGCAACCAGTTGATCTCCGACAACAAGGCAGTGTTGCTGCGCGGTACCGATCACTTCCTCTCTCATATGGGATGGGAAAAAGAGAGTGGCCAGCCACTCCCTGTACAGAAGGAACTTTTCCCTGATCTTTCAGGTGATGAGGAGAAGGTGTTCAACACCCTCAGCGAGAGGGGAGCAATGCAGGTGAACACGCTTGCCATTGAACTCAATATCCCGGTGACTGAACTTTTTCTGACGCTGCTGGAAATGGAGATGAAGCATATTGTGGAATCACTCCCCGGAGGGATGTACCAACTGGTATAAATAATAGGCGTTTATTCTTTTCTCCACATCTGAATATTTTTTTATATCTTTGAAAACTAAACCTATTTTAAAAATCAATGGCATTACATATTGGCGATACAATACCTGAAAAATTAGGTACCGATCAGAACGGAGATCATGTAAAAGCGAGCCACTTCGCAGGTAAAAAACTGGCACTCTATTTCTATCCGAAAGATAACACCCCCGGATGCACAGCACAGGCATGCAGCCTGCGCGACGGCTATGCCAAGCTGCGGGGAGCGGGTTATGAGATCGTGGGTGTGAGCGTCGACAGTGAGGCGTCGCATAAAAAATTCATCGAAAAATACTCCCTGCCGTTTCCATTGATTGCAGACAGTGACAAGAAGCTGGCAGAGGAATTTGGTGTGTGGAGAGAGAAATCGATGATGGGGAAAAAATTCATGGGTACTGTACGCACCACCTTCCTCGTAGATGAACAGGGTATCATCAGCCATGTTATTGAAGGACGGGGTGTGGACACAAAGAACCATGCTGCGCAAATTTTAGGGGTCATCTGAATAAAATCATCGGGAGAGGTCACTCCTGACAGACAGGTGCCTTTTACGTTCATAAACAACAGGCATCAACATGGGGGTTGACACATTGTAAGAAAATTAAAACAAACAGAACATTATGGAACAGGAACAAGAACAGGTAAAAGAGCCGGCAAAAGCAAAAGAAAAAGATACCAAAAACAGCGAGAAGATGAAAGCGCTGCGTGCAGCGATGGACAAGATAGAAAAGACCTACGGTAAAGGATCCATCATGAAGATGGGTGATGAACAGGTGGTTGATGTGTCTGTCATCTCTTCCGGCTCAATCAGCCTGAATGTGGCACTGGGCGTGGGTGGTTATCCGCGTGGTCGTGTCATCGAGATCTACGGTCCGGAATCATCGGGTAAGACAACCCTCGCCATCCATGCCATTGCCGAAGCGCAGAAAGCGGGTGGCGTAGCTGCGTTCATTGATGCCGAGCACGCTTTCGACCGTTTTTACGCCGAGAAATTGGGTGTGAATACCGACGAGCTGCTGATCTCACAGCCCAGCAGCGGTGAGGAAGCACTGGAGATCGCTGAGCAGCTGATCCGCTCATCAGCGGTTGACATTGTGGTGATTGACTCCGTGGCGGCCCTTACACCCAAGAAAGAGATTGAGGGAGATATGGGAGACTCCAACGTGGGGCTGCAGGCACGACTGATGTCACAAGCACTCAGGAAGCTCACATCCGCCATCAGCAAGACCAACACCACCTGCATCTTCATCAATCAGTTACGCGAGAAGATCGGTGTCATGTTCGGCAATCCGGAAACAACCACCGGTGGAAATGCATTGAAGTTCTACGCCTCGGTAAGGCTGGATATCAGGGGTAACGGATCACCGATAAAGGATGGAGAACAGCAGATTGGCAGACCCACCCGTGTGAGAGTGGTGAAAAACAAAGTGGCTCCTCCATTCCGCAAGGCTGAATTTGATATCATGTATGGTGAAGGTATCTCCCGCACAGGTGAGATCATCGACCTGGGCTCAGAACTGAACATCATCAAGAAGAGCGGATCGTGGTACAGCTATAACGACACCAAGCTGGGACAGGGAAGGGATGCAGCCAAAGCAGCAGTAAAAGATAATCCCGAGCTGTCAGAAGAACTTGAAAAGTTGATCTTCGATGCATTAAAAGCAGTATAAACAATACACAAAAGCGAGACTCCCCGGCAGGATTCTCGCTTTAACCATATCTCTGTTTCACATTCCATTATCACACATAGCATCATGCATACATACAGAAGCCTGACAGCAGAGGAGATAAAACAGCTTGAAAAGAACGGCTGCAGCTGCTCCGATTGGAGTGCCGTCACAGTCAGGAACGGTTTCAACCCCGTCTATGTAAGAAACACACAGTTTTCCGGTAAAATCAAAATAGGCGTATTCGAATCGGAGTTTCCACTTGCCGGAGGATTAAAGAAACACGCCGGAATCAACTGTGCTGTAATCCACAATTGCACCCTGGGTGATAATGTGGTGATAGAGAATGTGCAGAACTACATCGCCAACTACACCATCGGAGACAACTGCTTCATACAGAATGTAGATGTGCTGCTCGTCGATGGTATGACCAGGTTCGGGAACGGCGTGGAGGTGAACGTGCTGAACGAGACCGGCGGCAGGGAGGTGCATATCAACGACAAACTGTCGGCCCATTTTGCTTATATCTACTCCCTCTATCGTCATCGCCCCGGGCTGATTGAACGGATGAAAGCGATTATCGACTTTTACTGCGACAAGCATGCCTCCGACAGAGGGATCATCGAGCATGACTGCATGATCGTGAATGTAGGATATATCAAAAATGTCAGGATCGGCCCCCACTGTAAGATTTCCGGAGCAATGAAGCTGAAGAACGGGAGCATCAACAGCAATGAGCATGACCCCGTTTATATCGGACGCAATGTGATTGCCGAAGATTTCATCATCTCATCGGGTTCAACAGTCGATGGCGGCTCCATCATCACGCGCTGTTTCATCGGACAGGCATGCCATATCGATCACGGCTATTCAGCTTCCGACTCACTCTTCTTCAGCAATTGCCAGGGAGAGAACGGGGAGGCATGTGCCCTTTTTGCCGGCCCCTACACCGTCACCCATCACAAGTCGACATTGCTGATCGCAGGGATGTTCTCATTCATGAATGCCGGCTCAGGCTCTAACCAGAGTAACCACATGTATAAGCTGGGACCCATCCACCAGGGGATCATTGAACGGGGAGCCAAAACCACCAGTAACTCATATGTGCTGTGGCCCGCCAAGGTGGGCGCCTTCTCTTTGATCCTGGGACGTCATTACCAGCATGCCGACACGTCCAACCTGCCCTTCTCCTATCTGGTGGAGAAGGACAACGGCACACACATAGCCCCCGGAGTGAACCTGCGCAGTGTAGGGACCATCAGGGATGCCAAGAAATGGCCTGAAAGAGACCGGCGGAAAGACCCGGACAAGCTCGACTGCATCAACTTCAACCTGCTCAGCCCCTACACCATCCAGAAAGTGTTCGCAGGGGTGAAAATATTAAAGAACCTGCAGGCTACAGCAGGAGAGACCTCGGATATTTACACCTATCAAAGCTGTATCATTACCAACTCATCGCTCATACGTGGTCTTCAGCTGTATGAGATCATCATTCATAAATTCCTTGGGAACTCAATCATCAAACGGCTCGAGCGCACCCGTTTTAAAAGCAATGAAGAGATCAGGGAACGACTCGATCCCAAAGCCACACCGGGAGTGGGTGAATGGGTTGATATCTCAGGATTGATCGCTCCCAAATCGGAAATTGACAACCTGTTGTGTAAGATTGAATCGGGAGAGATCACCAAGCTGAAAGAGATCAATCATGTCTTCCAGAAACTGCACGAAGAGTATTACGTGAATGAATGGAGCTGGGCGTGGGACAAGATCCAATCGTTTTACGGGCTGCAAGCCGATACAATCACGGCAACCGACGTGATTGCCATCGTACAGAAATGGAAAGAGAGCGTGGTGAGTCTCGATGAGATGATCTACAGCGATGCAAAGAAAGAGTTCTCTCTCTCCTTCAAGACAGGGTTTGGCGCCGACGGCAATATTCAGGACAGGGCCATGGATTTCGAATATGTGCGTGGCGCCTTCGACAAGAATCCATTCGTGATGGCCACACTCAAACATATCGAAGATAAAAAAGCATTGGGAGATGAGCTGATTGAAAGAATCAGCAAGCTCAATCCCACCACTTCATAAAAACAGTCAGATTTTTATAAATATCATCCGGTCTTATGACGAACAAAACCAAAGAACTGATCAAAGAATTCAATCCTCAACCCATCAATATCCCCATCAACAAATGTGAGCTGGAGGAGGCGATTGAGTCGCTGATCTCGCTCATGTTCCCTATATGTGACTGCCCCGCATCGATGAATATTCACGATGGATTACTGGAAGCGGCAGAGAAACTACACGCAAACATCGCAAAACTACATAACAAGCAGGCCGCCGATGAAAAAACGGAAGCATTCTTCCGGAAATTACCGGCGTTGCAGGAACGGTTGTATGAAGATGCAGCATGCTATCTGAAGTATGACCCTGCGGCGAAGACGCTGGAAGAGGTGATCATCACCTATCCCGGGTTTTACGCGCTCTGCGCTTACCGTATCGCCCATGAGATCTATCTGCTGGGGCTGCCGCTTATCTCCCGCCTCTTTTCTGAGTTTGCACATGCGAAGGTAGGTATCGACATCCACCCCGCTGCAAAAATAGGGAACAACTTCTTCATGGATCACGGCACAGGCATCGTCATCGGAGAGACCTCCGAGATAGGCAACAATGTGAAGATTTATCAGGGTGTCACCCTGGGTGCACTCTACGTGGAGAAGAAACTCTCCGAGGTGAAACGCCATCCCACAGTGGAGGACGATGTGGTTATCTACGCCAACGCAACCATACTTGGTGGAGAGACGGTGATCGGCCACAACTCCACTATCGGTGGAGGGGCATGGCTTACTCAGAGTGTGATCCCATTCTCACTGGTCTATAACTCTGTGGATGTGAAAATAAGGACAGTAAAAGATTTTACCAAACCACACGATTTTGTGATATGAAGTACAACAATATTTTAGAGACGATAGGCAACACGCCGCATGTACGGTTAAGCCGCCTGTTTCCCGATCAGGAAGTGTGGATAAAGCTGGAAAAGCAGAATCCTGCAGGAAGCATCAAGGACCGTATTGCCCTGGCGATGGTGGAAGAGGCTGAGAGGCAGGGATTGCTGAAACCGGGTGACACCATCATTGAACCCACATCGGGCAACACAGGCGTAGGACTCTCGTTTGTGGGTGCAGTAAAAGGATACAGGGTGATTATCGTGATGCCCGAATCGATGTCGGCAGAGCGAAGACGCCTCGTGGCTATCTACGGCGCGGAGCTGGTGCTCACACCCCGCGAGAAGGGGATGAAGGGTGCCATCGCGAAAGCGGAAGAGCTGCAGCAAGAGATCGCCGGCTCCTGGATCCCGCAACAATTCAGAAATGAAGCCAACCCGGCTGTTCATGCAGAGAAAACAGCGCAGGAGATCCTGGTCGATTTTCCGGAAGGACTGGATTACCTGATCACCGGCATTGGAACAGGCGGCCACATCACCGGTGTGGGCAGAGCGCTGAAGAAAAAATTTCCATCCATTCAGGTGATCGGCGTTGAGCCGGTTGACTCTCCCATCATCACTGAAGGGAAGTCAGGCCCTCATGCCATCCAGGGTATCGGCGCCGGGTTCATCCCCGACACGCTCGATCTCAGTGTGCTCGACAGCGTGTTTAAGGTAACCAAAGAGGAGGCGTATGCGTATGCAGGTCGTCTGGCTCGTGAAGAGAGCATCCTCGGAGGCATCTCCACGGGTGCCGCACTGGCTGCAGTAGCCGGGAAGGTTGCTGAGCTGACTGCACGTAAACGTATTCTCACCTTTAACTACGATACAGGAGAGAGATATCTCTCCATTGAGGGGTTGTACTGATAATCGGCCGATCACTATGCCGGAAGGGTCTCCCCGCTATTGCCGCGAAGGATCTCCTCCATGGTAACTACGGCTGTCTCCACACTGACAATGTGGCGGATCACCACGGAGCGTCTTTTCCCGACCTCCCGCAGCTGGCACTGGCGCACATGCTGCTGTACGTAGAAGAGCAGCTTGTCAAAGGCTGCAGATTGATAATAGGGTGATTTGGGATCAGAGATCAGGTTCAGGGTCATCTGCCCGTTCTTCAGCACAATCTTCTCAATACCGAGTGACTTGGCAAGACGACGCAGCCGCACAATGCGGATCAGCTCTTTCCCCTGCGAGGGTATCTTACCGAAGCGGTCTTCCAGCCGTTTGGTGAAATCAAGGATATCCGTCTCTGTCTCCATGTTATCCAGCTCGCGGTAAATCGCCACACGTTCCGCATCATTGGGGATATACATCACCGGGAACATCAGCTCCAGATCACTCTCCACAAGCACTTCATCCACAAAATGCTCCTCTTCTGCCCTGGCCTCCTGCTGCTCCTGATAGAGCTCGGCAAACTCATCCTTGCGCAACTCCTGCACAGCCTCGGTGAGGATCTTACGGTAGGTCTCATAACCCAGGTCGGCAATGAACCCGCTCTGTTCGGCACCCAGCAGATTGCCGGCACCCCTGATATCCAGATCCTGCATGGCAATATGAATACCGCTGCCCAGCTCCGAAAAATTCTCTATCGCCTGCAATCGCCGCCTGGAGTCGCTGCTCAACGTATACAGCGGTGGAGCCAGCAGGTAGCAGAATGCCTTGCGGTTGCTTCGCCCCACCCTTCCGCGCAGCTGATGCAGGTCGCTCAGCCCAAAGTTTTGTGCGTCGAGCACGATGATGGTGTTCACGTTGGGCATATCAATCCCCGACTCAATGATGGTGGTGGCGATGAGCACATCCTGCTCCTGGTTCATGAAATCGGCAATCACACCCTCCAGCTTCTTCGGATCCATCTGTCCATGTCCCACAGCCACACGCACGCCGGGTATCTCACGCCGGATGATGGTCTCCAGCTCATAAATGTTCTGTATGCGGTTGTTCACGATGAAGACCTGCCCGTTGCGGCTCATCTCAAAGTTAATGGCATCGCGGATGATCTCCAGATCGAAGGTGTGCACCTCTGTCTGTACCGGATAACGGTTGGGTGGAGGGGTACCGATGGTGGAGAGGTCACGCGAGCCCATCAGCGAGAACTGCAGCGTCCGCGGTATGGGTGTGGCGGTCATGGTGAGCGTATCCACATTGATCTTCATCTGCTTCAGCTTCTCTTTCACGGAGACACCGAACTTCTGCTCCTCATCAATAATCAGCAGTCCCAGATCTTTGAATTGTATATCTTTCCCCACAAGGCGGTGTGTGCCTATCAGTATATCTATCTTCCCCTCCTTCAGGTTGCCGAGGATCTCCTTTTGCTCTTTCGATGTGCGTGCGCGACTCAGATAGTCCACCTTCACCGGGAAACTGGAGAGCCTGTCGCTGAAAGTGTGATAATGCTGCGTGGCCAGCACGGTGGTGGGTACCAGCACGGCGGTCTGCTTGCCGTCGGTGGCAGCCTTGAAGGCCGCACGGATAGCGATCTCCGTTTTGCCGAACCCCACATCGCCGCAGATTAGCCGATCCATCGGCTGTTCGCTCTGCATGTCCGCTTTCACATCGCGGGTGGCCTTGATCTGATCGGGTGTATCCTCATACATGAACGAAGCCTCGAGCTCTGTCTGCAGATAGGTGTCCTTCGTGTAGGCATACCCTTTCTCCTGCTGACGCTGTGCATAGAGCTTTATCAGATCGCGGGCAATATCCTTGATCTTGCTCTTGGTCCGCTCCTTGACCCGCTCCCAGGCACCTGAACCCAGCTTGTTCAGTTGGGGCGACTCACCCTCCTTGCCTTTGTATTTCGACACCTTGTGCAGTGAATGAATAGAGACAAACACCGCATCGTTGTTCAGGTAGGTGAGCTTGATCACCTCCTGCACCTTCTCACCGATACGGAGGCGCACCAGACCAGCAAACCTGCCGATACCATGATCCATATGCACCACAAAATCTCCCTGTTGCAGCTGATTGAGCTCCTTGAGCGTGAGTGCCAGCTTGCCCGACCGGGCTTTGTCGGACTTCAGGCTGTACTTGTGAAAACGGTCGAAGATCTGATGATCGGTAAAACAACAAATCTTCAGCGTCTCATCCAGGAATCCCTCATGCAGTGTCTTGTTTACGGGGATAAAAGGGATGTGATCATCCCTGTCCTCGAAGATATGGAAAAGTCTTTTTTGCTGTTTCTCACTGTCACTGAGGATATATAGTGTGTACCCCTCCTCCATATACTGATGAAGGGAGTTACTCAGGAGATCGAAATTTTTGTGATAGAGCGGTTGCAATGAGGTCTGAAAATGAATGGCCGCGTCAGGGCTCTCCTGCATCTTTGCATCGAACCGCACCTGCCTGAACGGTTTAATATCCTCCATAAACTCCCTCTTCGACAACAGATCGGCTTTCACGAAGGAGACATCTTTCGGATCGATATGCAGTTCATCCTCATTGAGCGACTCCACCCGGCTGCTTATCCATCGGATATCTTCAATGCCGACGACCGCATCGGCAGGGAGTGAATTGAACAATGAGGCCTGTTTTGATCCGGAACGCCCGAATTCGGGAACGATCCGTATCTCACTGAATTTCTCTTTCGACAACTGCGTCTCCAGATCAAAATTGCGGATGGTCTCCACCTCATCACCAAAGAAATCGATGCGAAAAGGCAACTCCCCGGAGTAGGAGAAAACATCGAGGATACTACCCCGCACAGCATACTGACCCGGCTCATAGACATAATCGACATAGCGGAAGCCGTAACTATCCAGCACCTCTCCCACGAAAGAGGCGTCCACCTGCTCACCCACCCTGACCCTGAGGGTGTGCTCTCTCAACTGCTCACTTGAGACTGTCTTTTCTGCCAGTGCATCGGGATAGCTCACGATGATCAGCGGCTCCTTCTCTCCCTGCAGCCGGCTCAGTGCCTCGGTGCGGAGCACCTCGTTGGCGGAATCCAGCTGCCCGTATTTTGCAGCCCTCTTGTAGGCAGAGGGGAAGAAGAGCACCTCCTTCGACCCTATGACCTGCGTCACATCGTGGTAGAAGTAACCGGCACTCTCGGCATCGTTGAAAATATAGAGGTATGTTTGTGGTAGCTTACGGAACAACCCGACAGAAAAGAGCGCACGTGACGAACCGTGCAAACCTGTTACTGATAAAACATGCACGTTTTTCAGCAGAGAGCCCGCCGCCGCTAAATTGGGGTGTTTTTCAACCCGCTGTAGTAGTTGAGAAATGTCTATCGTGTCAACCATTCAGATGAAAGGGCAAAGATACAATTAATCCTCCGAAATGCCTCATCAGGGTAGTGAGAATTGCGCAAATATAAAACATTCACATTAGATAACATCCCGATAATCATTTTTTTATTACCTTTGACACCGTTAGATACAAGTAAATTTTTTTTTATGCATATAGATGCCCGGCACAAACCCGACTACATCTTCGAGACCAGTTGGGAAGTGTGCAATATGGTAGGTGGTATTTATACCGTTTTATCTACCAGAGCCAACTCACTTCAGAAATTATACAAAGACCGCATATTTTTCATCGGACCCGATCTGTGGGAAGAGCATGAAAGTCCCTGGTTCAGGGAAGACCGGAGCCTCTACCCCGAATGGTGTGACTTCGCACTGAACAATCAACAGCTGGAGATCCGTGCCGGCCGGTGGAATGTGCCGGGAGAGCCTGTCGTCTTCCTGGTGAAGTTCAAGGCATTCTTTGAGAAACAGAACGATATCTACAGTGCCATGTGGAGGGATTATGGTGTAGACTCCATCAACGCCTACGGGGATTACCACGAATCCACCATGTTCGCCTATGCTACAGGCCTGCTGATTGAGAGCTTTTACCGCTTCCACCAGCTGGAAGCAGACAACGTGATCGCCCATTTCAACGAATGGATGCTCGGTGCCGGTGCACTCTATATCAACAAGCATGTACCCAAGATAGCTACCATCTTCACCACGCATGCCACATCCATCGGCCGCTCCATTGCAGGCAACAACCTGCCGCTCTACAACCACCTGCATGAGTACAACGGAGACCAGATGGCACGCCAGCTGAACATGACCGCCAAGCACTCGATAGAGAAGAAAGCGGCACTGAACGTCGATTGCTTCACCACCGTGAGCGAGATCACGGCCAGCGAGTGTACACAGTTTCTGCAGCGACGGCCCGACGTGGTCACCCCCAATGGCTTTGAGAAGAATTTTATCCCGAAAGGAAACGCCTATACGCAGGCGAGAAAAAAGGCGAGAAAAGCCTTGCTGCATGTAGCGGAAAAAACACTGGGTCACGCTGTAGACCCCGATGCACTGTTGATAGGCACCAGCGGACGGTATGAATACAAAAACAAAGGGATCGACATCTTCATTGAGGCACTGGACCAGCTGAGGAACATGGCTGAACTGACGAAGGATGTGATTGCATTCATCATGGTTCCGGGTTGGATCAAAGGGCCGCGGGAAGATCTGCGGGCACTTCTTGCAGGCGAAGAGATCCCGGAAAAGAACAACCAGCAACCCAGCTGCCCCTTTGTCACACACGACATGGTTCAGCCTGAGCAGGATATGGTGATGAACCAGGTGCGGCACCTGGGCTTTTGCAATGCGAAGAACGACAGGGTAAAGATTATTTTCGTTCCCTCCTATCTGAACGGTGACGACGGCATCTTCAACCTCCCCTATTACGATCTGCTGATAGGGCTCGATGTCTCCGTCTTCCCCTCCTATTACGAACCATGGGGCTATACGCCTCACGAGAGCATCGCCTTCTCCATCCCTACAATCACCACCACCCTGGCCGGCTTCGGCGTCTGGGCAAAAAAAATTGGTGACAAAAAAGGGCTGGACGACGGGATTGAAGTGATTCATCGTGACGATGAAAATCATTCCGAAGTGGCAGAAGAGATCGCCTCCCTCATCTATGACTTCTCAATAAAGAGTATCGAACAGATAAAGCTATTGAGACAAAGCGCGGCGAAACTATCTGATCAGGCCGACTGGGCACATTTTGTGAAATATTACCAGGAGGCATATAACAAAGCATTGCATAACTCTTTTGTGAGATTATCCAGGCCGGCTAAACTTAAAGCGGACTGAAAGCGTTATATTTGTTGTGCTATGATTGTTTCGCTACCCCCTGTTTCGGGGGCAACAGACTATTGCTGAAAGCGTTACCAGAACCAATATGGAAATAAAAAAAATAAAATAGAAAGAACAACTATGATCATTAAATCGAGTTATTCCAATACTCCGGTATGGAAGGATATTCATGTTCATGCAGAATTACCTGCCCAGTTACGTCCCCTGGAAGAGATGACCCATAACCTGTGGTGGGTATGGAATGAAGAGGTGAAAGGCATTTTCGAAACACTCGATCCGGAAGAGTGGGAAAAAAGCGAAAAAAACCCGGTGATTCTGCTGCAGAACATGCAATCAGATATCACTGAAGAGGTGGTAAAGAATGCTGAGATGATGCAACGCATTGAGCATGTTTACGACAGATATAAACAATATATGAGCGTGCCTCACAACAGTGAGCGCCCCAGCGTGGCATACTTCAGTATGGAATACGGGCTATCGCACGTGCTGAAGATCTACTCCGGCGGGCTCGGCATCCTCGCGGGTGATTACCTGAAAGAGGCGAGTGACAGCAATGTAGACATGACCGCCGTCGGTTTTCTCTATCGCTACGGTTACTTCACCCAGTCTCTTTCTGTTGAGGGACAGCAGATCGCGAGCTACGAAGCACAGAATTTCGGCAACCTCCCCATTACCCAGGAAATGAATGAAGATGGTTCGCCCATGATCCTGGAAGTGCCTTTTCATGACCGTACCATCTATTCACACATCTGGAAAGTAGCCGTCGGGCGTATCAACCTCTATCTGATGGACACCGACCTTGAGGAGAACAGTGAGTTTGACCGCTCCATCACGCACCAGCTCTACGGAGGCAACTGGGAAAACCGCATGAAGCAGGAGTACCTGCTTGGCATAGGCGGGATATTGCTGCTGAAGAAACTGGGCATCAAAAAAGATGTCTATCACATGAATGAGGGACACGCTGCCTTCATCAATGTGCAACGACTACACGATTATATACATGAAGAGAACCTCACCTTCCAGGAAGCACTTGAGGTTGTCCGTGCATCATCACTTTACACCGTCCACACACCAGTACCGGCCGGACACGACTATTTCGATGAGCCCCTGATGGGGAAATATCTGGCGCCGCTGATACAGAAAACCGGTATCTCATGGCAGCATTTCATGGATATGGGTCGTGCCAATCCCGGCACAAGTGAGCGGTTCTCCATGAGTGTGTTCGCATTGAACACCGCACAGGAGACAAATGGTGTGAGCAAGTTACACGGAACGGTATCTCAGAAAATGTTCCAGCCGGTGTGGAAAGGCTTCTTTCCCGAAGAGCTGCATGTGGGTTACGTGACCAACGGCGTCCACCTGCCCAGCTGGGCAACATCATCGGTAAAAGCACTCTACGAGAAGCATTTTGGTGATTCGTTCTTCGATGACCAGTCAAACCCCAATATCTGGCAAAACATCCACAATGTGAGTGACGATGAGCTGTGGGACTTGCGCATGCATTTGAAGAAAAAGCTGGTCGATTATATCCAGGTTGAGTTCAAAGAGGGATGGCTGAAGAACCAGGCAGACCCCTCGAGAATCATGAACATGCTGGAAGAGGTGAATCCGAATGCTTTGCTGATCGGTTTCTCCCGCAGGTTTGCCACCTACAAACGTGCCCATCTGTTATTTGCCGACCTGGACCGGTTATCCAGGATCGTGAACAATCCAAAACACCCCGTTCAGTTCATCTTCGCCGGGAAGGCACATCCTGCCGACGGAGGCGGACAGGGCCTGATCAAACAGATCGTGGAGATCTCACGCCTCCCCGAGTTCTTAGGAAAGATCATCTTCCTTGAGAACTACGACATGCGTCTGGCCAAGAGGCTGGTGTCGGGTGTGGATATCTGGCTGAATACCCCTACCCGTGCGCAGGAGGCATCGGGCACCTCGGGTGAGAAAGCTGAAATGAATGGTGTGCTGAACCTCTCAGTCCTCGACGGATGGTGGTATGAAGGATACAAGGAGGGTGCCGGATGGGCATTGACAGACAAGCGGACATATGACAACCAGTCTTTCCAGGATGAGCTGGATGCATCCACGATCTATTCATTGCTCGAGAACGAGGTGATCCCGCTCTACTACGCTCAGAGCAGTAATGGTTATTCGCACGAGTGGATACAGTACATCAAGAAGTCGATGGCCGAGATCGCCCCCCACTACACCACGAAACGGATGATGGACGATTATTACGATCGCTTCTATAGCAAACTTGCACGCCGTTCGCATCTTCTGGATGAGAATAATTATGCGAAAGCAAAAGAGATTGCAAGCTGGAAAGAGGATACCGCTTCGAAATGGGATTCGCTGGAGGTGGTGAAGCTGGAGTTCAATCCAAACCAGAAGATGGATTTCAACAACAGCAACAAAGAGGTTTACGGAAGGGTTGTGATTGACCGGAAAAAAATGCAATGTGATCTGGGTGTTGAATGTGTGGTGGTAGACCACGACACGATGAACAACGAGGCCGAGTTTATTGAATCGTATGAATTCGATCTTGTAAAAACAGAAGGATCACTGCTCTACTTCGAGACACGCAAGGCACTGAACGATCCCGGCACCCACCAGTACGGCCTGCGCGTTTTTCCCAAAAACCCGGACCTGCCACACAGAATGGATTTTGCCTATATGAGGTGGATTTAAAACACCAGCATGATAGTTACAAAAAAAGCGTCTCCTTTTCAGGGACGCTTTTTCGTTTCACCGGCACAAGTTTATAGCTACCGAAAAATTTTATGAAGATTGTGCTTACGTTTCATTCGTAAAAAAAAGTAG
>LSQX01019927.1_pt1 | contig 19154 bp, 13 predicted proteins | sample 654561 | NCBI WGS metagenome assembly LSQX01 (sample SAMN04489861, study PRJNA283612) | anaerobic digester metagenome | isolation source: 4 biogas reactors fed with cattle manure at either 37C or 55C with and... | place: Denmark: Kongens Lyngby | collected 2014
GGGCCAGGTCATCTCGGCCCATTGGGGGATATCCTGATGCGCGTACTGCTAGTAACCGGAGACCACCCCCGGTCGAACATGGGTGGCGCCGAATACCAGACGCTGTTGATCGCTCGGGGGCTGGCCGCCCGCGGCCACGAGGTGCGCTTTCTCGGTGTGAATGCCAGCGAGGAGGACGCCTTTGACGACGCAGGCGTCGGCGTGCGCCGTCTGCGGGGCTGGCGGGCCAGCGGCGTCGACAGGCACCGCGCGCGGGTGCGCGATGCCGTGGAAGCCTTTGGCCCCCAGGTGACCTATACGCGCTCCTTTGACGAGCTCTCCATCATGGTGCCCATCAGCGGGGAAATGGGCGTCCCCGCCATCTCGGTATCCTGCCACGTCCGCGAGACGTCACCGCTTCTGCGCAGCCGCTTGCCCCGCGAGGTGCTCATGCACTGGCGGGGGTTCCGGGCGATCGGTCAGTCGGCGATGCACGTGTGCAACACCGAGGACCTGGCCACGCGGATACGGCGCCGGTACCCGCGTCACCCGGTGACGGCGATCTACAACAGCTCGCCGGCCGCCCCGCCGGAGGAGATCCACCGGGAGCCCTCCGGACAGGTGATCTGGGTGAACAACCTGAAGCCTTGGAAGCGGCCCGAGGTGTTCATCGAACTGGCGCGGCGTTTGCCCCGCTACCGGTTTCTGATGATCGGGCGGATGGCCAGCGGCCGCTATGGGCGGCGTATCACGCGGGCTCTGTCGAGTGCGCCGGCCAACCTAGAGTACCTGGGGCCCCGGCCCATCGAGGAGGTCAACGCGCTGATCGGGGCCAGCGATCTGCTCTTGTATACCAGCCTGCCCGTTGAGGGCTTTGGCAACTCGTTTCTGCAGGCGTGGTTCCGCCAGGTGCCCACGGTAAGCCTGGGGTTCGACCTGGACGGCATCCCCGAGCGAGAGGGCATCGGGCGGTCGTCCCCTGACATGGCTGCGCTGGAGAGCGATGTCGACGAGCTGATGGATGACCACGCCGTGCGCATGGCGATGGGCCGCCGCGCCCTCATGTACGCGCAGGATCACCACAGCGTGGACCGGCTCGTCCGCGACTATGAGCGACTCCTGAGCGCTTTGGTGCGCGAGGAGCCGGCCCCCCACGCTATGGAGGCACGGGTCGCCAGCCGAGTATCGGATGGTCGGAGACAGGTCTAGTGCGCGTGCTGATGGTGTACCCCGGCTTGAACCCACAGGTGAACGATTGCGCCCACGTGCCGGCCTATCTGGCGTCACTGGGCATGGATGTGGCGGTGATCACCGCCCGCCAGAATCGTTCCAAGTCGGTCGAGACCTCCTCGGACTATGAGGAGTTCTGCGGCGTGCGCATCTACCGCCTCTTTGACAGCTTCCAGGAGATGATGTGGCATCCGCGGGCGCAGCAGAGCGCCTGCCGGCAGGTGCTGGCCTCCTCGCGCCCCGATGTCCTGGTCTGCCAGCAGGAGCTGAACATGCGCCTGACGCTCTGCCTCCAGAACGACTGGCCGGCGCCGATCCTGCTGGTGACCGAGTTTGCCCGCTCCCTGGCCGAGGGCGGCGCTGGGGGGCGGCGCGTGCAGCTCCTCTGGCCTTTCCTGGGAGTTCCCACGTGGGGCCGCGCCTTCTGGCCCTGGCTCCTTCGGCGCGTTACGGGGGTCATCACCTGCAACCCCGCCGACGTTCCCTACCTCGACACGCTGGCATGCCGGGGGGTGCCGGTGTGGCACGTCCCGTGGTGCAGCGAATTGGGCGACTATGAGCCGGCCCCAAGCCGTCTTGATCTTCGGGCCGCCTACGTGGGGGCCTTCTCCGAGTTCAAGAACACCGCCGAGCTGCGTGTTGCGGTGCCGCTTGTCCTGGAGCACACGCCGGTGCGAGAGTTCGTCCTGGTAGGCGGTGGCGAGACCGATCTGGTGGCCGATCTCCGAGCGCGTTACGCGGAACGGGTACGGCACATGACCGGCCTGACGCGCCCCGAGGTTCTGCACCTCCTGAGCGGTTCCTTTTGCGCCTACACGCCGGTGGTGCGGGGAGGGTGGGGGTTCATCGGTGACTGCTGGGGGACCGGTACCCCCCTGATTGCCTCTCACGACGCGTATGCCTTCGAGCACGGCGTGGACGCGCTGGTGGCGGATGGGCCGGAGGAGGTGCCTGACGCGGTCAACGCCCTATGCCAGGACGCGGCCCTCTATGCGCGGCTGCAGGAGGGCGGCAGGCGTCGTCACGAGCGCCACGCGGCCCGAGCAGTAGGGGAAGGGTACCGGCGGGCGCTGGAACAGGTGCTGGATCGATGGCCCTATGAGCCCGCCGGCCACGGCACTACGGGGGTGGCGCTATCATGACCTGGCCCCAGACCAAACCCCAGTGGGCGCTGGGTCCGCGGGCCACAGCCCGCGCACAGACCCGCCCGACGGCGGCCGCGCCCGGGATCGATGCCCTGCTCCTGACCGCGTTTCTCGTGGACCTGGTCACACCGTTCCTGATCTGGAAGGGCCTGCTTCCCGATGTCGTGCGGTGGCTCTCTCACGGGGCGCTGGCGGGCATGATGGTGCTGGCCGTGGCCCAGATGATGCAGCAGGATCGGGTGCCGGGCAGCGTGCTGTTCATCCTGTCGCTCTCTGCCATCGGCGGAGCGGTGGGCTACCTGCACGGCCAGGGCATCACGGCCACCGCCTGGGGCTGGTGGGTGATGTTCCAGTACCCGATGGTGGGCTTGTACGCCTACACCCGCGACGCCTGGCCGGAGGACTGGGGGCAGACCGTTCGCCGGGGGCTCATCGCGGCGCTCGTCGCGGTGGTGATCGTGCAGATCGGCCAGTTCCTGACCGGTGAGACCCCCGGCGATCACCTGGCGGGGTTGTTCGGCCGCCATGGGACCGCCAACCTGATGCTGTTCATCGCCCTGATGGTATCCATCGGGCTGGGGATGTGGCTGGCGAACGGTGAATGGAAGACGCTGGCTGCCATCCTGATGCTGTCGATGATCGCCAGCGTACTGGGCGAGATCAAGATGTTCCTGCCGACGGTGCTGGCCCTGGGGCTCCTCGCCGCAACCATCTACTCGTGGAGGCACCGCCGGTTGGGCAGGCTCTTCTTGTACGTCCTCGCGCTGCTGTTGGTGGCCGGGCTCTTTGTGGTGGCCTACGACGCGGTGGTATCCAGCACCCGGAACACCCGCGCGCTGAGCGAGTACCTGCAGCTCAGTACGCTGGATCGCTACCTGGGCACCGCCAACCGCACCATCGTCGATGGCCGCTATGTGTACGAGATCGGCCGGAACTATGCCCTCGTCTATGGGTGGCGCGAGATCAGCCGCGATCCGTTCACGATGCTCTTTGGCATGGGCCTCGGCGCGCGCGGCGAGAGCCGGACCCTGGGGTCCTCGGGTGCCGGCCTCTCCGGGGGACCGTTGGGCCTGTCGGTGGGCACCAGCATGTTGGTGATGATGCAAGAACTCGGAGTCGTGGGAATGCTCGTCATGGGAGGGTTCCTGATCTGGGCGGGATGGACGCTGTACGCCGATACCCGTCGTTACCCCGATTCAGATCTGCTGTGGCTGCGCTACGCCCTCTTGATGTTCACCGTCCTGTGGCCGGTATGGCTGTGGTACACGACGTCTTGGACCATCCGGGTGGCCATGCTGGTGTACTGGGCACTCTTGGGGTACGCGCTCGCGGAGCCGCGCCTGGCCCGTCCGCCTGCTGTGTCCCTGCTTTCAGTGCGGGCGGAGGTACATCGTGACCGCTGAGCGCCAGCCAGCGCGGGCACACATTGTGTGGGTGTACACCCAGGCGCTGCTTGGGGCGCTGGATCAGGCCACGTGGATCGAGACCGCGCAGGAACTGGGCCGACAGGGGTGGGACGTGACACTGGTCACCGCCGACCCGCCGGACACCGCGGCTCCGGGGAACGTGCAGTGGCGGCCACTGGGCAAGCCCCGGCTGTACCTGTTGGGCCAGGCGGTCTTTCACGCCCGGGTGGCGTGGTTGCTGTTGCGCGGGTGGCGATCGATCGACGTGGCGCTGTTCCACGAGATGTCTACCCCCTGGCTGCTGCCCCTGGCGGCGGTCGGGCGGCTGCTCCGACGCCCGCGGCCGCTGTTTGTGATGGACACCCGCACGCTGCCCATGGTGGCTCCGGCGCGCGCCACCTGGCGCGATCGCCTGCGGGGGGCGTTCTACGGCTGGATGAACCGCTTCGGCAACCGCTGGGCCGACGGCCGCACGGTGATCACCCGGCGCATGGCCAAAGTGCTGCGGGTGCCGACGGACAAGTTGCTGGGCACGTGGCCCTCGGCGGTCGATCTGCCGCGCTTTTCCGCCGCTCGTGGCGCCAGGCGCTGGCCGGGCCCGGGGGAGCCGGTGCGCCTGATCTACACGGGCAGCCTGGTGCCCGAGCGCAACCTGACCGGCCTCGCCAGGGCGGTGCAGGAGGCGTCCTCCCGGGGCATGGCGTTCGAGTTCACCGCCATTGGTAGTGGCGACGGTGAGGCCGAACTGCGGGCGCTGGCCGCGCACTTGGATGGACGCTTGCGGGTGCTCTCTCCCGTATCTCACGAGGAGGTGCCGCGAGTTCTGGCGACGGCGCACGTCGGGGTGCTGCCCTTTCCCGACGAGGAGCGGTTCCGGGTGTCCAGCCCCATCAAGATGTTCGAGTACATGGGGGCCGGGATGCCGGTGCTGGCCACGCGCATCGTCTGCCACACCGATGTGGTTGGTGGTGACGACTATGTGTTCTGGGCCGAGGATCCCTCGCTCGAGGGCCTGGTGGAGGCGCTCGAGCGCGTCTGGCGGAGGCGGCAGGAACTAGAGGTCATGGGCACCCGCGCCGCCAGCGCTGCAGTGCGCTACACCTGGGCCGCCTCGGCCGGCCGCCTGGGGGAGGCGTTACGGCAGGGGATCGAGCGACTGGCCGGAGCCCAGGGCCGCAAGAGCGAGCGGAGGGTGGTCTCGTGAGCCTGCGCGTACTGACCGTTACCAATACCTATCCGTCCGCCCAGACGCCGGGCGACACGCCCTCCATCAAGGATCAGGTCGAGGCCTTGGCCGAGCGGGGAGTACGGGTCGACCTGCTGCGCATCGATCGTCGCAGTCGCACGAACTATCTGCGCGCTGCGGCCGATGTCCTCCGCAGGGCGCTGGCCCGGGCGCCTTACGACCTGGTGCACGGCTACTATGGCTACTGCGGCCTGGCCGCTCGCTTCCAGTGGCGCTACCCGGTGGTGGTCACCTTTCGGGGCTCCGACCTCCTGGATGCCCGTGAGGCGCGCATTGGCCGGCTGGTGGCCCGGTGGGCCGACGGGGTCATTGTGATGTCCGAGGCGATGCGCGAGGCCTCGGGCCGGGCCGATGCCCACGTAATCCCCTTTGGCGTGAATCCCAACGTGTTCACGTGGCGCCCCAAGGAGGAGGCGAGGCGGGAACTGGGGCTGCCGGAGGAGGAGGCCTTGGTGCTCTTTCCCTGGGATCCAGCCCGCCCGGTCAAGCGGTACGACCTGGCCGAGGAAGTGGTGCGGCGGGTGCGCGCGGCGGGACGGGAGGTGCGGCTGGTGACCGTGCATGACCAGCCCCACCCAGTGGTGGCCCGCTACATGAATGCCTGCGACGCGATGCTCCTCACCTCCCGGCACGAGGGCTCTCCGGTGGCGGTGCGCGAGGCGTTGGCCAGCCACCTGCCCATCGTCGCCACCGATGTCGGTGACGTGCGGGCGATGCTGGAAGGCGTCGAGCAGTCCTACGTGGCGCCGGCCGATCCGGCGGTGCTGGCCGACTATCTGGGTAGGGTGCTGGAGCGAGGAGCCCGAGCCAACGGCAGTGCCCGCATTGCCACCGCTGATGTCGGCTGGGCCGCCGACCGGGTGCTGGAGGTGTATCACCAGGTGCTGAACGGCGAATCATCGATGGCGAGGCAGATACCATGAGAGCAGCGATCGTGGGATGTGGCGAGATCGCACGGGTGCACCTTGGCGCCCTGCGCAACCTGACGGATGTGGAACTGGTGGGGGTCTGCGACCGCGACGTCTGGCGTGCCCGCGACCTCGCCCAGATGAGCGACGGCGCGACGCCGTATACCGATCTCGGCGCGATGCTTACCGAGCAGCGCCCCGATACCCTCCACGTCCTGACGCCGCCGGCATCCCACGCGGCGCTGGCCATCCAGGGGATGGAGGCCGGCTGCCACGTCCTGGTGGAAAAGCCCATGGCCCTGAGCCTGCAGGAGGCGGACCGCATGATCGCCGCCGCTGAGGCCAACGAGGTGACCCTGACGCCCAACCACAACTACCTGTTCAAGCCGTCGATCCAAAAGGCCCTGCGGTTGGTGGGGGCGGGCGAGATTGGCGACGTGGTGTACGTCAACGGCTACTATGGGCTGGCGGGCGAGGGCTCTGCTTACGCGGGTCGCGGGGGGCGTTCGCACTGGGCCTACGGCCTACCCGGGGGGGCCTTTACCAACTTTTTGCCCCACGTCATCTATCTCTTGCAGGCCTTCTTACCCGATGTCGCGGATGTGCAAGGAGTGGCCCTAGCCCCCGGCGGTGGTCGCGAGGGGCAGCCCACGGAGCTCGCGGTGACTCTGCAGGGCGAGGGTGGCTGCGGCGTCCTGGTGGTCTCCATGCGCGCGCGCCCCTACGCGAAATACGTCGACGTCTATGGCACCGAGGGGACCGTGCACGCCGACCTCGTGCGCGAGATCGCCACCGTCCACCGCGCTCGGGCGCTGCCGCGGATGGTGGACAAGGTGACCTACAGCGTCGAGGACGGCGCCCAGACTCTGGCCGGCACCGTGGGGAACGTGGCCGGCGTGGCGCTGGGCAGGGCCCACGGTTACCAGGATCTGCACGGCCTCGTCGCCGCGTTCTATGGGGCCCTCCAGGCGGGCACCGCTCCGCCGGTCAGCGCCGAGGAGGGGCGCCGGATGGTGGGCGTGCTCGAGGCGATCCGGGCCCACTCACCAGAGCCCTTGCAGCGGGCACCCGCCGCGCGGCCGCAAGTCGTCCATGCCCAAGTGGCCGAGCCCCAGCCCCGCACGGCGGCGGAGCGCACTCTGGCGGAGGAGGGGCTGCCGGGCAAGGCGCTGGTGACCGGGGCCACGGGGTTCTTGGGCTTTCGACTGGTGGAGGCGCTGTGGCGTAGCGGGGTGGACGTGGTGGCTCTGGTGCGCGATCCGAGCCGCATGGCGCCCTCCCTCGGTGAGTGGGCCACGATCGCTCGTGGCGACCTCCGCGATCCGGCTGCCATCGCCGCCGCCATGGACGGCGTGGGGACCGTGTTTCACACCGCCGCGATCACGACAAATCGCGCCCGCTGGCAGGCACACCACGAGACGAACGTCCTCGGAACTCGGGCAGTGCTGGACGCCGCCGCAGAGGCTGGCGCGCAGCACGTGATCCACGTGAGTTCGGTGATCGTCTATGGCCTGCACCCGGACGCGAACGGCAGCGCCGTCGACGAGTCTGCGCAGTACGCCGAGCCAGACCAATGGGCGCACTATATGCGCTCCAAGCGGGATGCCGACGTTCTGGCCATGGACTATGTCCGCGAGCAGGGGCTGCCGGTCACGGTGGCCCGGCTGGGGATCCTGTATGGCCCGGGCGGCGGCTTTGGGGGCACGGGCGGGCTCACCCAGTTGGGCAGCGCCCGATTGGTGATGGGCAGCGGCGGCAACCTGATGCCCTTTACCTTTGTGGATAACGCCATCGACGCGCTGCTCCTCCTGGCCCTGCACCCCGAGTGCGCGGGCGAGGCGTACAACGTCGTCGACGAACCCCAGGTGAGCGTGCGCGAGGCGCTACGGATCCTGCGGGCCGTGCGGGGGGAGCGGGGCATCGTGGTTCCACTGCCGGCCACCGTGTTCCGCCTGGGTGCCCGCTTCCTGGAGGGACGCCGGGGTCGCGACGGCGCCGATCTGCCGCCACCGCTCACCCGCTATGTCGTCGACAGCGCCCGCCGCAATGTGCGCTATGCCACGGACAAGATTCGGCGGGACGTCGGCTGGCAGCCAGAGGTGTCTCTGGAGGAAGGGCTGCGGCGCACGGTGGCTGCCGGAGTGTGAGGACGTGGCTCTGCAGCGCGCCGCAAGACCGCGCTGTATGGATAAACGGTTAGTAATGCATGCGCGATCCCGCGTTGCTTCTAGGCCGGATTAACGTGGCTGTAACCTATGCAGGGTACACTGGAGGTAGTCCGGTGGACGATGCCACTCCAGCCGGGCGGCGGGAGAGCGCCTCGGGCGAAGAGGACGCCCCGATGACCATGACGAAGATTGGGCCGCAGGTAAGCATCGGGCTACCGGTGTACAATGGCGAGGCCTACCTTCCCGAAACCCTCGATTCCCTCCTCCGACAAACCTTTACCGATTTCGAGCTCATTATCTCCGACAACGCCTCCACCGACCGCACGGCGGATATCTGCCGCGAAGCAGCCGCCCGTGACGGGCGCATCCGCTACCTGCGCAACGAGACGAACCTGGGCGCCGCGGCGAACTATAACCGCGTGGTCCACGAGGCGCGGGGCGCCTATTTCAAGTGGGCCGCCCACGACGATCTGATGGCGCCCGAGTACCTGGCGCAGTGCGTAGAGGTGCTCGATGCCGATCCAGCGGTGGCGGTCTGCCACTGCCGGACGGGCATCATCGACGGGCGCAGCAACCTGGTCGGCGACTATGACGATCAACTAGACTTTCGCTCCTCTCTCCCCCACGAGCGCTTTCGCGGCTATCTGTTTCGCAAGGCCAGGGAGTGGAACGCCAGCTTTGGGGTGATGCGCAAGGAGGTGCTGGTGCAGACGCCGCTGATCGGTGGGTACGTGTCCTCGGATCAGGTGCTCCTGGGCGAGCTCATCCTGCGAGGCGAGCTGTACCAGGTGCCCGAGCGGCTGTTCTTCCGGCGGGATCACGCGCAGAACTCCTGGCGGGCGAACCCCACCCGTGCGGAGAACGCGGCGTGGTTCGACCCGGCCAACCGTGGCAAGGCGCAGCCTCCCACCACCTGGAAGCACTTGCGCGAGTACTCGAACGCCATCCGGCGGGCCGGCTTGAGCCCCCGGGAGCAGGCGCTCTGCCACCTGATCTTGGCCGGGTGGCTCGCCAAACGCATTACCTGGCCCGTGCAGCAACGCCTGCGGGCCCTGAAGGCAAGTTACGCGAGTTCCTAGAGAGGCGACGACCATGAAAGTAGCCATCCTGGCCGGCGGATACGGGTCGCGGCTGGCGGAGGAGACGGAGATCCGCCCCAAGCCGATGGTCGAGATCGGCGGGCGACCGATCCTCTGGCACATCATGCGCCACTATGCGCACTATGGGTTCAACGATTTTGTCATCGCCCTGGGGTACAAGGGCGAGGTGATCAAAAAGTACATGGTGGATTACTGCTCGCTGCACTCCAACCTCACGGTACACCTGGCCGATGGCCGGATAGACGTCCATGACGGCGAGCGGCAGGACTGGACGGTGGACCTCGTGGATACCGGCCTCGCCACCCAGACCGGCGGACGGATCAGGCGGCTGGCCCCCTATGTGGGCGACCAGACCTTCATGCTGACCTGGGGCGATGGCGTGTCCGACGTGAACCTCCGCGATCTGCTGGACTTTCACCGTTCCCACGGCAAGCTCGCCACGCTGACTGCCGTGCGCCCCCCGGCCCGCTACGGGTACATGCGCTTCGACGGCGCCCAGGTGACCGAGTTCACCGAAAAGCCCCAGATCGGGGAGGGCTGGATCAACGGCGCCTACTTTGTCCTGGAGCCGGGCGTGTTTGACTATGTTGATGGTGACCAGACCGTTTGGGAGCGGGAGCCCCTCGAGCGGCTGACCCGCGACGGGCAGTTGATGGCCTACCGGCACACGTCGTTCTGGCAGTGCATGGACACGCTACGAGAAAAGCACGTCCTCGAATCCATGTGGCAGTCCGGCAACGCCCCTTGGAAGATATGGGAGGATCGCTAGCATGCGCGTACTACTGACGGGACACCGCGGCTATATCGGCACGGTGATGACGCCGATGCTCCTGGACGCCGGGCACGAGGTCGTCGGCCTGGATACGGAACTCTACGAGACCTGCACCTTTGGCGATGGGCAGGATATCGTCGACGTCCCCAGCATCCGCAAGGATATCCGCGACGTGACGGCGGAGGACCTGGCGGGCTATGAGGCAGTGATCCACCTGGCGGCCCTGTCGAACGATCCGCTGGGCGACCTGAACCCCTCGCTCACCGACGAGATCAACCATGCCGCCTCTGTGCGGCTGGCGCGGCTGGCCAAGGAGGCGGGCGTCGAGCGGTTCATCTTTTCCTCCTCCTGCTCGAACTATGGCGCGGCGGGGGAGGACTGGCTCACCGAGAACTCGCCGCTGAACCCCGTGACGCCCTATGGCGAATCCAAGGTGGCGGTGGAGCAGGCCGTCAGCGCCCTGGCCGACGAGGCCTTTTGCCCCACCTTTCCCCGGAGCGGGACGGCCTATGGGGTGTCGCCCAGGCTGCGGTTCGACCTGGTCCTGAACAACCTCACTGCCTGGGCCTACACCACGGGGCAGGTGTTCCTCAAGAGCGACGGTAGGGCCCTGCGGCCCATCGTCCACATCGAGGACATCTCCCGGGCGTTCCTTGCCATCCTCCACGCCCCCAAGGACGTCGTGCGCAACGGGGTGTTCAACATCGGCACCACCACGGAGAACTATCGCGTCAGCGAACTCGCCGAGATCGTGGCCTCGGTGGTGCCCGGCTCGCGCATCGAGTACGCCGACGGCGCCGGCCCCGACAAGCGCAACTACCGCGTGGACTGCAATCGGCTGGCCCGTACCCTGCCCGACTACAAGCCGCAGTGGACGGCCCGGCGTGGCGCCGAGGAGCTGTACGAGGCGTTTCAGCGCATCGGCATCACCGTGGACGATTTCGAGGGGCCGCGCTTCAAGCGCATCGCCCACGTCAAGCTACTGATGGAGGAGGGCCGCCTCACCGATCGCCTGCGCTGGACCAAGGCGCAGGAGGTGGCGGGCGCTGCTTCCCGAGCGAGCGAGTAGGGGGAACGCATGGCAACGACGACGAGCTGCCGCTCTTGCGGGCACGACCCGCTGATGCCGATCCTGTCGTTGGGGGTCACGCCGCTGGCCGACGCGCTGTTGACCGCCGACCAGCTGAACGAGCCGGAGATCAGGGCGCCGCTGGACTGGGCCTTTTGCCCGAACTGCGCCCTGGTGCAGATCACCGAGTCGGTGGATCCCGACATCCTCTTTGGTCGCGACTATCCGTACTACTCTTCGGTCTCCCGGTCGCTCCTGGCGCACTTTCGGTCGAGCGCCGAGGAACTGATCGCCCGGCGCGGGCTGGATGCCTCCAGCCAGGTGGTGGAGGCCGCCTCGAACGATGGCTATATGCTCAAGGTGTTCGCCGAGGCCGGCATCCCGGTGTTGGGCATCGATCCGGCCGAGGGCCCGGCCAGGGCCGCCCAGCAGGCGGGCATCCCCACGCTGATCGACTTTTTCGGAACCGACCTCGCCCGCCGGCTTCGCGACGAGGAGGGCGTGCAGGCCGACTTGCTCCTGGCGAACAACGTCCTGGCCCACGTGCCGGACGTGAACGGCTTTGTCGAGGGGGTGCGCATCCTCCTCAAGGATACCGGGATGGCCGTCTTTGAGGCCCACTATGTGGCCGACCTCGTGGATCACTGCGAGTTCGACACCATCTACCATCAGCACCTGTTCAACTATTCGGCCACGTCGGTGGATCACCTCTTCCGACGGCACGGGTTGTACCTGAACGACGTGCGCCGCATTCCGACGTACGGCGGTTCGCTGCGGCTCTACGTGGAACCGCAGGAGGCGGTGCAGGATTCCGTCCGCGATCTGCTGGCGGAGGAACAGCGAAAGGGGGTGGATCGACCCGAGTACTACTTGAACTTTGCCGAGCGCGTGCAGGGGATCAAGAAGCGGTTGACCGACATGCTGTGGGACCTGAAGCGCCAGGGCAACCGCATCGTGGCGTATGGTGCTGCAGCCAAGGCGGCCACGCTTCTCTCCTACTGCGAGATCGACGACCGCCTGGTGGACTATGTCGTGGATCTGAACCCCGTCAAGCACGGCCGCTACATGGGCCGCAACCACCTGCCGATCCTGCCGACGTCCAAACTGCAGGAGGACATGCCGGACTATGTCCTGCTCCTAGCCTGGAACTTTGCCGACGAGATCATGGAGCAGCAACGCGCCTATCGGGAGCAGAACGGCAAGTTTATCGTGCCGATCCCCGAGCCACGCATCGTCTGAGCCGGAAGACAGGAAAAGCCCTCAACCCCCATCTCGCCCTCTCCCCCGCTCCACCGCGCCGACACGCACCGCTGTACGACAACGCCGTCTAGGTGGCCCGCTCGTTGTCGGGCCCGCCATGGCTGCCCGGTCGAGGGCAGGGTAACGAGGTGAAGGAGTTTTCCATGAAGCACGCATTGAGCAGTCGCCTGATGGCCATCATCATGGCACTCGCGCTGGTGGGCCTTTCCGTGGCCCCCGTCCCGGCGAGCGCCGGTCCCGCCGCCGCGGAACCGGCCGGTCCATTCGTGTCCGATGACTTTACCGGGGGCCTGGACCCCAACCTGTGGACCTTGGTCGATCCACTCGGCGACACGCTGGTGCGTTCCGCACCGCAGCCGAATGGCGACGTCTGGCTCGCACTCGAGTTGCCCGCGGGCGTGCCTCACGGGGCCGATATCGATGGTAACAGGGTCCCCCGCATCCTGCAGCCGGTGGCCGATGCCGATCTGGAAGTGGAGGCCAAGTTCACGACCAAGCTGGCCGCTCGCTTTCAGCAGCAGGGGCTCATGTTCGAGCAGGGGCCCGACGACAGTCTCCTCTTTGGCTTTGACACGGATGGCGAGCGCCTGTACGCCACTGTCCTCGAGTACACGGGGGGGATGCTGAATCAACTGCTCGACGTCGACCTGGGCGCTGTCGGTGAGGCGCCCCCCTTTATGCGCGTCGGGCGCGTTGGCGACGAGTGGTCGCTGTCCTACTCGCGTAACGGCGCTGATTGGTCGGTGGCGGGATCCCTGTCGCATCGGCTGGTGCTGACCGCTGCGGGCGTCTTTGCGTCCAACTTTGGCCCCGAGCCGCCGGCCCTGGTCGCCTCGATCGACTATGTAATGAACACCGCCGCCCCCCTGCAAGCCCACGACGGCGATGCTCAGGGGCAGGCGCTGGCCGTAACCCCGAGCCAGACCGAGCCAGTGATCACGGGCCTTACCGCGATCGTGGGGACGACCAAAGCGCTGATCAGCTGGACCACCGACGTTGCCGCCACGGGCGTGGTGAACTATGGCCTTACCACGGCCTACGAACTGGCGCCCGTCGAGCACGCCGACTTGCTGACCGAGCACGCGCTGATGCTCACAGGCCTCACCCCCGGCACCCTGTACCATGTGCAAGTTTCGTCGACGGCGAGCGGACTCACGACCACCACGAATCCCTTTACCATCGTGACCGATCCGGCGAGCGTTGATCCCAACCCGGTCGTCGACGTGTGGTACGGGACCGACCAGACCTTTGGCGCGTTCGGCAAGCCGCAAGAGTGGGTGAACATTCTCGGGAACGTGTCCGACGACGAGGGAATCGACGCGCTGAGCTTCACCCTGAACGCCGGCCCGGTTCGGGACCTGACCATCGGCCCCGACAACATGCGCGTGGCCGAGGAGGGTGACTTTAACGTCGAGATCGGCTGGAACGAGCTGCAGCCTGGGGCGAACCAAGTGGTCATCACCGCCGTGGACGTCCTCGGCAACATCGGCACGGCGACCGTGACCGTTCACAACGAGTACGATGTAACCAAGGTCTGGCCGATCCCCTACAGCGTGGACTGGAGCACGGTCACCGACATCCTCGACGTGGCGCAGCCGATCGATGGTTACTGGGTCGTGGAGGGCGATACGGTCCGCCCGGGCAACCCGGGTCCGTTGAGCTACGACCGGCTGCTCGGCATCGGCGACGTGGCCTGGCAGGACTATGAGGTCACGGTGCCCATCACGATCCATCAGTTCTACGGACAGGACCCCGGCGTGGGAATCCTCACACGCTGGAAGGGCCACACTGGCAGTGGGCAGCCCTCTTCGTCCTATCCGTTCGGCGGGCTGGGGTGGTACCGCTATCCCTCGTTCTCCGGCAGCCCCGAGCTCAAGATCTCGGGCAACGACTTTGACATCGCTCGCGACCCGAGCCGCCGCCTGGAGCTTGGCGTCACGTACGTGTTCAAAATGCGCGTATGGACCCAAGCAACGGGATCGCTCGCCAACCAGCAGCAGTGGTACATGCTCAAGGTCTGGGAGCAGGGCACCGACGAGCCGGACGAGTGGGATCTGAGCGGCTCTGAGACCTATCTGGGCGACCGCTATGGCTCTATCGCCTTGCTGGCGCACCGCACCGATGCCACCTTTGGTCCCGTCGCCATCACCGAGATCCCGCCTGAGGAAGGCATCATCCTCAGCAACATCCTGGTGGATGCGACGGACACGTCGGCGACGGTCACCTGGCGGAGCAGCGAGCCGGGCACCGGCATGGTCGAGTACGGCCTGACGACCGCGTACGAACTCGGTGCGCCGACCAGCAGCCTGATCGCCCCCGAGTTCACCATCAACATCGGCGGCCTGGCCCCCAACACCGAATACCACTTCCGGGTCACGACGACGCCGGCAGCGGGCGAGCCCGCCGTCTCGCGGGACCTCACCTTCTCTACCGATGGCCCACCCGATGCGTCCACGATTCGCTCCGATGACTTTAACGCCTGCCTCCTGGATACCAGCATGTGGCAGTTGTACAACCCCTACGGCGATGCGGTGTTCGGCATCCAGGGGACGCACACGGAGGACGCGCACCTCTTGCTGCGGGTCCCGGGCGGCGTAACCCACGACATCAACACGGCCGGCCTGCGCGCCCCTCGGGTGATGCAGGCGGCCAACGACACGGACTTTCAGGTGGAGGTCAAGTTCGAGTCTGCCCTGAGCGAAAAGACTCAACACCAGGGCGTGCTCGTGATGCACCAGGAGCCGATCGCTGCCCACGACAACGACTATGTCCATTTCGACTTTTACAGCGATGGCGAGCAGGTCAACCTGTGGGTGGCAGTGTTCCCGAACGAGCGGCGCGGCGTCATCATGAACGAAGCGATCCTCGACAATGGGACCGTTCCGCTGTACATGCGGATCACGCGCGTGGGCAACACGTGGACGGTCTCGCACTCTACCGACGGATCGACCTGGGTCGAGCATGAGCCCTTTGACTTTGGCCTCGAGGTGACCAGCATCGGCATCACCGGCGGCAACACGGGCTGGTCGAATGCTCCCGCCATCGACGTGCTGGTGGACTATTTCTTCAACACCTCTTCGCCGATCTCTCCGGAGGATGGCGATCGGGCGAACCTGCTGAACACCACGATCGTCGGCCAGGGGACGATATCCAAGACGCCGGACACCGAGTCCTACGTCTGTGGGCAGCGTGTGACGCTTACCGCCACGCCGGCCGATGGCTGGAAGTTCGCCGGCTGGAGCGGCAGCCTGAGCTCGACCACGAACCCGCTGATCGTCACCATGAACCGCACCCTGAACATGACGGCCACCTTTACCCAGGGCGACTTTTCGCTGACCACGCACGTGGAAGGCGAGGGTCGCGTGGATGCCGATCCTCAGAAGGATGCCTACGAAGAGGACGACGTGGTCACGCTGACGGCGTTGCCCGCGGCGGGTTGGGACTTTGTCGGCTGGAGCGGCGACGTGACGGGGACCGACAACCCCACCACGATCACCATCACCGGCCACAACGACGTGACCGCCACGTTCGAGCCTGCCGATGCCCTGGCGCTGACGGTGAACACCGTTGGGCAAGGTACGGTGGCCCGCGATCCTGACANNGGCGGCCTACGTCGCCGGCACAGAGGTAACCCTCACGGCCATGCCGGCTGAAGGCTGGGTCTTTACCGGCTGGAGCGGAGACCTCTCTGGCAACCAGAACCCGACGACGATCACCATGGATAGCGTCAAGACGGTCACGGCAACCTTTATCGCCGTCGAGGATGGCTATACCCTGAACACGGCCGTTGAGGGGCAGGGCCGCGTTGATGTAAGCCCGGCCAAGGACGTCTACGATGAGGGCGAGGTCGTCACCCTGACGGCCGTTCCCGACCCAGGCTGGAGCTTTGTCGGCTGGAGCGGCGACCTGACCGGCAGCGACAACCCGGCGACGATCACGGTGAACGACGACATCACCATCACCGCAACTTTCGAGCAGAGTGCTCCCGCCGACCTGATGCTGCCACTCATCTACAAGCTGCGGCCGTCGCAGTAGTTTCGCGGTTATCTAGTGATGCCTGGCGCCGAGCCGCAGCGCGCGGCCCGGCGCCAGGGCTCTTGGGGGTGCATGATATGACGTCAGTCTGCACGTGCCCGAATTGCGGGGCAGCAGGGATGTCGGTGTTCTACCAGCAAGACCAGGTACCGGTGCACAGCGTGGTGCTGCTCCGCACCCGTGAGGCGGCGGTGTCGTACCCGCGGGGAGATCTGCAACTGGCCTTTTGCGGGGCGTGTGGCTTTGTATCCAACGTGGCCTATGACCCGTCGCTGCAGGACTACTCGTCGGACTATGAGGCCAGCCAGGCCTTCTCGCCGACTTTTGGGGCGTTTGCCGTGAACCTGGCACGCCGACTGGTGGCCGACTATGACCTGCATCGCAAGACGATCATCGAGATCGGCTGTGGGCAGGGGGAGTTCCTGAACCTCCTGTGCGCCCTCGGCGACAACCGGGGCATTGGCTTTGACCCAGCCTACGTCGAGGGCCGTGAGGATCTCGCGCTCAGCGTGGGCGGCGCCGCGCTGCCGCAGCCCCGCCCGGGCCAGGTGGAGTTCATCCCCGACTATTACTCGGAGCAGTACGCCGATCGCCATGCCGACCTGGTGGTGTGCCGCATGACGCTAGAGCACATCCAGCAGACCGGCGACTTTGTCCGCATGGTCCGTCGATCGCTGGAGGGCCAGCCGGATGCGGTCGTCTTTTTCCAGGTGCCGGATGTGACCCGGGTGCTCCGCGACCACGCCTTTTGGGACATCTACTATGAGCACTGCTCCTACCTGAGTCCCCAGTCTCTGGCGCGGCTGTTCCAGTGGCACGGCTTTCAGGTGCTCAATCTCTCCACCGAGTACGACGGCCAATACCTCATGATCGAGGCGCGTCCCGATGGCGCCCACGGGTTTGTCGGCCCCGACGACGACGTGCGCGATCTGGCCGCCGAGGTGCGGGGGTTCGCGCGAGAGTACCCCGGAGCCGTGGAGCGCTGGCGCGCCGAGTTCGCCGAGGCCCATGCCGCCGGCCGGCGCACGGTGATCTGGGGCGCGGGGTCCAAGGGCGTGGCCTTTCTCACCACCCTGGGCCTGAACGACGAGGTCGGCTATGCGGTGGACATCAACCCCAACAAGCGGGGCACCTTTATGGCCGGCACGGGGCACGAGATCGTCTCGCCCGAGTTCCTGCGCGAGTACCGGCCCGATACGGTGGTGGTGATGAATCCGGTGTACCGCGACGAGATTGCCGGCTCGTTGGCAGCGCTGGGCCTCTCGCCGCGGCTGCTGACCGTCTAGGATGCCAGGGACTGCCGGGCGGTTCGCTGCTGCCAGCCCCCAATCCGTTCAGGGGGGCTTGGCGCCACCACGAAATGCGGGCACATGCTAAAGGAGATCAAGGAACTCGGCAGGCAGACCATCATCTATGGGCTGGGCGATGGCCTGCGGCGCCTCATCGGCTTTTTGCTGCTGCCCCTGTACACGACCCGTCTGAGCCCCGCAGACTATGGGGAGCTGGATCTATCCCTCGTGATCCTGACGCTGTCCGGCACCTTTGCCGTGCAGGGACTCAAGAACGCGTTCTTTCGGCACTATACCGTGTCGGACGACCCCGACGAGCGCGCTGCGCTGCTCAACTCGACCTTCATCTATATGATCGCCAGCTCGGCGCTCCTCTATGGCACGGTCTACCTCCTGGCGGGCCCGCTTGCGGCGCTCATCTTTTCCCAGAGCCCGGAGCGCGCGGCGACCTTTGTGCGCCTGGTGGCCGCGGTGGGCTTTTTCGAGACGGCATCCATCGTCCCGCTCGAGTCGTTCCGCGCCAACATGCAGCCCGTCCCCTACGTCGCCATCCTGGTGGCCGGGTTCCTGGTGCAGACCTCGGCGAACATCTACTTTGTCGCGGTCTTGGGCTGGGGCGTGCGCGGCGTGCTGCTGGGCTACCTGCTCGGCGCGCTGGTGGTGGCCACCTCGGCTACCTTTATGGCCCGCCGGCGGCTGCGCCCCATCGTGGCGGTCGGGCACCTACGGGAGCTGCTGGCCTTTGGGTTGCCGCTCATCCCGGTGGGCCTGGGATGGTGGCTGCTGGATGTCTCCAATCGGCTGCTCCTGGAGCGCCTGGCCTCCAGCCACGATCTGGGCCTGTACTCCCTCGGCTACAAGATGGCCCACATCCTGACGTTCGTAGTGATCACGCCGTTTTCCACGGCCTGGGGAGCCTACATGTACCGCACGCTGCGGAGCCCTCGGGCCAACGAGACCTATGTCTGGGTGGGCACGCACTATATGCTGCTCCTCAGCCTGGTGGGCATCGGGCTAGTGGCGTTTACGCGGCCGGTGCTCCGGCTGATGTCGGATCCCGCCTTCTGGGGCGCCCACCGTGTCGTGCTGCCGCTCGTGGCGGCGTCCATCGCCCACGGGATGATGTCCATTCTGAGCATGGGGATCAACATCACCAAACGAACCCAGCATTTTTCCTACATCATCGGCCTCGGCGGGGTGCTCAGCGTGGGCCTGAATCTGCTGCTGATCCCGCCGTTCGGTATGATGGGCGCAGGCGTATCGCTGTTTATTGCGTATTTTGTTACCATGATCGCCTCATGGCGTGTTGCTGAAAGATTTCACCCGATCCCGTTCGAGATCGGACGCATGACACGGATTGGCCTCGTCTTTGGCGTGGTGGGCGGGGTGCTATCCGTGGTCCAGATCGATCACGCGGCTGGCGATCTGGCGTTCCGTGTGTTGATGGTCGTGCTGTTCCTGGCCGGGTTGCTGGCCGCCGGGGCGCTGGAGGAGCGAGACGTGCTGGCGCTCCGCCGGTTGTACGGCGGGTTGCGGCGGGAAAAGGG
>LSQX01341174.1_pt1 | contig 19154 bp, 22 predicted proteins | sample 654561 | NCBI WGS metagenome assembly LSQX01 (sample SAMN04489861, study PRJNA283612) | anaerobic digester metagenome | isolation source: 4 biogas reactors fed with cattle manure at either 37C or 55C with and... | place: Denmark: Kongens Lyngby | collected 2014
TGTTTCAAATATGAAATTTGCTCAATTATCAACAGTTCGACTACGTTGAAGAAGTATCCCAGGGATACTCTCAGTACCCAGTTCAACTGACCCATTATTGACCTCCTTTTGTACTGCCAAGCGGCACCTCATCATGCCTATTTTTGCCACTTGAAAATCATTTTGTCCTTAAGCTCATCCTTTAAGTGCTCCGATATTTCCACATTGCTGGGGGCTGCTATAAATATACCCCCAGATACTTTGTGCAGATTGCCGTCCAGACCATACACCGCACCGCTTAAAAAATCGAGAATACGCTGTGCCACCTCGTTTTCCAGTTTTTCAAGATTTACTATAACTGGCTTCCTGTTTTTTAAATTATCGCATATTTCCTCCGTCTGGTCAAAGGTAACCGGCTGATAAATCACCATTTTCACCTGGGATGCGGTACGTATGTCCAGAACCTTTCCTTTTTTCCTGGGAACTGGGTATGTATCCTCAATCTCCGGAGTGCTTTCCTCCGGTTCCGGGTCGACCAGCCCCAAAAAGCGCAGTATCTTATTCCACAAGCCGTTTTCCATTTTAATCCCTCCCTGCTACTACCCTCTTGCGCCAAATATTCCCGTTCCAACCCTAACAATATTCGCACCTTCCTCGATGGCAACCTCATAATCCCCCGTCATTCCCATAGACAGGTAGTCCATATCCACTCCCTCGGATTTACCGGCTTTGATGGCCTCAAAAAGTTCCTTGAGCCTGGCAAAAACCGGCCTTACCTCTTCGGGGTTATTGGTAAAGGGCGCTATCGTCATAAGGCCCCTTATATGAATGTTTTTCAAGCCCTCCGCCTGCTGCAGAAAATCGCGGACCGTGACCGGTTCCATACCGAATTTGCTTTCCTCCCCCGAAACGTTTATCTGAAGCAGAACGTTCGCCCTCTTTCTTATTTTCTCGGCTCTTTTGTTTATCTCCCGTGCCAGGGCTATGGTATCCACCGAGTGTATCAAAGAAACCTTGTCAATTATGTATTTCACTTTATTCCTCTGAAGGTGCCCTATCATATGCCATTCCAGAGTGCAGTCCTTAAGGTCCTCGTACTTGCTTATTATTTCCTGTACCCTATTCTCCCCGATGGAAGTTACCCCCAGGTCTGCGGCTTCCCTAATATTTTCAGAGCCCACCGTCTTGGTAACCGCCACCAGCTTTATATCCTCCCTTTTCCTGCCGGAGGCAGCGGCGGCCTCCCCTATTCGTTTGTTAACCAGTTCCAGGTTATCTCTTATGCCCATTTTCTAATCCTCCCGGTCCTTGTTTAATACTACCTTGTCGTACATCTTCAGCTCAGGTCCGGTATCCGCCCTTTCCACCACGGCGTTGGTACCGTCATGTCCCTTTACTATTACTTTCTTTTCTATGGTTTTATCGGCGTCCAGCACTTCCACAACATGCTCGCCTTGCTTTTCGTAAACGGCGGAGAGGGGGACCACAAGCCCGCTGTATTTTCCCTTAATCACCGTCAGTTCCATGTGCCTTTTTTCGTACAATCCGTGGAAGAAATCCTTAGCTTCAAACGCCGCTGTAAGCTCTCCTTCCAGCCTGTATATATCATTTACCCTAGCCCTTATACTATTCATTTCCTCGCCCGGAATGTCCAGCGTAACCACAGACCCCTGCTTCAGGTCACCAGCGAAGTCTTCGCTCAAATTACAGACAAAGTACCATGCATGGTTGTCTACAATCTTCAATGTCGGAACGCCCGCCTCAAGTTCCTTTGTAAAATCTACTCTTTCCACCTTTTGGGGAACCACACTAGAAGGTATTATCTCTTTTAGATTTTTTGGACTCAGCGCTTCCTCATAACCGTCCAAGGAATAAACCGGCACCCCGGAAAAGGGTGCGAATTCGGCCTTTATGCCTCCCTCTATCATTCCGTCCAGTTCCTCCTTCTGCCTTATTAGCTCCTCCCTCTCGGACTGGGTGGCATTTGCCGCAAGGCTGTAGTTCATTTCCCTGGCCAGCCTCTCCTTCTCGTAATAGACCATAGCAAGGTTTCCCTCATCTATCAAATAGGCGATATTGGACAGGCCCTCACTGACAACCTTATCCGGCACAGCCGGCAGTGCAGAATTATCCTCCAGCGACTGTAGCACCTGCAGCTTGTCATTTATTTCTTTATATTTATCGGTTAAGTCTGTATCTATATTATCCCTTTTTATCTCCAGCAGCTTTGAGTTGATAGGAACGCGTACGTTTTCCCTGGCGGCATAGGTAACCCTTCCTGAAATTGGTGCCTTAACCACCATTTCGTGCCTTACAATAACTCCGGCGACTTTTTGAGCAATCATAACATCACCATGCCCAACCAGGGCCGTATCCGGCGCCCTATCGCCCAACCCTATCGCAGCCCTTACCAGCACAATAGTAAAAACCGCAAGCATTGCAAACCTTATGTATCCTTTCCTTTTTTTGGGTCTGGTCGCGTTTATCATGATGGCACCTTCCGTTACAATATCATTATATAATTCTTCATCCTTCGCTATTCTCCTTCCGTCAAATCCCTTTTATAATACTTCCCTGCCCGTATTACTTAGAATATACCAATAAAAAAGGTACGCCCGAAGGTGTACCCTTTCTTCAACCATAAATCTATTATTCGTAGCAATAATTCAGTCCCTGCAGTTTTTTTCCATTTCCAGCAACAGTTTATAACTTTCCACAAGCTGTACAGCCATCATGACCTTCTCTCCGCTAAATTTTTCTATAAGGTCATTGAAATCCTCGCTCTCCCTGTAATATACCTCCCGGAGCAGAGGATTTTTCTCAATTTTGTCTTCGATTCCGCTTAATACTTCCTTGACCTTCATTGCGGGTAGTTTCTCTTGTTTTGTATTTTCTACCAAGTTGAATACCCCCTCGCAATTTTTAGTAGTCTCTTTTAATTATATATTATTTGTACGAATCCTTCTATATTTTTCCACAAAATTAATACAATTTACGATATAAAAAGATGCCTGTTGACGGTATTCAACGTATACAGTGCCCATAATTTTAAAAACCGCCCAATCCCGAAGGATAAGCGGTTTTCTCTGGTCTGGGTGAGAGGATTTGAACCTCCGACCTCTTGAACCCCATTCAAGCGCGCTACCAAGCTGCGCCACACCCAGTTGTTTTACGACGTATACTAATATAACATATTTAACTGTCCAATTCAACTGGTTTTTTGTGTTTTCGCCGGATAAACGGCGGTATAAATATTTTAAAGAATATAGGAGTAAGAAAGGAATACATAAATGACGTCAAAACCGGCAGGTTCCCCACCGCCGACCACGTGTATCACATCAAGGACAGCATAGAAGACTTCGAGAAGCTCTTTGCAGAATTTGAATAATAAGTAAGGGGTTCTCCTGTAAGAGAGCCCCTTTTAAATACATGCACCGCATATTAATGCTAAATACAAAACGACACAGCAAGGCACCCGATACTCGACCTACCCATAGTTCCCGGATCCAAAGCAATACCCTGATGCCTACCAACCACCAACTATGACCCAAAAGCCTTACTCTAACTCTAGTACCTAGCGTCTGTAATCTGTCATCTGTCGCTTAAAAGGGCAAAGCCCTAAGAATCTGCCTCTGTCAATCTAAACGTAGTGAAGAATCCGGCTTTGCCGTTCTGAACGTAGTGAAGAATCTTTTGCAATCAGACACAAGNNNNCAGGCGTTATGCAAGGTCCTTCGCTGCGCTCAGGATGACACGGCTATCGCTTAGTGTGACAACCACTTCGCTAGGGATAACACACCGGAAGATATAAAAAGTTTTGAATGCGCTATATATGGTTACAGAATAATACAGATCAGCCCTCCGCTTCCTTCGTTGACTATCCTTTGCAGCGTAAGCTGCAGCTTTCCCTGGGCATCCTCCGGCATCTTGAGAAGTTTGTTCTGCAGTTGCTCCCGCACCAGGTCGTACAGGGATTTACCGAATATATTAGATTCCCAGAGCTTAGACGGGTTGTTTTCAAACTCCGATATCAGGTAGTTAAGTAACTCCTCGCTCTGTTTCTCGGTGCCCACCAGCGGAGACACTTCGGTCTGAATATCCGCCCTTATCATGTGAATGGAAGGAGCGCTTGCCTTCAGTTTGACCCCGAACCGGCTGCCCTGTTTGAATATCTCCGGCTCCTCCAATATCAGTTCGTCCAGTTTCGGGGATACGAGCCCATAGCCTGTTTCCCATACATCCGTCAGGGCAGAGGCTACCCTGTCATACTGCTTCTTGGCCCCTGACAGCTCCTCCACCAGCCCCAGAAGCTGGTGCTCGCCCTCCAGTGAATACCCAGTAATCTCTCCTATCACCCTGTAGAACAGCCCTGCCTCCGTTTTTATGCTTATGCGGGCGATACCTTCGCCTAAGTTTATACTATCAAGTACCGCCGTTTCGACGAACTGGTACGCACTGAAGGATGCCGGAATATCCTCGGTGTCTTTAAGCTTTTTCACCCCATCGGTGCTTTCCCTGACCGCCTTTATTATATCCTGCCTCAGCCAGTGCTCAAGGTCTAAGCCGTCCACCCAGCGGGGCAGGTCTATATGTATTTCGGTGACCGGGAATTCAAACAGTATTCTTTCCAGTATATAATGGACATCGTCCATGGACATGTTCATGCAGTCCACTACGCATACCGGCACTTCGTATTTAGCTTCCAATGCTTCCGCCATGTTTCTGGTCTCCTCAGCCCTGGGCCGGGTACTGTTAAGAATCATCACAAAGGGCTTGTCGAGGCTTTTAAGCTCTCTTACAACCCTTTCCTCCGCCTGTATATAGTTATGCCTGGGTATGTCGGTTATAGACCCGTCGGTGGTAACAAGAAGGCCTATGGTTGAATGGTCATTTATTACCTTCCGTGTGCCCAGTTCCGCCGCTTCCTCAAAGGGTATCTTATTCTCAAACCACGGTGTGGATACCATCCTGGGCATTTCATCCTCCAGATGCCCCATAGCCCCCTTGACCATATACCCAACGCAATCCACCAGCCTCACCCGGAACTTGGCATTATCCTTCAACACTATCTCAACAGCTTCATTGGGCACGAACTTGGGCTCGGTGGTTGAAATGGTACGCCCCGCGCCGCTCTGCGGCAGTTCATCCTTAGCTCTTTCCCTTATGTAGGGATTGTCTATATTAGGCAACACCAGTAAATCCATAAATCTTTTGATGAAGGTAGACTTTCCCGTTCGCACAGGACCTACTATTCCAATATAAATATCTCCCTGGGTGCGCTCGGCTATGTCCTTATATATATTGAATTCTCCCATCCTCTTATCCCCCCTTTTACTAAATTGAACATGCTTTAACATTATATATATATGAGGGGAAAACCGTATTATTACTAAAAAATCGGCCCTGCCCCTCCTGTAAAAGGAATTGGGACACACTGCATCAAGAAAGCCCCGGGACTTCTCCCGGGACTTCACCCCAACGCCTACAAGCTGTGATCTGTGACCTATCACCCGCAGACACTACCCTAACGCCTACCAACTACGAACTGGCACCTGTGACCGGTGATCTGTTTTTCTACCATCCTTCCACTATCTCTTCTGTTTCGTGCGTTCTGGTCCTTAGCATAAGATTTTCCACCGACTTTTTAACATCGGCCCCTTCGAACAAAACCCTGTAAATCTCCCTTGTTATGGGCATATCTATACCGTGCAGCACTGAAAGCTCGTAGGCCGCCTGGGTGGCCTTAACACCCTCCACCACCATCCGGGTACCCCCCAGCACTTCATCCAGGGGCTTACCCTGGCCTATCTGTATTCCCGCCCTTCTGTTCCTGCTGTGCATGCTGGTGCAGGTGACAATCAAATCCCCTATGCCGGAAAGCCCTGCAAAGGTGGAGGCCTTTGCCCCCATCTTTACCCCGAGCCTTGCTATCTCCACTATACCCCTCGTCATAAGGGCAGCCTTTGTGTTGTCCCCGTATCCCAAGCCGTCCGATATACCGGCCCCTAAGGCAATAACGTTCTTTAGGGCACCGCCCATTTCCACCCCTATTATATCGGGGTTTGTGTAAACCCTAAAAGCCGGGGCCATAAACAGGTCCTGAACGTACTCTGCCATTTCCCGATCCGGACAGGCCGCAGCCACCGTCGTCGGCATACCCCTGCCCACCTCTTCCGCATGGCTGGGTCCGGACACTGCCGCTACCCTGTTATTGGGCAACCGTTCCTTTATTACCTCTGACAGGCGCTTAAGGGTACCTGGGTCCAACCCCTTGGCAACGTTTACCAGCCTCTGGTCCGGCCTTATGGAAGGTGCCAAAGACTTTATAACACTACTCAAAACATGGGAGGGCACTGCGAAAATAATTGTATCGCAGCCATGAATGCTTTCCTCCATGTCCCCCACTGGATTTATGTTTTCACCAAGTTTAACCCCAGGCAGATACATTACATTTTCCCGGGTCTCCTTTACAGTTTCAAGCAAGTCCTCCTCCCGAATCCATAGATTTAATCCTATTCCTTTGCCATCCAGTACCGTAGCAAGGGCGGTGCCCCAGCTTCCGGCTCCCACCACAGCAATTTTTGCACTCATATCTTTAGTCCCCCTTTTTTGGTGTTAGTTTTATGCTAACCTTTGATTCCTGTCCGCCAAGCAGCCTTTTTATGTTATCCTTGTGCCTTACAAGGGCAAAGGCGCTTATCACAACCGAAAATACTATCATCTCCTGTGACAGCCCAAAAGCAATCACCAATACCGGGTAGCACAGCGCGCACACCACCGAAGCCAGCGATACGTACCTGGTGGTCAGTATTATAATTATGCCGGCGATAAGGAGTATCATCGCCACCCGTATATCAAGGCTTAAAAGAACGCCCAGCGAAGTCGCTATTCCTTTGCCGCCTTTAAAATTCAGTACAAAGGGCCAGTTGTGGCCGCACACCACCACAATACCGACAATAATAGCGCCGACATCTCCGCCTCCCAGATGTCTTCCAACTACTACCGCGACTACTCCCTTTAATAGGTCAATTGCAAGGGCAAGAACGGCGGGTTTGCTGCCTAATACCCTGTTAACATTAGTTGCACCGGCGTTTCTGCTGCCGTGTTCCCTTATGTCAATACCCCCAACCACCTTACCTATTATGTACGCTCCGTTTATGTTGCCAAGCAGGTATCCCGCAAGGGACGAGATTACTAAACCCATTGGCTATACTCCTCCTTTATTCTCCCTTTCCCTTACCACAATCCTAACAGGCGTCCCTTCAAAGCCGAAGGCTTCCCTGAGCTGGTTTTCTATATAACGGAGATAGGAAAAATGCATAAGCTCTCTGTTGTTAACAAACAGCGCAAAGGAGGGAGGCTTTACCCCGAACTGGGTACCATAGAAAATCTTAAGCCTCTTACCCTTGTCGGAGGGGGGCTGGTTTATAAGCGTGGCTTCGCCTATTACGTCGTTCAGCACCCCGGTGGTAACTCTCAACGCAGCATTTGCGGCTACCTTGTCCACAAGATCTAGTATCCGGCCCACCCTCTGTCCGGTCTTTGCCGACACAAAAACTATTGGTGCATAATCTATAAAGGCAAGCTTTGTCCTAATGCTTCGCTTATATTCTTCGGTTGTCCCGGTCTGTTTCTCATAAAGGTCCCACTTGTTTACCACCACTATACAGGCCTTGCCCTCCTTATGAATATGGCCGGCAATTTTGGTGTCCTGATCGGTAGGCCCCTGGCAGGCGTCTATTACAAGTATGCTCACATCGCTCCTTGTTACCGCAGTCAGCGCTCTTATTACGCTGTACTTTTCTATCGCATCTTCTATACGGCTCTTTCTTCTTATGCCGGCGGTGTCTATAAATATGTACTCCCTGCCTTCAGCCGTCAAGGGGGTGTCTATTGCGTCCCTCGTGGTTCCGGGCACGTCGCTTACTATAACCCTGTCTTCCCCCAAGATTCTGTTAAGCAGTGACGATTTGCCCACATTGGGTTTACCCAGTATCGCAACCCTGGTGATGTCAGCATCCTCCTCCTCGCCCCTTCGCGCGGGAAACCTTGCCACCACCTCGTCCAGCAAATCGCCAAGCCCCAGCTGCTGTCCTGCGGATATGGGTATGGGGCTTCCCAGGCCCAGGTTGTAGAACTCGTAAATATCCTTTTCTCTTTTTTCCGAATCCACCTTGTTGCATACAAGCAACACCGGTTTATTGGTTTTCCTCAGCATGTCCGCCACCTCATGGTCGGTGGAGGTCATTCCCTCCCTTGCATCCACCATAAACAGTATAACATCCGCCGTATCAATGGCTATCGCAGACTGCTCCCTCATTTGTTCAAGGATTGGGTCCTTTGTTGAAAACTCTATGCCCCCGGTATCTATCAGCGTGAATTTATGGTCCAACCATTCCACGTCGGCATATATCCTGTCCCTTGTTACACCGGGAGTATCCTCGACGATGGATATTCTTTTTCCAGCTATTTTATTGAAGAAGGTTGACTTTCCAACGTTGGGCCTTCCTACAATCGCTACTATAGGTTTGGTCATTTCAAATCCTCCCGGATTATTTTTTGCAAAAAATCCCCGCCGTCCACCGGGCAGACTTCCACCTCTACGCCGAGACTCTCCCGGACCGTCGTTACCGTTACATCATCAAGGAAAACCTCTTCTCCGGATTTCAGCATGTTTTCGGGTACTAGCAGCCTGTCGCCCAGTTCCTTTCCCCTAAGCTGCCTTATCAGGTCGCCGCCGGTAACAAGTCCCGACACATCGATGGTGTCCCCAAAGAATTCGTTTACTACCGGATGTACATGCACCTTTATGTCACGCGCAGCCTCCTTGATTCTCCTTACCAGTACTCTTACAAAGTTCCCTGCCGCCACACCGGTTGCCATAGAAACGCTGCCGGGCCTTTGCCTTTCCCAGGCCGTCTTTTCAAATTGGCGGTCAAACTGTTGCTGGAACAGGGCCATCATACCTATTCCGTTTTCCAGCTGCGGAAAGTCCTGGTAGGCTTCCGCCTCCGGTACCGGCAGCCCTGCCTTAAGGTATAATTCGTCGGCCGCGTACACAACCCTGCTTTCATACTCCTTTTGAAATGTTTTTTGCCATTTCTCTACAGTACCCACCACCCGGACGGCATCCTCGCCGCCAAAGGGCCTTATAGGGTAAAGCCCTTTCCTGTGTTTGGTAATGCCCACCGGCACCACTCCTATACTCCTTATACCCTGTCCCATATTATATAAATCCTTTAGCGTCCTTTCGAGGTTTTCCCCATCATTTATCCCGGGGCAAAGCACTATCTGGCAGTTAATCACCAGTCCCTTCTCAAGAAAGGTACGCATTGCCCCAAGAGCCTCGCCGGCCTTCGGGTTACCGAGCATGCTGGCCCTTAGCCCCGGGTGGGTGGTGTGTACCGATACATTGAGCGGGCTTATCCTATATTTTATTATCCTTTCAATATCCGCTTTCTCAAGGTTTGTAAGGGATATGAAGTTGCCCTGCAAAAAAGAGAGCCTGGAATCGTCGTCCTTGAAGTATAGGCTTTTTCTCATCCCCTTTGGCAGCTGGTCAATAAAGCAGAAAATACACTTGTTTGTGCAGCTTTTGCCCCGGTCCATAAGCCCCGTTTCAAACTCCAGCCCCAGGTCCTCATGGGGTTCCTTTTGTATCTCCAGCAGCCACTCCTCGCCGGAGGCCTTTCGTATCAACACCTCTATGTAGTCATCGTTTATTAAAAATCTGTATTCCAAAACGTCCTCCACCGGACTGCCGTTTATCTTAAGCAGCACATCCCCGGGTTGGACGTCCAGCTCCTCCGCAATGCTTCCTTTTTCAACCACCTTAATAGGGTGAACCCTAGGCATAATTATTACCTCCATCTAGTACCAGCTACTAATATTATATCATAATATACTTGGGGGATATATACAACTATTATCCCATCTTTTCGCAATAAAGCAAAGGGATTCCGCATTCTTTCAGAAACACGAAATCCCCTGGCCGTTAGTGTTAATGTTTCACAATTATCAGGCAGCCGTTCTCCAGGTCATGCACCATTCCCGAGGTAACCTTTGAGAGCAAAAGCGCCACCCGTTCCCTTTGCTCCTCGTCCTCGGCGTAGAACACTGGTGCGGAGGAGTGAATAACCCTTTCCCTGTCGGTTGTTACTATGGCAAGGATTGCTTCCCTAATAGCAGTATCCATAGGTCACCTCTAATCCGCCGCTTTCCTGCCGGCAGGAGAATCCAGCGGTTTTCTTTTGGAGCTCTCCAACACTGGAGTCCTTTTTACCGCTTCAATAAGGCATTCTATATCTGGCTCCATAGAAAAAATCGCCATAACTATATCTCCGCTCTCGGTATTCCTTCCGGAACTGGGCATAAACTCCGGCTCGTCTACATCCTTTCTTACGCCCAGCTGTGTCGCTGCGTTGTGGACTAGCGCCTGTCTTTGTCCAACGTTACCCAGTGTAACTCGGGCATTATCATCCCGTGGAATTATTTTGACCGCTATAGCCCGGGTGAGGTACATTTCCCTTGCCTTTGCAAGGCCCACGTTCATAAGCTCCACCCCGTCCACCATAAGAAGAGGCCCTTCAAATTCAATCTTCGCCGCAACAACCTCCGCCATGTCCCCTATCTTCTCACCCTTTAAGGAATAAACAACGCCTAAAAAAACGGCTACCCCCGCAAGAACCCCTGCAGCAATGCTGTCAGACAAATAGACAACAAGGCTCGTCGACAGGGCGGTAACCATCGCAATATAGTTTCTTGCTTCAAAGGTCTTGGCAATATCCTCAATATAGTCAGAACCACGCGGTACAAGCTCTGTTTTATCAACGCTTTCCAGGCTGTCCCGCTCCATACCCCTAATCTCCCTAAACTGCTGGGCCGCCAGGGCAAGGAAGGTGACTGCCGTATATTCCTTTTCCGCCAGGGCAGGCACTGCGATTGCCCCAAGAGCAGCGGCAATAATCCCCAGCACCAGGTGTGTTACATAGCCCCTTGGGAAGCTGGGATACTGCCTGTAGTCGGCTCTAAGAAGCAAAAGCCTGCCTGCGCTTCCTATAACCAATCCGGATACCAGCACCCGGCCGTAATCCGCCATGGTTTACTTGTCGCCGTCCCTTTTATTTCTCCGCGCCAGGAAGCTGCCAAACTCCTTCCTTGCAAAGCCCTTTGCCTTGGAGAAAAACTCCCTGCCCCCGGTGCTGAGGAACAGAAAGGCCAGTCCTCCTAAACCGGCGATTGCCACAAGCCAGGCTATCCCTGAGCCGGAACCTTCGCTGCTCTCCTGGGCTCCTTGAACCCCTCCGCCCTTTTCGGTAGCACCGCCGTACAGAGCCTTTGTTACTATTTCAGCAAAAATCCCGGCACTGTTCTCCGCCCTTTCCCTGGTGTGCTCATGGGTCCCGAATTCGAACAGCAGGGCCCGCGGAGCAAGGTCCTGGTTATAGTTACCCCTAGCGTAGAAAAAATCCTTTATAAAGCCGGGATGGGTATCATCGGCAATCGCTTTAATCTTACGGGCCAGTTCCTCGTTTGCCTTAAGGTTTTGGTTCCTCCTACCCAGAACAATCCTTATTTTTGCCACGGGAGTCTCGTTTATTGTGTCAATATAGTGCTCCTTGGGTATGGCATCCCTGTGAATATCAAATATTGCATCCGGCCCTTCCTGCAAAAGCTTCATGGCCGTCCTCCTGGAGCGGACGTAGGAATTTGCATCGTGGGGCTCGTGGGAGGTAGTATTTACTGTGGTCTTCACCCCATATTTCTCAAAGCCCTTCTTGAAGGCCTCTCCAACTTCTACTATACCGCCGCGACCCGGTTTGCTATGGGTGCCGTCGGTAGGTACATAGGATTCCGCGTTGTGGCTGAAATACAGGGCTATCCGTTTTTCCTTTTCAGCTACCTGCATGGTCTCGATTACAAATATCTCGTCTATCTCGGGCATTTTCACGTCTTCCACAAAGCGAGCAAAGGCCTTTTTATTGTCCCGGTCCACCTCCACAACCTCATACAACTTGTCATCAGTGCTGTGGTATTTGTCTCCCACATCCACCTCCCACGAAGTGGCAAAAACCTCGTCCTCGGTATCCTCCTCGTACACGACGTAATATCCCCTGCTGCTGTGCTCAAACCCACCGGTATCGGCATAGGCAACCACTCCGGCCAGCAGCGACACCGCTATGAGAATGAAAATAGAGATTGTCATTTTATTCTTCATCCGTATCCCCGCCGTTCCTTTGCATATTGTCTTTGCTTTCCACAAATTCGCCTTTGTCAAAGGCCATATCCTTTTTCTCGGTGCCCCCCTGTATCTTTTCCCTTGTCTCTCCCACAATCTCTGCCAGCACCACCGCGAACACGCCGGCAATTACGGTGGCATCAAAGGCACCTGCGCCGCCAAAAACAGTTCTTCCAGGGCTTCCGGTATAACCGTTCACCACCGCTTGCACCAGGTCACTTAATACTATAGCCATAATGCCTGCAATAAAGGCCGCCCTTCTTGACCTGCCCAACAGATAAGCAATGCCTCCCCCAATAATTGCGTACAGGTAATAGTAGTTCATAAACTGGTTCTCCTCCGGCCCTGCGGGCAGAAACTTGCTCAGGCCGTAAACAGCCGCCCCTGCCGCAATGGAAGCAACAACAGCCCGGGTTCTTTCCTTGGTAGTACCGGCCTTAATGAAAAGGTACACAGCCAGGGCCACCGGGATAATAGCTCCCCCTACGTTAATTGCGACATTCCTTGTTATGCCTATATCGGGTATAAATGTGCCCACCAGCATTGCTGCAATAACCGCAAGGGCACCTCCGTCAGTAAGTCTTAACCTATCCAGCACCCTGTGGGCAACTCCTAAAAGTACGAGCACCGACACAAGCACAAGTATCACTAATCCAACCGGCATTTCCTCACCCCATTCTTTAGTATTTCAGTACTAGATTTCCCTCCGTCGAAAAAATCTATTCATTTAGCAGCGTATTGGGCTTTGCTCAGGCCTTGCATTTTGACATAAAAAAAAGGAGACTTAGTCTCCGTTCAAACCTAACAAAAGTCCTATTAATCAATATGATAGCATGATAGGGCTTCATGAAACGCTGGCGCAGGCTAATCGGGAACATACCGCATTTTATATCTCACTTCCTATTAACTGCATCAAGGCAGCGAGACTGCCGGCATCCTTTCCTTCCCGTCTGTACGAATAAAACAGCTCCGAGTTGCATCGGGTACACAGCCTGCTATCGGTGATGTTTTGCTCCTTCACACCGGCCTTTCGCAGCAGCGCTTTGTTTGTGCTTTGCAAGTCGAGAAGGTATTTGTCCTTCCCAAGGGATACCGTAACGTCCCTCCAGTCCCCCAGGTTCTCCTGCAGCCTTGATATAACCGGCCCGTCCACCTCATAGCAGTCCCTGCAAATGGATGGTCCAATCCCCACCAGAATATCCTCTGGTTTAGAGGCGAAGGCATCCTTCATTCCCACCACCGTTTCCCTGGCAATACCGGCAACGGTACCCTTCCACCCGGCATGGGACAAACCGATGGCCTGCCTTTGCGGGTCTAAAAAGAAAAGAGGTACGCAGTCAGCGTAAAAGGTGATAAGGGTGAGCCCCCTTTTATTGGTTATTAGTCCGTCGGTGTTTTTGATATCGGAGTCCCGCCATATACCTTTGCCTGCATCCCCTGCAGTAACCTGTCTTATACTCGTGCCATGCACCTGATGGGACAGAACCAGGCTTTTCCTGTCCAGGCCCAACACGCTGCACAGCTTTTCAAAATTGGCCACTACGCTCTCCCTTGTATCCGGCCTTGAAAAGCCTAGGTTCAACCCCTTTACCCGTCCGCTGCTCATTCCCCCGACCTTTGTGGTGAAACAATGCTTTACAAGCCCTGTTTGGTCAAAGGAGGGTACAGTAAAATAAATAAGGCCGTCCCGATCATGTCTTTTAAAGGTCATTTGTCTCCTCCGCAGATGCCTGACTTTCCTTGTCCAGCAGTTTACTGAGCTCCTCCATAAAGGTGTTTATATCCTTGAACTGGCGGTACACCGAAGCGAACCTTACGTAGGCCACCTCGTCCAACGCTTTAAGCTTTTCCATTATTATTTCGCCTATTGTTTTGCTGGTTATTTCCTTATCTGTCATATTATATAGATCTTTTTCAACTTCGTCCGCCAAATCATTTATTCTGTTCACCGATATGGGCCTTTTTTCAGTGGCCTTTATTATCCCATTCAGTACCTTTTCCCTGTTAAAGCTTTCCCTCCTGCCGTCCTTTTTAACCACCATAAGGGGAAGACGGTCAAGTTTCTCGTAGGTGGTAAATCGCCGGCAGCACTGGCTGCATTCCCTTCTGCGTCGGATGGTAAACCCCTCGTCGGCGGGCCTGGAATCAACCACTTTTGATTCCAGGTTGCCGCAAAATGGACATTTCATACTCTCAATCCCCCTGACATGCTTGGCTTAACCTATGTATGAATTATATTATATTAGCTCAATATTTTCCAGGGGGGTTACTCTCTTTCCATCTCTATGGTCTCTTTAAACTCAACCAGTATCACATCTATACCGATATTCATAATATCCTTCCAGGGTATCGCCAGGTCGTTTTCCCTATTAAAAAAGCCAAAAAATTTACCCGGCCCCGGGATAATGATTGCCTCCACCTTTCCTTCCTCAAGATTTACCTCTATATCCGAGATAGGCCCCAGATTCCTTCCCTCTTTAAACGTAATAACTTCCTTTTCTGCCAGGTCGGATGTTCTTATCATAAAGCGCACCACCTTATTATATATAACGTGATAATAATATTACATTACTTCACTTGTCATTCTGAAGGCGAAGCCTGAAGAATCCGGTTTTGCCGCTTAAGAACGCAGTGAAGAATCCAACGTCGTCGTTCTGAGGGCGAAGCCCGAAGAATCCGGCTTTGCGTTCTGAACGTAGTGAAGAATCTTCTAGGAGACAGACATAAGGTCCTTCGCTGCGCAAGGTCCTTCGCTACGCTCAGGATGACAAAGAGTTCGCTCAGGATGACACGCCAGAAGATGTAAAGCTTTAACACTTTATATATATGTTGGACAAGGGGTGTTTATGCAAATAAAAAAATCCGTGATACTTAAATCACAGATTTTTCACATATGCTTTTTCATATGGTTTAGGGCCGATTTCTCCAACCGTGACACCTGGGCCTGGGAAATTCCAATCTCCTCTGCCACCTCCATCTGGGTTCTACCTTCAAAAAACCGCAGGTTTAGTATCAGTTTCTCCCTGTCGTTCAGCTTTCTCATTGCCTCCCTTAAGGCTATCCCCTCCAGCCACACCTCATCGGAGTTCTTTTCATCCTTCACCTGGTCCATTACAAATATTGCGTCCCCGCTGTCGTGATATATCGGTTCAAACAGAGAAACCGGGTCCTGTATCGCATCCAGTGCGAACACCACCTCTTCCCTGGGCATATCCAGCTCCTTGGATATCTCGGATATGGTGGGCTCCTTTGAATGCTTGTTTATAAGCTGGTCCCGTACCTGAAGCGCTCTGTAGGCGATATCCCGCAGTGACCTGCTCACCCTTATGGAATTGTTGTCCCTTAAATATCTTCTGATTTCACCTATTATCATTGGAACTGCGTAGGTCGAAAACTTAACGTTCTGGCTTAGGTCAAAGTTGTCTATTGCTTTAATTAGGCCGACGCACCCTACTTGAAAAAGGTCATCAAGGTACTCCCCCCTGTTGTTGAATCTCTGTATAACGCTTAATACCAGCCGGAGGTTGCCCCTTATGAACTTCTCCCGGGCGCTCTTGTCGCCGTTGTGCATTTTTGCAAAAAGCGCCCTCATCTCTTCGTTGGTAAGCACAGGAAGCTTGGACGTATTTACGCCGCATATTTCTACTTTGTTTATGTGCATTGCATCAACCTTCTTTCGCTCATCAACTGACATCTCTGATTATTCCACCCACCGGATTCTTTTATACATGAAAAAACCGCCACGTAGCTGGCAGTTTTTTCATGTATAAACGGCTTTTAAAGGTCATGTCATACCATTCTGCTAATTTCCTTTTTTAGCCTTTTTATTATCCTTTTTTCTAGCCTTGATATATAGGACTGGGATATGCCCAAAAGGTCGGCCACCTCTTTCTGGGTCCTCTCCTCCCCCCCGTCCAGACCGAACCGAAGCCTCATTATCCTTTTCTCCCGTTCGCTCAGTTTTCCCATTGCAAGCCCTAACAGTTCCCTGTCCACTTCCCTCTCCAGGCATTTAAAAATAATATCATTTTCGGTTCCCAGTATATCCGAGAGCAGCAGTTCATTGCCGTCCCAGTCTATGTTAAGCGGTTCATCGAAGGATATCTCCGCTTTCAGTTTGCTGTTTCTTCTAATATACATAAGTATCTCATTCTCTATGCACCTTGACGCATAGGTAGCCAGTTTTATCTGTTTATCCGGGTCAAAGGTGTTGACAGCTTTTATGAGCCCGATGGTCCCTATTGAAATCAGGTCCTCAACGCATATGCCGGTATTCTCGAACTTTCTGGCTATGTATACAACCAGTCGGAGGTTGCGTTCTATTAGTACAGTCTGTACAGATTTTTCGCCTTCCTTAAGCCTTGCAACGAGGTAATTCTCCTCATCGGCGCTCAGCGGAGGCGGCAGCGCTTCACTGCCCCCAATGTAGAATATCCGCGCCGGATGGAAAATCCGCATATAATACAAGAGCTTCATCAGGTAAATTTGTACAATCAATCTGCATCGGCGCAGCATTACACCCACATTCTTCCCCCCTACTTTATCAACTCCGGATTAAGCAAAGCTGCATATTCTCCGTTTTCCGACAAAGGCTTTGAATAGATTGCTATTATCACTTTGTCCAGACACCGGCTTCCAATGATTACCCCGTCCGCCTTAAAGCCCAGCAGCATCCCCTTTTCTTTACCAAGGGAGCTAAAGGGGATAAGCCGGAGCCTGGATACCCAGTTCGCTTGCTTGAAACCTTCGTATATATTTTCCAGGTCGTCCTCAAGGTTCTGTTCAAATATTTCCCTTATGCCCTCATGAAGCAGTTCCTTAACCGCCGAGTACTGTACCACAATTACTGGATAATTGGTGATGGGGTCAAAAAGCTCATTCCCGGTATCCAAAAGTCCTACTGCCTCCACCCATTTGTCCCCGACGTTTATCGCAAAACTGCGGTAGAGGGACCTCTTCTCCAGGTAACCGTAAAGCGGTACCAAACACAGCCTTATAATAATTATGGTGACCAGTCCTGCCCCCGCCAGTACCGACAGCGGTATACCCTTAATCAGGAAAACACCGCCTTCGGTAACGGTGCCGGTATTGGTGAAATAAAAAAGCCCGAAAACTGCTCCGCCGAGGATAAAGGAAATCAGATAGAACACCGACAGCTGCTTTAAAAACTCCCGGAACCGGATGGGGGTAAAAGCAATTACTATAATGAGCAGCGATAAAAGCACCTTCATTACGGTAGTGTAAAGGAAATTATATCCGGGGAAAAAAATCAGCAGCGCATACAATGCACCTACAACCGAAGCTGCAAGCATTTTGATTCTGCCGGCATGCACCTTAAGGGTTATTGATGTCAGCCAAAGGATAAGATAGTTCATAACTATGTTTTCCAGAAGTAGTATGTCTGCATAAATATCCATATGGACCCCCGGCCAACCTTTATTCCGGTCAGGCTAATCTCATATTACAATTATTATTCACCTGCCTTAATCGGTATGATTATTATAACTCATGCCGGTTTAAAATTTTGTCGTTTGCTGAGCAGCTCTCTTCGATAACATTCTTTTAAACCCTCCATAATTCCCTGGATTATATATCCTTTTTTATTCTCATCGGTAAGAATGGACCTGTCTGCAGCATTGGTCCTATAGCCGCAGACAACAAGTATATCCCAGGCCGTGTCCTCTGCCCTAATGCCTCTGTTCATAAAGTGGGTGCTTTCGCAAATGCCGTCGATAATGTGTTTGGCCAGCCTTTCATTTGCGAAACTTTTTGTGTTGTAGAGCGCCTCCACTCCCCGGGTGTTTAGGTTATCGCTTACCCCCTCCTCCAGCATAATACGTATTTCGGCTCCCCCTTTGCCTTCCGAAAATTCACATTCCATCCCCATTGGGTTTAAGTGCAGCCATGCCAGATATCGGGCAAACCCTTCCAAATTCCCTATCCAGAACCCCGGACGAGCCTCTATCCGTACCCTCACAATAACACCACCCGAAAGAATTTTTTTTAGGCCCCTGTTTAAAGGCCATATTATCATTCTATTCGGTAAAATAAAAAAAGGAACTGAAATCCAAGCAAGAACTTCAGTCCCTTAAAATCACCAACTGTTACCCGCAAATCCTACCCTGACGCCTACCAACTACCAGCTACCAACTACGAACTGGCATCTGCTTCTACTTCACACTCTTATTCTTCCGCAAAAAGGTAGGTATATCCAGGTCTATTCCTTCATAGTCGCCGAAAAGACTGTCCTTATCCTTCTTTTTGTCATCCCTTTCCCTTAACGGCTTTTGGGGCTTGTCACCGCTAAAGCCGGTAGCTATTACGGTTATCCGTATCTCATCCTTAAGGTTTTCGTCTATTACTGCTCCGAATATGATGTTTGCCTCGGGGTCCGCAGACTGCGACACAAGCTCGGCTGCTTCGTTCACTTCAAACAGGCCAAGGTTGGGCCCACCGGTGATATTCAGCAATACCCCCTTGGCTCCCTCAATAGAGGTCTCCAACAGCGGGCTATGAATCGCTAGCTTTGCGGCTTCGGTGGCTCTGTTTTCGCCGTTGGAGTAGCCAATTCCCATATGAGCCATTCCGGTGTTAAGCATAATTGTCTTAACATCTGCAAAGTCCAGGTTAACAAGACCCGGCACCGCGATAAGGTCTGAAATGCCCTGCACCCCCTGCCTCAGTACATCGTCGGCGGTGGCAAAGGCTTCTATTATTGAGGTCTTTTTCTCGGATATCTGCAGCAACCTGTCGTTGGGTATAATGACCAGGGTATCCACTTTGTCCTTAAGCTCTTTGGTACCCTCCTCCGCATGCAACGCTCTCTTCCGGCCCTCAAAGGTAAAAGGTTTGGTCACAACTCCAACCGTCAGTATTCCAAGCTGTTTGGCGATATCCGCTATCACCGGAGCGGCTCCCGTTCCCGTACCGCCTCCCA
>LSQX01120851.1_pt2 | contig 19144 bp, 14 predicted proteins | sample 654561 | NCBI WGS metagenome assembly LSQX01 (sample SAMN04489861, study PRJNA283612) | anaerobic digester metagenome | isolation source: 4 biogas reactors fed with cattle manure at either 37C or 55C with and... | place: Denmark: Kongens Lyngby | collected 2014
CCATTAAATATTTAGGGCGGTCAACAGGGGAGGGGTCGGGAAGCGCGCCGAGCGCCACCTTAATATTAAAGCCGCTAAGCGCCAAAGCCGTAAATATAAAAGAAGAAATCTGTCCGACGGAGTTCATTATATATTCAACCATTTTATATTGAGTTCTTAAAAAATAGTCGGGGGCTATACTTGGGAGCATAGCCGTGTGCGGAATGCTTGCCATTGTGTAAGCGACACCGTAAAGAAGTCCCGCACAAAGATAAAAAGCAAAGATATTCCCTGTGTTTCCCGATTCGGAAATACCAAAGGAATACCATTTCATAATGTATGATATTATAAAGGGCAGAATTGCCCACAGAAGATATCGGCGGTGTCTGCCGAACCTTGACCTTGTATGGTCAGTAATATAACCCATAATAGGGTCGGTAATAGCATCAGTAATACCACTGATTAATGATATTGTGCCGGCAGTTTTTGTGCCAAGTCCCTCAACAAATGTAAGAAATTGAAGATGATAAAGACTGAGTGGATAGCCTGCCCCTCCAAGCATAATATTGGCAGAAGAATAAGAAATAATCGGCTTTAAATAATCCTTTGTACTTCCTTCTATTGCAACTAAGCGCTTTAGCCTTTCACCTAATTCCATAAACTAACCCCTTATTTTTAAGCTCTTTAACCTGTTTTTCTATTCTTTAGGTATGTGAGAGCCATTTTATATCCATCAAAACCAAACCCCGAAAAACATTTTTCACAATAAAGTGAAACGAATGATGTTTTGCGGAAATCTTCCCGCATATTAATATCGGAAAGATGTACCTCAACCGTAGGCAATCCGACGGCTTTTAACGCGTCAAGTATAGCGACGCTCGTATGAGTAAAAGCGGCGGGATTAATTATAATACCGTCATATACAGAAAAAGCGCTTTGAATACAGTCAACAATAGCGCCCTCGTGATTTGATTGAAAAATAGAGGCTTTAACCTCTAATTCTGCGGCGGATTGTGAAATAAAGTTACACAAATCGTCATATGTATTCCGACCGTATATTTCTGGTTCACGAATACCAAGCATATTTAAATTTGGACCGTTAATAATTAGGATTTGCATTCTTAAACGCCTCCAATATCATATTGACATTGGCATCTGTGGAGCCATGGGCTCTTATAATCGTATCTGCCAAGGATTCATAAATAGGCGTGCGAATTTCATGCATTCTTTGCAAATTTTCGATTGAGGTAGGTGTTGTTCTGCCGTCATTATATAAATCTAAAAAATTACGCTCTATATATACGACAAAAGAGTTTTCTTTTATCGCGCTTCTGTTTTCCTTTGACAGAATGGCGCCGCCGCCGGTTGAAATAATATTGCCGTTCTGTTTACAATATTTTAAGGCGACATTTTTTTCTGCTTCTCTGAAATAACCTTCGCCTCTTGTTGAAAAAATATCTGCCACTGACATATTTTCCATATTTTCAACCTCAACATCAAGGTCTATAAACGGGCGTTGAAGCGTTTGGGCAAGCGCCTGTCCAATACTTGCTTTTCCGGAGCCAGGCATTCCTATAAGAGTAATATTCATTTTTTCCGAAAGTATCTTTTTCTTTAACGAATCAATGAAAGTATCGTCAAGCTCTTCTTCTAAAAATATCCGTGCAGAGAAAACGGCGCTTGCAGCTAACATATAAGAGCCCGATATAACTCTAATTCCTCGCTCCATAGCCCGCTGAATAAGAGCAGTTCTAATGGGGTTGTAAACAAAATCTATCACAAGGAACAGCTTTGAAAACCCGTCAAGGTCAACGGGTGAAAGCCCGTTGTTAGGATACCTGCCGACGGGAGTTGCATTTATGATAATATCACTATCAAAATGAACACTGATATTATCATAATTATTTTGACCATGACGGGACACAAACACTACTTTTCCAACTCCCGCTTCATTAAGCGCAACTTTTGCGGCGTTTGCTACACCGCCCGTTCCCAAAATAAGAACTTTTTTATCCGTAACATCAACAGCATGCTTACTTAAAAGAAGCTTAAAAGCATCATAATCAGTATTATATGCTTTAATTGTGCCATCCTCATCTTTAGTTAAAAGGTTAGCAAAACGAGATTTTAACGCAGATGCCGAAACAGAAGTTGCAAGGTCATATGCTATTTTTTTATATGGAGATAGTACAGTAAGTGCTTTGAAGTCGTTGGTTTTTATGAAAGTAGAAAATTCATTCGTAGAAATTTCATGAATTTTATAGTTATAGTCACCTATTAGAGAATGAACAAATAACTCATAGGAGTAGGACAAAGCTTGACCTACTACTCCGAATTTGTTATCAGGCAATATTTCCAATGGATCACCGTCTTTCATACCCTATAAAATACAACAAAAAAAACTGTTTGTCAAATTTATACAAGTTTTTAGCGAACAAAAAAATAAAATTAAATTAAAAATGATTGAAATATGAGCATTATTATGCTAACATAAAGGCAGACGAAAGGATGGTATTATGAAAAGGCTTACATCAATTTTAATTGCTCTGCTGTTACTGTTAACAGCCGTGTCCTGTGGGAAAGGAAGTAACAATGGCAATACAAACACATCGCACACAAATACAGAATCAACCGGTGGAACATCATCAACTCAAACAGAAATAACGGGCACCGACACATCAACTAAACACGGTATCGCAGTAAACGGCAACGGAAACAGTAAAAATAATTCTAAAACAGAGTCAAAACAAAACGATACAAGTACAGCTAAAGAGGATGGCAATACAACCACAACTAAAAAGGATGGCAATACAACCACAACTAAAAAGGATGGCAATACAACTACAACTAAAAAGCCGAATAGCGGCGGTGTAGTAATAGAAGATGGCTCAATGATGAATGACGGATGGTTTTGAGCCTTATATATTAACTTTATTAAATTGATATTTCGTTAGCAATCCTATAAAGGTCAAGGTCGATTGATTTTTTCATTCTCAATGCTTCATGAATATCAAGGTCTGATATTTTATCATTTTGTGACACTACTATTCTGTTACCAATACCATTAATTAAGATGTGAACGGCGCGGTTTCCCATTTCGCTTGCAAGGACTCTGTCACGCACGGAAGGGGAACCGCCTCTTTGCACATGACCAAGTATTGTAGCGCGGCTTTCAACGCCGGTGCATTTCTCTATATAACTTGCAAAAGCATCAACATTTCCAATGCCCTCAACACCCTCTGCCACAATGATTATAAAATGCTCTTTTCCTGTCTTTTGTGTACGCCTCATTCTCTCAATTACATAATGCTCAATATCAAGTTTAATCTCCGGAACGAGTATACAAGTAGCTCCTATAGCAAGTCCTGCATTTAGCGCGAGATAACCGGAGTTTCTGCCCATAACCTCAACAACAGAGCAGCGATGATGTGATTCAGTAGTATCACGAATTCTGTCAACCATATCCATAATTGTGTTCATCGCTGTATCATAGCCAATTGTATAATCACACGAAGATATGTCATTATCTATTGTGCCCGGAATTCCCACACAAGGAATTCCTTTTTTTGATAAATCGGCCGCACCTCTGAAAGAACCGTCGCCTCCTATGACAACCATACCGTCAAGTCCAACCTCACGGCAGACTTCTACAGCTTTGTCTACGCCTTCTTCAGTATTAAATTCTTGACATCTTGCGGAATATAGCATAGTGCCGCCCCTATGAATTATATCAGACACCGAGCGAAGATTCATTTCATACATATCGCCGGCAATAAGCCCTTTAAAACCACGGCGAATACCCATAACACGCATACCGCTCTCACAGCCCGTTCTCACGACAGCTCTGATTGCAGCATTCATTCCCGGAGCATCTCCGCCGCTTGTAAGTACACCGATAGTTTTCATAATATTCCTCCATTTACTTATAAGACAACATTCTAATTATAGCATAGCAGATATCATATTTCAATAATTAATAAAGAATTTTTACAATATTATTTCTTTTTCGCTAAAACATTAATTTATTCCCAAACGACGACATTCTCATCGCCAAGCAGTTTTTTTAATTCATTAATAAGAGGGGCATTTATAGAGGTGAGAAAATCTTTTCCAAGAAATATATATTTGTTTTTATCTTCAAAAAACAAGTAAACGGGTACGCTTCCGTCAAATATTGATATTAGGGATTTAATTTTGTCCTCCATAATGCAGTCAGTATGCGGAAGCTTTAAGTATAAGCCTGATTTCTTCTTTTTTGAAGCGCTGTTTTTTTCAAGTAAAGTAACAGTATTTTTATCATGTGCATTATATATATCTTTTACCTGTTTAACATTTTCCGGTATAAGCTTTACCTCGCCGTCGTTCTTTTTTGAAATCCTTATATCTAAGAAAAGTATGTTACCCTCTGTAAATAGCGGAGCATACTTTGTTAATATTTTAGGAAAAATAAGGAGTTCTGCCGCGCCTGTGGCATCTTCAAAATCTGCAAAAGCCATAATCTCATCTCTTTTGGTTACCTTTTTTCTTATTTTCGTAATAATACCAAGCACAGAAGTATAATCGTCATTATTAAACTTTGCGGGTATATCTTCGTCATCGGTGACAATATCGGCAATATTTGCACAGTTTAGAGTTTTTGAAAGCTTTTCGTATTCATCAAGCGGGTGCCCTGATATATAAAGCCCCGTAACTTCTTTTTCAAATGCAAGAAGTTGTGTTTTTGGTATTTCCTCAAGCGGTTTAATACTGGTTTCAGTATTAGAATGCTCGTCATCCTTTGAAAAAAGGGATAGCTGACCTTCAAGGCTGTGCCGCCTTTCCTTTTCAAGACTATCAAAAATAATAGGTAGATGCTGCAGCATTTCACGCCTGTTGTTAATAGGATTATCAATAGCTCCGCATTTTATAATATTTTCTACGGCGCGCCTGTTAAAGTCGTCACCAAAAAGACGCTCACAAAAATCGTTAAACGATTGAAATAGCTTTGCTTCCCGTGTTTTTATAATCTTTTTAATAAAGGCTTTTCCAAGATTGCGAATGGCGGATAAACCGAACCGAATATCATTCTGTTCAACAGTAAATCCATGAAAACTATAATTAACATGGGGCGGAAGAACTTTTATACCTATGCGCGTACATTCACGAATATAAAGCGAAACTTTTCCGCTGTCGTCAAGAACGCTCGTAAGAAGCGCCGCCATAAACTCTTTTGGATAGTATGTTTTAAGGTAAGCAGTTCTATACGCTAAAAGACCGTATGCCGCAGTATGGCTTTTATTAAAGCCGTAAGACGCAAATGAAATCATATCGGCAAATATATCGTTTGCTATTTTTCCGTCAATTCCGCGATTAACGGCTCCCTCAACAACAATATTGCCATTTTCATCTTTAAGACCGTTAATAAAGATTTCACGCTCTTTTTCCATAACATCATGCTTCTTTTTACTCATGGCTCTGCGTACAACATCTGCTCTGCCAAATGAATAGCCTGCAAGAGTCCTAAAAGTTTGCATAACCTGCTCTTGATATACCATACAACCGCATGTTTCATCAAGAATGCTTTTTAGCTCAGGAGCCTTATATTTAATAAGGTTTGGATTTTTTCTGTTTGCTATATAAGAGTCTATAAAAAACATCGGTCCCGGTCTATATAGTGCGACAGCGGCGGCTATATCCTCAAATCGTGTAGGTTTTAGATTTATAATAAGGTTCGTCATACCTTGTGATTCACATTGAAAAACACCAAGAGTATTGCCTTTTTGCAGCTCTGTATAAACTTTTGGACAATCAAGCGGTATGTCCTCAATAGAAAAATCGGGGGTATGCATTTTTATTAAATTTTCAGCATCTTTTATAACAGTCAAGGTGCGAAGCCCTAAAAAGTCTATTTTTAATAGTCCTAATTCCTCAATTTCTGTCATTGTATACTGTGTTACTATTGCTTCATCATTTTTAGCAAGCGGAACATAATCCGATACCGCTTCTTTTGTGATAACGACGCCGGCAGCGTGAGTAGAGGCATGACGAGCCATACCTTCGACCTTTTTTGCCGTATCAATTATTTTCTTAACATTTTCATCGCTTTCATAAAGCGCTTTTAACTCGTCGCTTTTCTTTATGGATGATTCAATAGATATATTCAGCTCATGCGGTATAAGCTTTGCGACAGTGTCACTTAAAGAATAGGGGAGACCGAGTGCCCGTGCAACATCGCGTATAGCAGCCCTTGCTGCCATTGTGCCAAATGTTATAATCTGCGCCACTTTATCTGTGCCGTATTTGTTTATGACATAATCAATAACCTCTCCCCGTCGTTCATAACAAAAGTCAATATCAATATCCGGCATACTTATTCTTTCNNAAAAACCGCTCAAAAAGAAGCCCGTGTTTTATGGGGTCAACGCCCGTTATACCCATACTATATGCAGCAAGACTTCCGGTGGCGGAACCTCTGCCGGGTCCTACGGGGATATCACTTTTAACCGCAAAATCAATAAAATCGGATACGATTAAAAAATAATCGGTGAAATTCATTTCATGTATAACTTTTAACTCAAAATTAAGCCTATCAACATACTTTTCAGATATTTCTCCGCCGAGTTTTTCAGAAAGGCGGTCGAAACAAAGCCTTTTTAAGTATTCATAATGAGAAGTATTTTCATCAATTTGAAAGTCCGGAAGCTTTGTAACTCCATATTCAAACTCGACATCGCACATATTTGCAATTTTTACTGTATTTTGCACAGCATCTTTATAATCCTTAAAAAGCTCTTTCATTTCATCGCCGCTTTTTAGGTAAAACTCATCCGTTAAAAAGTCAAGCCCCGTGCTTTCATTTATTGTTTTATTTGTTTGTATACATACAAGAACTTTTTGAACCTCTGAATCTTCTTTTAATATATAGTGTACATCATTAGTTGCCACGAAAGGAATTCCCGTTCTCTCATGTACGGTGCGAAGCCCGCTTAAAACTATTTCATCTTCACTTGTGCCATGGTTTTGAAGCTCTAAAAAATAGTTTCCGTCCTTAAATACACTGTTATGCCAAACGGCAGCATCAACAGCGGCATTTATATCATTATTTAATATGTGTCTTTGAACCTCACCAAACATACATCCGGAAAGACAAATAAGCCCCTCGTTGTATTTTTCGAGCAGCTCTCTGTCAACGCGCGGTTTAGTATAAAAACCCTCTATCCATGAAAGCGATATTAATTTAATAAGGTTATGATACCCTTGTATGTTTTTACAAAGCAGAATTAAATGATAACGCTCTTTGTCAAACAAATGGTTTTTATCGAACCTGCTGCGCGGCGCAACATATACCTCACAACCGATTATAGGCTTTATGCCGTATTTTTTTGCGGTTTTATAAAATTCCTGCACGCCATACATAACGCCATGGTCTGTTATGGCAACACTCGTTTGACTAAGCTGTTTAGCTTGGTCAAATAAATCCGCAATACGGCATGCACCGTCAAGCAGGCTGTAATGTGTATGAACATGAAGATGTGTAAAATCGGTCATTATATTCACTTCCCTGACCGTGTTTATTGTTAAAAAAACATAGTTAAACTATTGCTAATATTATACTTATACCATTTACTTTGTCAATAAACTAAAAATATATAAATAAATGATGACAAATTAAAACATATGTGATATAATCCATATAGTATTGAATAGGGGGGGCTTCAATTTTATGTTTTTAAATAAGAGGAAGATAATTGCAATAATATCGCTGTTACTTGTAGTGTGCGTATTTGCGTCTTGTGGCGGCAAGCCTACTAAGATAGATGATTCTACTGTACCTTCCGACGCCGAAGTAGATAATAATTTAAATGATTTGCCTAATGATACAGGGGGTTCTCAGGATGAAACATCGACGGAGCCGTCTACTGTGCTTGTAACAGGTTCAGCATTGGCTAACATCACAACTTATCCAACTATTCCGATAATAACTACAATAACAACCACAAAGAAAACAACAACGACTACTGCAACAACTGCTTCTTCCGGCTCATTTCCTGGCGATATTTCGGAAATGTCATTAAAGGAGATACAAGATGCGCTCTTTGTAACAGACGATGCCGGTACAGCAGGTAAAATTCTTACATTTGCCGGCTTTGAGTATGACCCTGTTCAAGGAATTTATTATTCTCATTTAAATCCTTTACAAAGGAATTTTGGGTTTAACCCTCTTTATGATACTGCCGCTCCTTTTACCGGGATGATATACTACACGAGGCGCTTCTTTTTCCAATATGACGATAAAGACTGGATGGTTCAAATTTGGAAAGGTCAGTATGGTATAACAGTAGGCGCAGAGATAGGCATATACAATAAATCTATTGAAAGAGATTCCGAGCATTATGATTGTGCCGGTGATGATGACCTCGTCGAGATGACAATGTTCGTTTATAAAGGTAAGGACCTTTATTTCACAAGGGGACCGGAAAAACACTGGTGGCTCACCGGCTTTAAGCTTCTTGAATTTACAACCGTTTCAGAATTAAGCCTTCAGATTATAATTAAGCTTGAAGATAAGGCGATGGCTAACGCTATGCAAAAAGGTCTTGACAATCGGGAAAATGACGGAATGACATATGTTAGAACAGGCAACACATTCCGTTTAGACTGGCCATCTACAAAAGTTGCTAAATAAATCGAAAAAATGCCGCGGAGAAATCCGCGGTTTTTTTATATCTCTGCATTATTAACTATTATGTCCTCTGCCCATTTCGCCCATTCAAATTCAACACCGATATCCCAGTATGACGGATAATCTTTTGCAATCCACGAACCTCCGCAATCTTTGAAAAGTTCTAACATTTCATATGCCCGTTTTTCGATTATTTCTCTATCGCCTGTGGGTAGGATTTTTTGAATATCAACAGGGGAGTGAAATACAGTTTTCCTGCCAAACTCTTTTGCAAGCACTTCGCTCGGATAAGCATCGGGCTGGTCGAATTGAAAAACATCAATTCCGGCATCAATAAACTCATCTATAAAATCATAATTATAGCCGCACGAATGTAAAAAACACTTTATGCCTGCTTCATGGTAAGCATCGCATATTTTTTTATAAGCGGGCTTAAACAGCCTTATAAAAGACTCCGGAGAAATAAAAGTTCTGTCCTGCGTACCCCAGTCATCACACATCATAACGCCATCAATACCGCAGCCGTGAAGTTGTTTTGCTACCTCAATTTCGTGTGCTGCTATCATATCACAAAATGCTATAACCATCTCTTTTTCAAGAACAGTATCAATAAGCGCATTGGACATAAGCCTTGCATCCCGCAACTCGGAGAAAACGGAGCATCCCGAAACCATAACAAAGCTTTCACACTCGGCAAAATCCATTCTTTTTAGCCTGTCTCCATGCGTCTTATCTATTTTTGGCATTTGGTACTTTTCAAAATCAGACCAATCTTTTATGGCGCCGGAAATACACTCGCCTTTTGTTTTTCCATCGAACCTGCCGTATATGTTTCCGTAACGGTCAGTTTTAACCTCACCCGAAAAACCCGTAATATCTAAAAGCTCTTGGTATTTGCCCCATTTTTCATACGGATTTGGCTTTTCTTCAACATATGTACGACCACTTGTGAAGCCTATGTCATTGTAATCAGGGTTAATAAAATTAAAGCCTATTCTTGGAGGATTATTATGCTCGATTATCCGGTTAATTATTTCTTTTGATTTCATATGCAAAACTCCATAATTTAATAAAAAAAGTAAACGACAAAACCAAAGGCGTAAGCCTTACCTATCGGTAAATCAACGCACTTTGCCGCTATGAGTTATTTTACCATAAAGCTTTAAAAAAGTAAATATGCCGCTTCAGCTGAAGCGGCACAAGTTTTGTTTTTATTCTTCCATTTGTTTTCCAAGAAAGCTTGCGGCAACTTGGGCAAGTTTTATTTCCGTTTGAGTTGCAAATCCGCCGCTTTCGCGCAGCAGTAAAATTACTGAGCCGGAAACATCACCCGAGCCGATTATCGGAAATATCACGCTTGCGTTTGTTGGAGCGCCTTCAAAAGGTTTTAGGGGAGCAACATTTGGCGAAGCGACATAATTCGCCCGATTTTCCATAAGGTCTTCAAGTTCTGAAGAAACGCGTCTTTCAAAAACTTCTTTTTTAGGTATACCGGCACATGAAATAATATGGTCGCGGTCACTTATCAAAACAGGCATACCTGTGGCTCTGCTTAAAACATCAGAGTACTGTCCGGAAAACTCCGACAGCTCGTTCATAGGCGAGTATTTTTTGAAAATTACTCCTCCGTCACTTTCTGTGAAAATTTCCAAAGGATCCCCCTCACGGATGCGCAATGTTCTCCGTATTTCTTTTGGAATAACGACTCTTCCAAGGTCGTCAATTCTTCTTACAATTCCAGTTGCTTTCATATATTAAAATCTCCCTCACTTATTCAATTTATTGCTTTTATTGTTGGTAAAGTGACGCGATTTATTCTAATAAATTCATCTTTTAATAAATTTTCTTAAAATGTCAAAGCCAATTATAGTAATAACACAAAGGTTTTTCAATGGTAATATAAGGAAGGTTAGCAGTTTTTTTAACAAATTTGTATAAATTTAATCATAATTCGCGTCTTGATGAAAAATTTCAAATAATATCGCAATTGCTTCATCAATTAGTGCAATATCTATTCCGGAATAATTAATTACAAGAATATTTTCATATTTCTTATCGGCAGTAAATAGGTAATCTGATAATAATACAAGGCGTATACCCTTTGTTTCTGCTCGTCTTTTTATTTCATATTCAGGAATTTTTGTGTTAAGGTGCAAGAGAAAATGCAAACCTGCTTTTTCTTCATTTATTGTAACCATCTTAGAGAAAAAACTATTTTGTATTGATTGAATTAAAATATCACGCTTTTGCCGATATAATTTCTTCGTGCGGTTAATGTGTTTTTCAAAAGAACCGTTTGATATAAATCGGGCAAGTGTATATTGCTCAAAACTTGAAACGGTACAAGAGTAAAAACCCATCTTTTCACTATATTTTTCAAAAAGATGAGAGGGAAGAACCATATAGCTAATTCGAATAGACGGTGCAATAGTTTTAGAAAAGGTGTTTATATATATTACCTTTTCATGTGCATCAATGCTAAAAAGAGTTGGGATTGGTTTTCCGGAAAATCTAAATTCGCTGTCATAATCATCTTCAAGAATATACCGCCCGTCCTTTTCGTTTGCCCATTTTAGAAGGCTTTGACGCCTGCCAACCGGCATAATTATGCCGGTTGGATAGTGGTGAGCAGGGGAGATATGAACAACATCGGAGTTCGTCTTTTTCAAATGTTTTACGGAAAGTCCGTTTGAATCAAGGTGTATTTGTTCACAAGTGACCTTGTTTAATCTATAGATTTTCGTTATTTTTGTATACCCCGGGTTTTCTACCGCGTAAACTTTATCCCTGCCTAATAGCTGTGTTATAAAATTATAAAGGTATTCTGTTCCTGCACCGATAATAATATGCTCCGGATTTACAGTCATTCCGCGAAAATTACGAAGATAATCTGCTATTGCCTGCCTTAATTCAAAAGTGCCGTTGTGTCCCGTAGGAAGCAGTAGGTCCTTGTCAATTTCTTGAATTACTTCTCGCATAGTTTTTGCCCATACTGTAAATGGAAACATTTCGGGTAAAACAGAGTTCTTTTGAAAGTCCATAAGATATTTTTTATTAGCAGGTCTTTGTACAGTCGATGTAATTTGAGTTGCCTTTTGTGGTTTCGTATCTACCTGTGCTACAAAATACCCTTTCTTTTCAATTGTGTAAATGTATCCTTCGGCAATAAGTTGCGCATAGGCATTTTCGACTGTTATAACGCTTACCTTGAGATGTGAGGCAAATGAGCGTTTTGAGGGCAGTTTTTCACCGGTTTTAAATCTGCCATTCAAAATATCTGATTTAATAAATGTATATAGCTGCTCGTAAAGGCATTCTTTTGTACCATTGTGAAGGTCGTATGTCAGCAAAAAGGTCATCCTATCTGGTAATAACAAATAATATGTAAATGGCTATATCAATAATACCAATTCATATTATAATATATTAAAAAGAAAATAGCAATAGGATATGGTTAATTATGCAAAAATTACGCAAATTAGTTTTTTCGGGATTGTTCGCAGCAATTATTTGTGCGGCAACGCTTGTGGTGCAAATACCGGCTCCGATGAACGGTTATCTCAATTTAGGCGATTGCTTTGTGCTGCTTTCAGCTTTTGTCTTAGGACCGGTATATGGTTTTTGCGCAGCAAGTATAGGCTCTGCTTTTGCCGATGTTATTTCCGGTTACAGTCTTTATGCGCCTGCCACATTTTTAATTAAAGGCTTAGTTGCCGTTATAGCCTTTTATATATTTGCCGTTTATGATAAGATAATGCCAAAATATAAAATTGTTGGGCGAATTATAAGCGCCGCTGTTGCTGAGCTGTTTATGGTATTCGGTTATTTTGTATGCGCTTTATTGTTATTCAGGGAGGGTTTATCGGCAGCGGCAGCTACAATTCCCGGAAACCTTATTCAAGCTGTTGCGGCAATTGTTGTCGCTATACCAATTTACGAGATGTTAAAACGAATAAAATACAGTAAAATGTTTTTTAATTAGAAAAAGACAGGTGAAAGTTATGATTGAAACGATTAAAATTGATGCAGCAAAAGCTATAACAGAGCTTTGTGAAAAAGCTAAAATAAAAAAAGGGCAAATTATTGTTATAGGTTGTTCTTCAAGTGAAGTAGCGGGATATAATCTTGGGAGTTATTCAAGTCCGGAAATCGGGAAAGCTATTTTTGAAGGCATTTTTGAGGTTTTGTCAAAGAAAGAGGTTTTTCTTGCCGCCCAGTGCTGTGAGCATTTAAATCGAGCTATAATTATTGAGCGAAAGGCGGCAAATGGTTTTGAGATTGTAAATGTGCTGCCAAAAATAAAGGCGGGCGGCTCATTTGCAACCGCCGCTTATAATGCTTTTTCTGACCCTGTCGCTGTTGAAGAAATAAAGGCAGATGCCGGACTTGATATTGGGGGAACTTTAATTGGTATGCATCTAAAAAAAGTTGCGGTACCATTAAGACTTGATGTAAAACACATCGGTAACGCTCCTGTGAATGCTGCGCGTACCCGTCCGAAATTTATCGGAGGACAGCGCACCTGCTATGACGAAAATATTATGTAACACACTGAGAAACCAGAAAAAATTGACCTTCTGTTTTTATACGGAAGGTCAATTTTATCAAACGAATTATTCTCCAAGATATTGTAAGAAATCTTTTTCATTATTTATAAGCCTGTATGCATCTATAATTCGCATACAGTCTTTAGACAGCGGGTTAATAATCGGCATATTAAGCCCTGCGCCGAGGGCGGCATTAAGATATACAGAATTTAATACATCTCTTGATTTTAGTCCAAATGTAAAATTACTTATTCCTAAAATTGTTTTTACGCCAAGGTTAGTTCTTACAAGCCTTATAGCCTTTAATGTTTCAATAATTTCTGCTTGGTCAGTCGCTATTGTTTTTGTAAGGCAATCAATTATAACATCTTCCTTTTTTATACCGTAATCAAGCGCCTTTACGAGTATGCGTTTTGCAATTAAAAAGCGTTCTTCGGCAGTTTTAGGAATGCCGTTGTCATCCAAAGTAAGCGCCGCTATTGCGGTGCCGTATTTGGCGGCTATCGGTAGGATAGCTTCAAGAGTTTCTGCTTTGCCGTTTACTGAATTAATTAACGGTTTACCGTTGTAAACTCTTACGGCTTCTGAAATAGCCGTCTCGTTAACACTGTCTATCAAAAGCGGCAAGGCTGTTACTGCCTGTATTTCCTTTACAAGCTGTCTTAATACAGCAGGCTCGTCAATATCGGCTATACCGGCATTTACATCAAGCAAGTCCGCGCCGCAGTCCTCTTGAGAAAGAGCCTCGTCAGCAGCATAAGAAAAGTCGCCGCTGATTAAAGACTCCTTTAGCTTTTCCTTGCCTGTTGGGTTTATTCTTTCACCGATAACTACAATCTCATCATCTTTTAATATTATAGATTTTCTACCACTTGTAAAGGCTGTATAAGGCTTAATAATACGCTCTTTAAGATTAGAACGGTCAATCGTTTCGCGCATTAACTTAGTATATTCCGAAGTAGTTCCGCAGCACCCGCCTAAAACGGTAACCCCCATATTAATAAATGTTTTAATAAAATCATTATACTCAGCGGCAGCAACAGGAAATGATGTAACACCGTCTATTACTGCGGGTATGCCGGCATTTGCTTGTACTATAACAGGAACTGTTGAATATTTTAGTATATCCGACACAATATCAACCATATCCTTAGGACCTAAAGAGCAGTTAACGCCAACGGCAGAGGCGCCAAGTGAGCAAAGAGTGACAGTTGCCGTAATAACATCTGTACCTAAAAAGGTTCTGCCGCCTTCCATATAAGACATAGAGGCTATTACAGGCAAGCTGCAACAATCTTTCGCGGCAATTATAGCGGCTTTTGCTTCAAGCAAGTCAGACATTGTTTCTATTATTATACAATCAACGCCTGCCTTTACTCCGGCGCTGATTTGCTCATAAAATATATCGTAAGCACTTTCAAAGCTAAGCTCCCCAAACGGCTCTAAAATTGCGCCCGTAGGACCGATATCAAGCGCAATATATTTTGCGCCGGAAGACTTTGCGTTATTTACAGCCGCTGTGACAATCTCAGGTACATTATATTCATTACCCATTTTATAAGCATTGGCGCCAAAGGTGTTTGTGGTTATAACATCGGCTCCCGCTAATACATAGCTTTTATGAATTTCTGTAACAAGCTCAGCGTCAGTCAGATTTAGCAGCTCCGGCAGTTCACCCGCAGAGTGTGCGTAGTTTTGAAGCACAGTACCCATAGCGCCGTCAAATAAAACAAAGCCTTCAAAATTCATATTCATTCTCCTTGTTATGAAGTAGATAACATCTACGCATAATTTATTCGGAAATATTTGCTTTATACATTATAACAATTATTTACATCTATTTCAATATATATGAATACGCTTTTTATTTATTGACAAAAAGAGCGTACTATGACATAATATATTGAATTGATTTGCATTTTTATGGGGGACATTATGAAAAAGGAACTTCCTAAACAATACAATCCTAAAGAGGTTGAAGAGCGTCTGTATTCCGGCTGGATAAAGGACGGTTTTTTTCATGCAAAGCGTTATAAAGATAAGCCGTCATATACCATAGTAATGCCGCCGCCAAACATAACGGGGCAGCTTCATATGGGGCATGCGCTTGATAACACACTTCAGGATATTTTAATACGATATAAACGAATGCAGGGCCACAGCACACTTTGGCTGCCCGGAACAGACCATGCCTCAATAGCTACCGAGGCTCGCATTGTTGAAGCTATGAAAAAAGAGGGGCTTACTAAAGAAAGTATTGGCAGGGAAGCTTTTCTAAAAAGAGCTTGGGAATGGAAAGATAAGTACGGCGGCAAAATAATAGAGCAGCTAAAGAAGTTAGGTTCTTCGTGCGATTGGGAGCGTGAAAGGTTTACGCTTGACGACGGTTGCAGTAAAGCCGTTATTGAAACATTCGTTAATTTATATGAAAAAGGGCTTATTTACAGAGGCGAAAGGATAATAAACTGGTGCCCTCATTGTCTTACTTCAATATCAGATGCAGAGGTGGAATATGAGGAACAGGCAGGCTTCTTTTGGCATTTGCGTTATCCGTTTAAGGACGGTAACGGTTATTTAGAGCTTGCAACAACTCGTCCGGAAACGCTTTTAGGAGATACTGCTGTTGCTGTTAATCCGAATGACGAAAGGTATAAAGAACACATTGGAAAAATGCTCATACTTCCGCTCGTCCACCGTGAAATTCCCGTTATTGCTGATGATTATGTAGAAATGGATTTCGGTACCGGTGTTGTAAAAATAACACCCGCTCATGACCCGAATGATTTCGAGGTAGGTCTAAGACACAATCTACCGGTTGAACATTGTCTTACGGATGATGCTAAAATTACCGATAATTATCCGAAATACGCAGGTCTTGACAGATATGAAGCAAGAAAAGCGATAGTAAAAGACCTACAAGCAGAAGGAGCGCTTATTAAGACGGAGGATTATACGCACAATGTGGGGACTTGTTACCGTTGTAGCGTATCCGTTGAGCCAAAGGTGTCAAAACAGTGGTTCGTTTCTATGAAACCGCTTGCAGGTCCTGCAATAGATGCCGTTAAAAACGGTGATACTAAATTTATACCGGAGCGATTTGATAAAATATATTTTCATTGGCTTGAAAATATTCGTGATTGGTGTATTTCAAGGCAGCTTTGGTGGGGGCATAGAATTCCCGCTTGGTATTGTGAGACTTGCAGAGAAATAAATGTTTCAAAATCAGAGCCTCATAAATGCAAAAAGTGCGGCAGCGAAAATTTAACGAGGGACCCCGATACGCTTGATACTTGGTTTTCCTCTGCATTGTGGCCTTTTTCCACTTTAGGCTGGCCTGACAATACAGAAGACTATAATTATTTTTACCCTACAAACACATTAGTTACGGGGTATGATATAATTCCGTTTTGGGTTATGAGGATGATGTTTTCCGGAATAGAGTATACGGGACAAGTTCCGTTTGATACCGTTTTAATTCACGGGCTTGTAAGAGACGCTAAAGGCAGAAAAATGTCAAAGTCACTCGGCAACGGTATAGACCCGCTTGAGGTTATCAGTAAATATGGAGCAGATGCATTAAGATTTGCGCTTGCCACAGGTAATAGTCCGGGTAATGATATGCGTTTTTCGGATGAAAAAATAGAAGCGAGCCGTAATTTTACAAATAAGATTTGGAATGCAAGCCGCTTTATTTTAATGAATCTTGACGAAAACGAAAATACGCCGCATATACCCGCTAATCTTGCACTTGAGGATAAATGGATTTTAAGCAGATATGGGAAAGTTGTTAAAGAAGTTACCGGCTCAATTGAAAATTTTGAGCTTGGCATAGCTCTTCAAAAGCTGTATGACTTTATTTGGGACGAGTTTTGTGATTGGTATATTGAAATTACTAAAATACGGCTTTCAGATACGGGAGAAAAAAGGGAAACGGCAAAAGCCATACTCGTATATGTTATGTCAAATACCTTAAAATTGCTTCACCCTTTTATGCCGTTTATTACTGAAGAAATATGGACGACATTGCCGCACGACGGTAAAAGTATTATGATTTCTCCGTGGCCCGTATATGATAAAAACCTGTTGTTCGACGATGAGGAAGACTCTATGGAGCGTATAATGACGGCTATTAAGGCAATACGAAACCGCAGAGCAGAAATGAATGTGCCTCCGTCAAGAAAAGCAAGACTTTTTATTGAAACGAGGTTTGAGGAGGATTTTACTAAGGGCGCAGTGTTTATGACGCGTCTCTCCGGCGCCTCTGATGTTACAATAGGCGACGGGTTTGAGTTAGAGGGCGCTGTTTCTGTTATAACAGACAGTGCAAAAATCTACATTCCTATTGATGAGTTAATAGACATAGAGGCGGAGAAAACAAGGCTTAAAAAAGAGCTTAAAGCAACAGAAAAAGAAATAGTAATGCTTACAAATAAGCTTAACAACGAAGGCTTTCTTTCAAAAGCTCCCGCAAAGGTCGTAGAAGCGGGGAAAGAGGCGCTTAAAAAGAATATATTAAAAAAAGAGTTGCTTACTGAAAGCCTTATGAAGTTATGACTTATAAACAATCTGTTGAGTATATTCATTCATTATTAAAATTCGGTATTCACCCGGGACTTTCTCGGATGAATACCCTTTTATCGTATATTGGAAACCCTGAAAAGGATATTAAATTCGTGCATATAGCAGGGACTAACGGAAAAGGCTCAACCGCAACGGCGATAGCAAATATTTTGATAGACGCGGGTTATAAAACAGGTCTTTTCACTTCTCCTTATGTCACTCATTTTTTAGAGCGTGTGCAAATAAATTCACAAATGATAAGTGAAAATGTTTTTGCCAAGGTCGTATCGGATATTGCTGTTTTTGTAGATGAAATGAGAGAAAAGGGCGAAGTTGTAACAGAGTTTGAGCTAATTACCGCCGCCGCTTTCTTGTGCTATAAACGAGAAAAGTGTGATATTGTAATACTTGAAACGGGGCTTGGCGGCAGACTTGACGCAACAAATGTAATAACAAAACCCTTGCTTGAAATTATTACTTCAATTTCACTCGACCATACATCAATTTTGGGGAATACGATTGAGAAAATCGCGTATGAAAAGTGCGGAATAATTAAAGATAATACCGAAGTCGTCTGCTCTTTAGGGCAAAATACGCGCGCACTTTCAGTAATAGAAGAGACTTCAAAAAAGCGTAATTGTAAGCTTTATGTTCCATATGCAAACGATATTGAGGTACTTTACAGTGATATTTTCAAAACGGATTTTATGTATAAAGGTTTTAGCTATGAGATTATGATGTCGGGAACACACCAAATACAGAATATGACGGCATCAATAGAAGCTGCTGAAATACTTAAAAGCAAAGGTTTTTCTATTTCACAAAAGAATATTTATAATGGAATATTAAAAACAAAGCTTCCCGCAAGGATTGAAATAATAAATAAAGAGCCTCTTATTATCCTTGACGGAGGGCATAATCCAAGCGGCGTTGAGGCTCTAATAAAACTTATAAAGCAAACACTTCCGAATAGAAACATAACAGCTGTCATTGGTATGATGGAGGATAAAGATGTAAATTCTGCTGTAAAACTCTTTGCAGAAGCGGCAAAAAGCATTATTTGTGTTACGGTCGAAAATAAAAGGGCAATTAAAGCAGAAAAACTACTTAAAATCGCTAAAGAATATTGTGAAAGCGTATTAGCTTTTAAGTCAATTAAAGATGTTTATCCCAAAATACTTAGCACATTAAACAAAGGCGATGTATTGCTGATAGCAGGCTCGCTTTATCTTGCCGGCCAAGTAAAGAATATTAATATAAAATAAAATATAACCCAAAAGCTTTCGGTAAATCCGAGGCTTTTTTATTTTTAAAGTAAATACTTTAACGAATTACTTGACTACCACAGTAAAGTGTGTTAAAATCATAAAAACCAAGAAAGGGGATAAATATGATT